>Ga0071330_1069170_pt1 | contig 103988 bp, 96 predicted proteins | sample GBScel77sediment_FD_63802 | JGI IMG/M metagenome (GOLD analysis project Ga0071330, IMG submission 63802) | Hot spring sediment microbial communities from Great Boiling Spring, Nevada - Cellulolytic enrichment Sediment 77C v2 (version 2) | ecosystem: Environmental > Aquatic > Thermal springs >...
AAATTTCACCAGGTTCTTAATTTTGTCAAGGAAAAAAATTATCGCCAGGGAAAATCCGAAGACATCAATTATATTCACCACGAAAAATATACCGGGCGCACTTTATAGAGCGCTTGGTGTATTTGCACAAAGGGATATAAATCTCTTGAAAATTGAGTCAAGACCGATAATAGGGCAACCGTGGCGTTATATGTTTTATCTTGATTTTGAAGGAAGCATTGAAGACGAAGTTTGTTCCGATGCGATAAGGGAGTTGAAAAGATTGACGGATTACTACAAATTTCTCGGCACATATGAAAAGGGGAGGGAAGTAGGATGAGGTTTAGGTATATATTTGGTGAGGCGATTTCGGGTTTTAGGAAATCAAAGTTGTCCTCCTTTGCATCTATTTTCGTAATTTTTGTCACATTGCTTGCTCTTGGTCTTTTCGCAATGATTGGGTATAATGTCAATAAACTCATCATGTCAATTAAGGAGAAAATTGAGGTTGAGGCATTTTTAAAGGATGGACTTTCAAATTCGGAGGTTGACTCGCTTAAAAGGGTTATTTCATCGTTTCAGGAGGTTGAAGATGTTTATTATGTTTCAAAGGAAGAGGCGGTGAAAATTTTTGAAAGGGAGTTCGGAGAAAACATATTCAATATCCTTGATTTTAATCCGCTTCCAGCGTCTTTCAAGATTAAGTTGAAAGGAAAATACAGAAACTTGCGCGGTGTTAAAGAAGTGATTACGAAGTTAAAGCGAATAGATGAAATTGAAGACATAAGGTATAGAAGGGCTTTGCTTGGTGTGCTTGAGCGAAGATTTGAATTATTCTCAAGGACTTTCTTGGTTAGTGGTTTTTTGCTGAGTTTAATCTCCGTTCTTCTCGTCATAAATACGATAAGATTGACAATCTATGCCAAGAGAAAACTTATAAAGACGATGCAACTTGTCGGGGCGACGCGTGGCTTTATTGTTTCGCCTTTTCTAATCCAGGGTTTATTACAGGGCTTTATAGGGGCGCTTTTTTCAGCTGGTGTGATATATTTGATAGTTGAGATTTTAATCCCAAATTTACCTGACGATGTGTTAAGTAATGTTTCAATGCCTAATTTATTTTATCCCATCTTGATATTTTTCGGTTGTCTTCTTGGTTTTATTGGTAGTTGGATTTCGGCGAGAAAATTCATAACCGATAAGATAATTTCATAAAAACAAAGGCGAGTTGAAAATGAAGGAGTGTATTTTCTGTGAGATAATTTCGGGCAAGATGCCGGCTGATTTCGTTTATGAGGACGATGAGTTGGTTGCTTTTCACGATATAAACCCGCAAGCTCCTATTCACATCCTTGTTGTCCCGAGGAAGCATTATCCAACGCTTCTTGATTTGAAGCCAGAGGATGCCGAACTTGTAGGTCGTTTAATTCTTGTTGCGAATGAGATCGCGAAGAAGTTTAACATTCATAATCGTGGCTTTAGGCTTGTTTTTAACTGCAACCGTGAATCGGGTCAAAGCATTTACCATGTCCATCTTCACTTGCTGGGCGGAAGGATAATGATGTGGCCACCCGGTTGATAACAAAATTGCTCAGCGTATGAACCTGCACCCGATGCTGGTCCATTTTCCCATTGCTATTTCGGTAATTGCATTTATCTTTGAAGTCCTTGATTTTCTCACAAAAGGGAAGTTTAAAAATACCACTTTACTTTTTATTTCAATTGTCGTCCTGTCTTCAATTTTTGCAGTTCAGTCGGGAAACATTGAATCGCAAAGGTTGAGACTTTCAGATGAAGGGTTTAAGGTCTTGACAGAGCATCAAGAAAGCGCGACTTATTCTTTGTTTGTCTTCGGGATTGTATTTATGCTGAAGCTTTATGTTTTTTTGAGGAGTCAGAAAACCTCATCGTTTTTGGTTTTTGTTTTGTTTTTCCTTTATCTTGTCGGTTTATTTTTTATCTTCAAAACAGCTTACTCGGGCGCTGAACTTGTTTTCAAATTTGGCGTAGTGTTAAAACAAAGTTGAACGGGTTGAAAATGGGTTTTATTATTGATTGGCGCGGAAGTGATTATCCTTTGGATTTAAATTCAATTTTCGGGAGGGATTCAGAAGTTGAACTTGAAATTGGTTTTGGGAACGGGCTTTTTTTGGTGCAGGTTGCAAGCGATCATAAGGAGAAAAATTTTGTCGGAATTGAACTTGTGAATTTTTTCGCAAGGAAAGCGGAGAAGAAAATTATAAAAGCAGGGCTTGAAAATGTGAGATTGTTCGTCGGCGATGCAAAACTTTTGCTTCTGATTTTGTTTCCCGATAGGACTTTTGATCAAATTTATTTCAATTTCCCAGACCCTTGGTTTAAGAAAAGGCACAAGAAAAGGAGGATGCTTAAGGTTTATTTTAACCGTCTTCTTGCGAAGCGACTTAAAGATGGAGGTGTTGTTTCAATTGCTACCGATCACCCCGAATTTAGGGATTTTGTCGTTGAGTCAATGCTTGATTCTGGCTCGTTCATAAGCGAATATCCAGAGGGATTTATACTTGAAAACCCGGGAACTTATCCGACAAAGTATGAGCAGAAGTGGAGAAGTCAGGGGAAGGAAATTTATTACATGAAGTTCAGGAAAATTTATCATCCGTGTGTTTTTGATATAAACGAATATTTGACGGAGGAAAACCTTTGGTTTTTGGTTTATTCAAAGGGGCTTGAGAAAGTCCTGCGCAACATAAAATAAATCCCTTCGCCAGTGTGGGGTAAAATTTTTTGAAATTTTGAGGTAATCCCTTTGAATTCCTTGACTTAATAAGATGAATTTCGGTAAATTAGAACCTGAAGAATAAAAAACATCTACGCCGAAAAATTTATGAGAGCTTTGTTGATCGTTTTCCTCTCCCTCATATTTCCGCCCTTGTTGGTTTCACAATCTTTAAGGGACTCAGTAGTTGTTTCAAATTTCAGGTTTGTTTACGACAGCACGCTAAGCAACGGGGTTAGTGTTGAGAATTCAAATGGTTATGTCATTTTAAAGACAAGCGAACTTGAAAACCTCGCTAAGGGTAGAAGAGCAACGATAACTTATTATGGAACAGGGGCGCCTTTGACTTCAACCGGGACACTTGATACAACAACAGGAAATCCGATGAAAGTAATTGATGGAGACCCGCGGACATTTTGTCAGATAAAACCCGGGGGAGATGGAAGTTATATTATGATTGACCTAATGGCTATGCGTAGGATAAACAAGGTTGCCATTGTGACATTTGGAGGGAACATGTCATTGAGACCAAGGGCTTATACGATTTATGTTGGGATGGATTCACTGCAATTGACAAGAATTGTCCAAAAGGTGGATAATCAAGATGTGAAAACAATTGATATATTTGACCCAATACTTGCAAGATATGTCAAGGTAAGTTTTGATGCCATTGATAGATTTAGTTCAACGGTCATCTCTGAGATAGAGGTTTATGGTGTTGGTTATTTGCCTTCCGGAAGTTATGTGTCTCAGGTTATTGATGTTGGTCAGGATGTTAACTGGGGTTGGGCATCCTGGGAAGCGGATTTGCCTGAGGGAACTTCAGTGAAGTTTCAGTTTAGAACTGGTTCTTCAGCAAAGGTGGATGACTCTTGGGGACAATGGTCGGAGGAAATTGAAAAGCCATCTGTTTTGAATGTTTCGGAACCAAAGCGATATATACAGTTTAAAGCGAATTTATCAACTTCAACGACTGAAACGCCAGTTTTGAAGAATCTCTTAATTTTTTACGATAAAAAGCCCGTCGCAAGAAATATCTCTGTTGATATTGAACCAAAAGTTGTACAGATTCTCAAGCGTTCGGAGATCTCACTAATTTTTGACATTCAAATTGATGATAACTCCCTTGGTGTTGATACGCTTTTGATGTTTACTCCGTCGCCAGCAAGTGTTGAAGCAGTTCAAGTAAATGGCAGTTCTGTGGCTTATTCAGTTGTTACCACCGGTTATAATGTTAAGATAGCTTTCCCACAAACTATTAAGACAAGCGCAAGGGTTATCGTCAAGTTAAGTTTGACGCTTTATCTTGATGTAAATCAATTTCAAGCTATTTTCATAAGCAAGCTCACACCAGATAACCCACAATTTACAGATGTTAAGACGGTTTTGACAAGCGATGTTCCAGAGAGATTGATCGTTGATTTGCAAGTTAGCCCAAATCCATTTTCGCCAAATGGAGATGGATTAAATGACAAAGTGCAAATAAGTTTTTTCCTTGCTAATTTAAATGTTGAAAGGAATTTGAAAATTCAAGTCTTTGACTTGACCGGCAAACTTATCAAGACGATATTTGATGGTCCAAGTAAAGCGTTCGCTTACATATCTTCAAGCTCTTTCTTTTGGGACGGTAGAGATGAATCTGGCAGAGTTGTAAGACCTGGTGTTTATCTTCTGAGGGTTGCGATTGGTTCCGATAAAGTTGAATCAATTTTCAAGACAGTAACTGTGGTTTATTGAAAAATAATTTGTTTAGGTATCTCAATGAGAAGATTTATCTTTGTGGCTTTTTTAGGAATTTTGAGTTTGAACTTATCTTTTTCGGGCGCTTTCAAAGACCTAGGACATGGGGCAAGAGCTGTCTCGCTTGGGATTCCTTACATTGCTGTTGCGGATAACCCATACGCGATTTTTTACAACCCAGCTGGGATTGCTCAATTGAGAGGTTTTGGCTTTGCATCAACTTATTCAAGGTTATATCCGTTTGTTGAGGGAGAAAATCTTCAATATGTGACTTTGAGCTCTGTTATCCCGGTGTTTTCCTTTTTTGATTTTGGAGCTGGGATTACATATTTCAAAGCGGGTTTATGGAGTGAAAATCAGTTTGTTCTTTCCTTCTCTGGGAAAATTTTAAAATCTTTTTATTGGGGTGGGGATGTTAAGTTCTTGAGGTGGTCCGCCTCGGCACCTCCAGGGGAGTCAGGTTATTCATATTTCGGTTTCACATTTGATGCGGGGGTGATTTTAAATTTAAGTGACTTCATCAAGGGTTCAGATATAAGATTTGGTTTCTCCGTGAAGAATATTACCCGACCGAGCATATCTGTAAATAAATCGGATGATGCGAAACTGCCGATTGAGTTTGCAGGAGCTATCGTTTATGTTTCAAGAAATTACAACTATCTTGTGGGTCTTGGTTTCTCAAGATCGGAAAACAACTTTAAAGTTGAAGCAGGTCTTGAAATTCTTGCGTTTACATCTAACTTCTTTGATAAAAAGTTTGAATTGCTGTTGCGAAGCTCTGGTGGTTTTGATGTTAAAGGCACATCCCAGGGAAGTTTAAATCCGGGGATTGGGCTAAGGTATTGGAAATTCAGTATTGATTATGCTTATGTGTATCAGTTTGAAATTCCAGATGCAGGTGCAAGCCATAAGTTCAGCATTGAATTTAATTTCTAAAAAATCATAACTGTGGGAAAATGTCAGTGAGAAAGTTAATAATTCTTATTTTGGTGATTTCGTTTGAGGATGCGTTTTCACAGTTCATAGCCAGGGATAAAGAAAGTTATTTGAATTATTCGGGCAGAAACTATGAAAATTACAGCATATCATTCCTGCGAAAGAGATTTTATGATAATTTTGGGAACTTTTTGATTGATGGGAGTTTAATTTTTGAGTTGCTTGAAAATCAAAGGCAGTTTATCGGGCAAGAGCTTGGTGGTTTTAGCAGTTTGACGAAATCAAGATTTTATTATCAGTATTTTCAAAATCTTGTAATAGCGAGCGATAATTACAGTGATTTTCAAACTCGCTTAATGATAGGTGATGCTATAAGGACGAAGTTCACATCTCTTACCTTTGACAAGGCAAGGTTTAACGGGATAAGATGGGACGGGGCGACGACTAAATATCGTGGGACATTTATAGCTTCAAGGGTGAGTGACCCGGTTCGTTTCAGGTTTGACGCGCCACTTTTAATTGATGGTGTTCAGAGGACAAGAAATTGGGCTCAGTATCTTTTCGGTGGTCACTTTGAGACGGATATAGGTGATGTTTTAACTGTTGGGATGACATATGTCAATCAACACACCCGTAGGATGGATGTTAACGCTCGCGACGTTCCGTTTAAAGGTGTTCCAGCAAATGGAGCACCGAGGATAATTTTCGTCCGTATAAGCGATGATTCGCCTCGCGATGGTTCTGGTCCAATTATTTATGCTGAGCCAGTTGTAAAAATAAATGGGAAGAGGGTTTCAACGAAAAATATAAACGGTAAGGTGCCAAATCCTCAAGAAACCGTTCTTGGAGCTCCGCTTCAGTTTTATGTTTTAAGGAATTTTAGCATAGACAGGACTATTTGGGTTGCTGGTGCTGATACATTAAGTTATACCGCTTACACACCTATACAGGGAGGTCCTGGTTATAAATTGAGGTCGCTTTTATCAGCTTTGCCTGTTTATCCAGAGCAAATTCCAAGCGATGGGAATATAACTTACGCATACATTATACCTTTCGGGGTTGAGTCGGTTGAGTTTGAAATTATAGTTGCAAATGATTTTAAGATAGAAGCAGCTCATGATTTTGTGAATCGCCTTGATGATTGGAGTCAGAGCGTGAGGTTAATCTCACATGCTGATTCAATCGCTGTCGGAACACCTACATTTTTCAGGTTGATAAAAAGAGCTGAGGGGAACGTAAAAGATGCTTCAAACAAGCAAGTTGTGAGGTTTAATTATGCTCTCACGACGGGTATGAGCGTTTATAGTTTGAATTTTAAATTTAATTGGAAGGGGTTTAGCATTGAGGGCGAATTCGCTCAAAGTTTGGAATGGTCAAAGTATCCAGTTGGAAGAGGTCCCTGGTTTACTCAAACAGGGAATGCTTTTTACATAAAAGCGTCAAAGAAGGTTGGGCGCTTGACATTTGGATTTGAAAGATATAAAATTGAGCCGGTTTATACGACTGCTTTAAATGTTTATTCGCTTGAAAATAGCTATTATATGCAGTGGACGGGTTCAGGTTATGCTTATCTTGCGCCAGATGTTTATGGAGTTACTGCGTATGATGTCTCAAGTGATAGAGCTTTTATTCCAGGTGGTGCTTACTTTTCGCTCGTTGATGATAATGATGACAGGGACAGATGGGAAGATGGGTTTTATTTCTACAATGCGACGCCGAACCCAACCTTTGAAAACTCAGACATTTTAAATCCAACACCAGACCCATTTTTGCTCGGTTATAGACAAAATGCAAATGAATTGATCGGATTAACAAGCATTATAAGAAGACCTGATGCCGGGATATTCCCGGGCAAGGACAGGAACAACGATGGGATTCCCGACGATGATCAAAATGCGAATGGGATTCCTGATTTTCAGGAGGACTTTTTGACTTATTATAGTGATCCGCCTGTTTTTGACTATGGTGATGATTGGAATAATAATGGTGTCATTGACGAGCAGGAAAATGATATTTATCCAGATTATCCATACGAGCCAGATATAAATGGATACCATGCATTTACAAAAATAAATTTGACGAGGAATTGGTCAGTGCAAGTTGGTTTGATAAAAGAGAACGCACTTGCAAGAGGTGGCATTAACAATGTGGTTTATTTGAGGACATTTTACACAACTTTTAACCCTCGGCTTGGTTCTTTACTTTTGTATTATGTTATGAAGAGAGTCAGGGATGATATTGGAAATCCGGTTTACAGGTATAAAGGTGTGATCACTATAACGAGCCCATTTCCCGTTTTTACGGAAGACCTGTTAAATTATCGCAATAGCTTTGTTCATAATCTTTACTTTGAGACAAGGTATACGCAAATTCCAAATTTAAACATAGAAAACAAGGTTCGTTTTGAGCTAAACTTTCAATATCCCCTTGGGGATGCAACCAAAGCGCTTTTGCCAGAGGCAAAATATACGGGTGATCAGCTTGAAGGTCGCATTACTCTCCTTGGGCTTGTTCACAAAATTGATTATACGATGAAGTTTCTCGGAGGTCGTCTTGAGGTGAAGCCTCAATTCAAGGTCAGAACGGTCAAGGAAACAAAGCTTGGTTATGTTGATATTGGAGGCGGTTTGCGTAGAATTACGATCATAAACCAGCACACACAGGAGACGATTCCTATTTTCAGGATTGGATATAAATTAACAGATAGAACGGTTTTCAATTTTGGGCTTCAGGGATTGACGATAATCGGGCTTCCCGATGCGTTAGCTTACAGGATAAGGAATTTGAAAGATGGAACTGGGAGTGAAAACAGAGGGACGATAGCGTTTTCGCTTACGAATCAAAGTTCGTATAAAGGTTATTCAATTGTTGTTGATTTCGGTTATAAATTCACGAAGCGAAAATTTGTAAAACCAGGCGAAGAGAAATTTAGCAGAGATGAATCGGCTATCTTTTTCACAGTTATAGCTGGTTTCTAATTTTCGGAGGTGAAGCAAGATGTGGAAGATAATCATAATTGTGACATTGACAGCTTCAATAATTGCTAATTTTGTCCCAACGCCTTTGGAGCTTCAAAAGGCGTTCATCTCGGGGCAAAATTTTTACGCATCTGGTGATTATAAGAAGGCGATAAAACAGTATGATTACATCATAAACACAGAGAGCAAGCTTTTGGATGAGGACAGTGTTAAGGTGGCTCTTTTCAATGGGGATTTAATTGTGAGCGTTAAAACCGCAGCTTATTTTCAGAAAGCGAACGCTTTGAGGAAATTGAAAAGAAATGATGAAGCTGTTGATAACTTTAAAATTGTAGCAGAACAGCGCGCTGATTCCCCGTGGCTTTCTGGTTTGGCATATTATCAAATTGCTGATCTAAGATATGAAGAGGGGAAATTTGAGGAAGCGATAGCTGTTGCTAAAAAACTTATAGAAAAATTTCCAAATGACGAGCGAGTTCCAAAAGCATATTACACCATTGGTTGGGCTTTTAGAGAATTGAAGTTGCTTGATAGCTCAAATTTTTATTTCAAAACATTGATTGAAAAGTTTCAAGGTAATGAACTTATTCCACATTCAATGTATCAAGTTGGTCAGAACTATTTTGAGATGGGGGAATATGATGAGGCGGTTGAATGGTTCAAGAGCGTAGTTGAGAGATTCAAACCGGAGAGATTTAAGAAGGAGGAGTTTGAGAAAATTGAGCTAAAGGTTGTTAGGGAGAGAAAGGTTTTTGAAGCGATGACGGGCAGGGAGGGGGAGGAAACGCAACTTGAAATAGTTGCAAAGGCAAGTTTGAGGATTGCTGATTGTTATAAGCAGATGGATAAGTATGATGAAGCGATGAGGTCTTATAGAAATGTTATAGCTAACTATTCACTCTTGCCAAGTTTGATTGAGACGGCTTATATCAAAATGGCTCAATATGCACTTGAAAAGAAAGGGTTGAGTGAGGGAATAGCCATTTATAAGGAGGCAATTGATAGAAATTTTGAGAACAAGCAAATTCAGGCAAAGATGCAATATTTGATCGCTAAAACATATCAGGACTCGCTCAAATACGACAAGGCAGCTGATGAATATGATTTTTACATCAAGGCGTATAGCGAGGTGGCGTTTTTGATTGATTTCCCAGTTGAGGATGCGATTTATTCAAAGGTGATTTGTCTTTACAATGCAAAGAAATATAAAGAGACAGTTGCTGAATGTGATTCGTTTCTTGTGAAGTTTCCTGGTTCAAGTTATATACCTGATATGCTTTTCTTTAAGGGGATTTCTCATCTTGCGCTCGGTGAGTATTTAAAAGCTGAGGATGCTTTTAATGAGATAGCTTCAAAGTATAAAAATACACCTCAATATGCCCCTGCTCGTGTTCAACTTGGTCGGACTTATTATGAGATGAAAAAATATGATGATGCGTTATCGCAATTAAATCAAATTCTTTCTGAAAACCCACAGGGACTGGACAAGAATGAGGTTTATTATTACATCTTGCTTGTTTATTTTGATTCGCAAAAATATGATAGTTTGTTGAATGTTTTTCAAAACATTTCACCTGGTTCAGGGTTTTACCTGCCAGCGTTTATCAAAGTTTCAAAGTCGTTCAGTATTCAAGGCAAATTTGCCGAGGGCGAAAGATTTATAAAGGATATTTTAAAGACGGCTGAGGGTTTAAAGGACAGCATTTATTTTGTCCCGGAAGTTCATTTTTCGCTTGCGGATATTTATATCGGACAAGGGAAATTTAAGGAGGCGATTGAAGAGTTAAGTTTGATAATTGATGATATGAGGGCGAATGAACTTTTGAAACTTCAGTCGGTTTATGCGAGGGGTTCACTTTATTATCAGATGGAAAAGTATCAGGAAGCGATAAGGGACTTTGAGCTTTGCTTGGCGAGTAAAAGGTTTGGTCTGGATTTAACTTCGCTCTTACCACAAGTGAATGAGAAGCTTGCTATATCTTATGTTAAGTCGGGTCAAATTGAGAAGGGCATAAATCTTGTCTCAAAGTTGGTCGGCGAGGCGCCGGAGCCGATTGAGAAGGTTAAATATATTGCTCTTCTTGCTGAGGCGTATTTTGAGGCAAAGGACTATAAAAATGCCGTTAAATTTGCAAGTGATGTCTTTCAAAGTGATGTCGCAGATGAGGTCACTATATCAAGGGCTATTTATGTGCTTGCGAATTCGCATCGCCAACTTGGTGAGTTTGAGAAAGCAGTTAGCGTTTTATCAAAAGCTGGTGAAAAATTCCCAAACTCAAAATTTATACAAGATGTCTTTTACTCGGTTGGAGCAGTTTACTATGATAATGGGGAATATGATTATGCAATTGAAATTTTTGACAAGTTTACCAAAATTTATCCGAGGGCGGAAAATTATAAAAATGCTTTATTCTTCTTGGCTTATTCAAACTTTTGGCTCGGTTATTGGGAAAAGGCGATAAATCTTTTCAGACGTTTTGTCCGTGAGTTTCCGCGAGATGAATTAACACCCGAGGCATATTTTAACATTGGTGAGTCGTTTTACAACATGGGCAAGTATGAAGATGCGATCCGTGAGTATAGAAATGTTTATAGAATTTTCCCTTCAAGTGAACTTGCCCCGCTTGCTCTTTATAGTGAGGGTTGGTGTTATTACGAGCTTCAAAAACCCGAGCAAATGGTTGAAATTTTTAAACAGGTTGTGAAGCGTTATCCGAAAAGTGAGCATGCACCAATAGCTCTTTTCACAATCGGTGACTATTACTATAATTCAAAGGATTATCAAAAAGCGCAGCAAGCGTATGAGGAATTCATTTCAATGTATCCAAACCATGGAAAGGTTGAAGAAGCAAAGCAACTTATAAAGGACTTGAAACTTATAAACATTTATGCTGAGTATCAAGAGGCGATGAAATACTTTGACAACAAGGATTATAGAAAGGCGATTGAGGAGTTGACGAAGATATGGCAGAAGTATCCCGACTCGGATATAGTTGTTGGTTGTCGTGTCAATATCGCAGCCTCTTATGAGCAGCTTGGTGATTGGCGAAGAGCAGCTAAGATGTATGAGGAGATAATTCGCGATTACGCGAATTCAAACGATGACAATGCTCGTTCGGCTGTTATTTTCGCAAAGGAACATCTTGAATGGATAAAGAGCAATTTTAATTTTTAAAATAAATTTGGTTTGGATTATGATTGCTTTAATTGAGCAAAAGTCGTGGTGGTCATGGCTTTGGGACAACTGGCTTGTTGACATTATAATCAAGGGTGGACCTTACATAATGGTTCCACTCTTCATATTTTCGGTGATTTCAATGGGGATAATCATAGAGAGGATTTACAGGTATCTGCGTGTCCCTGGGGATAAAAAGATAGCGAGCGAGCTTGAGAAGATTGAGGGGATTTTGAAAGAAAACAAAAATCTTGAATCGCTTGTTAAGTATTTTGAGGAGAGAAGTTCTATTCTTTCGTTTGTTTTTCTTTCGGTTTTAAAAAGATATGAATTCCTTCTTCAAGAAAATCGTTCAATTAATGATATGCGTCAGGAGCTAATTGACACAGCGGTTGATTCGACATCTGAATATCTTGAGGAGTTTTTGCCGATTGTAAGCACGATTGCTAATGTAGCTACTTTGCTTGGTCTTTTCGGGACCATTGTTGGGATGATAATGTCTTTTGATGAGCTTGCTAAGGGAGGGCGTGGGGACCCGGCGGTTGTGGCGCACGGAATATCGGTGGCGCTTCTGACAACAGCTGCTGGTTTAACGGTTGCAATCCCATCGGTTCTTGGGTATAGTTTCTTGAAGAGAAGAGCGGAAAAAATCACAAGTCGGCTTGCACCATTTGAAAATCATTTTATAAACACTCTCCTTCGTGAACACGGCAGAATTGAAACGTATAAATCAATTTTGAGATCAGTTTACAGGAACGGGAACTTGAGTGAAGAGGAACTTGAATATTTGAGAAGGAAAAGAATTGAACTTGACATCTCAGATGAAGAGGCAAAGGCAATTGAAGAAGAAGTTCGGGGATATTTTAAAGAGAAAAAAGAGTGAAGCGAGCCATGAGGAAGAAAAAAGGAAATGGCGATTATTCGGTTGACATCAACTTGACACCTATGATTGATTGCGTTTTTCAACTCTTGATATTTTTTATGGTGACAACTGTTTTTGCTGTTCAAAGCGGTTTGAAGGTTGATTTGCCGAGCGCTGCTTCTTCTGATGCTCCTCCAGAGAAAGACCTCACGATAGTTATTTCCTCAAGTGGTGAGATGGATTTAAATGGAAGGCGTGTGACATTTGATAATTTGCAGGAGGAGATGCTCAAAGATAAGGAAATTTTTGGTAGCAAGGTTTTGATAATAAAGGCGGATAAGAAAACGCTCCACGGGGTCGTGGTCAAGGTTATGGATATAGCAAAGCTTTGTGGGATTGACCAGCTTGCTATAGCAACTGAAAAAGAGGAAGAGGAAGTTCAAGTGAAATGAACGGAAGAAACTATAAAATACCTGGCGTTGATTTAAGCGACAAGATCGCTCGCTTTATATATGACAATAGGAAATCTTTGTTGAAATTTCTTTTAATAGCTTTTTTGGTTCACAGCTTGCCAGTGGTTATGAATATAAAGCTTCCCGAGAAGAAGGAGGTCAAAAGACCACCGACAACGGTAAAATTTATTCAAAGACCGCCTCGTTTGACCAAGAGCATTGAGTTTAGGAAGATGCCGACTGTGGTTGAACGAGTTCTCCAAAGGTTTACAACACCACAAAAACCTAGGTTTGCAGCACGTTCAATGACAACAGCGGTGACCCACAGTGGCACATCTCTTGCTTCGCTTGCAAGACCTGGTGAATATGTTGAAAGGACTTATTCACCACCGGCGATGTTAACTGGACCGAGCTTAAGTTATGATGTGATTAACACGCGGTATGCCAGCAAGAGTGTGAAAAGTTTGCAGGAGGAATTAATCAGCTATACAAATTTTATGGACAGATTTGAAGGTTGGCTTGAGCGTGGAAGAAGTAAAGAGGATTGGCGTGGCTTTTTAAATGTTTATCAAGTTGAGTATAGAAGCAGTAAATCGGCTCCAAACGGTGAACCGATGTGGAATTACAGACCGGCTGCATTGCAAAATCTTCAAAGGTATGCAATGGAAGTTCTTCCAAATCTTCAACTTAATCTTATGGGTTCAATTCGTCTTGACTCAAAAAATATAATGGATGTCCCAATTCTAATAATGATGGGCTATGATGGAGAGGTCATTTATACGAAAAACGAAGTTGAAAATCTCGCAAAATATCTACGCTCGGGTGGGTTTCTTTTCATTGACGATGGTCTTGCATCAGCTTATGGTCCTTTCACGAGGTCTGTTAAGCAATTAATTCAAGATGCCCTTGGCTATGATGCTGTCTGGGAGAGAATACCGAACAATCATCCCATCTATCACATTTGGAAGGACTTTGATGGTCCGCCAGCTGGTGATGACCTCGCAAGGGTTGATTCAAGAAGACCTGCGCGGGAGGTTTATAACTATCTTGAAGGGATTTGGCTTGGTGGACGTCTTGCGGTTGTCTTATCAAATAAGGGTTATACCCAGGCGTGGGGTGATTGGCCGTATGCAACACCGCCACTTGACAACGCAAGACAATTACAGCTTGGGTTGAATATATTGATATTTGCGATGAATCAACCTGGTGGTATAGTTGCGAAAAATAAAGAAAAAGTTGTAATGCAATAATAAAATTTTTAAGTTTTGGAGGTGTTAAAGAATGCGATTTAAATTTTTTCTCCCCTTAATTTTCTTTCTCCTTTCGGGATGTGCCTATTTTTTAAGTGAATATCATGAGGAAAGCCCAGCTCCAAAGGTGCAAACTTTAACTGTCAAAGAAACACTTGCGGTTGTCTTGAAGGATAGCATCAAAATTGGTGTTAAAATCCTTACCCCAGCGGAAATAAGAAGAATAAGCGCTGGGAAATCTTATGACAAAAAGGACTTTGAGAAAATTTTAAAGGATGAATACATAAATTACGCTCAAGATGACAACGCTGAAATACTTTCGGCATATAACGAATATATCCACCTCCAAGAGTATGGAAATTACTATGACGCCTTTGGTAATCCAATAGCCCCTAGAAATGTTCCAAGTCCATTTGAAGATGACTTCGGAAAGATACCTTACATTGTCTTTGATGTCGTGATTGAAAATTTGCGCTCCGATAAAATTGAGATAAAGCCATCATCGGCTGTTTTACTTGACGATAAAAGGAATCAATATAGGTCACTTGAAATTGACGATATAATTCAGGCTGAGACAGTGCCTTATCCGATGAGGTATATAACCCCGTATACGATTTATGATCCCTTTTGGGCTGGACATCTTTTGACGAGCCAAAGAAGAATTGAACTTAACAAAAAGCTATTGCGGGATATTTTGCTTAGGGATGAGAAAATCTATCCTGGGGTTATAAGGCGAGGTTTGATTGTGTTTAAAAAGCCGACTGAGAAGGTTAGGTGGTTACTCCTTGTGATCCCAGAAGTTTCAATCTATCAGGAAAATGCGAAGGTCAAGGCAATTGATTTTAAATTTGAGTTTGTAAACGAAAATTAAATCTGTTTGAAAATGCTGAAAAAATTTTTTCTCGTTGCAATTGCTTTTTTCACCTTGAGCGGTTGTGATAGCGTTTATCGTTTTCTTCTATTCCCTCCCGAAAAGGTTGAATACGAAATTGTCCCGGATTTAGATATGATTGTGTCAATCGGTGACACAAGTTATCAAATAGGTAAGGATTCAATGACGATAGTTTACAATAGGGGTTCTTTCAAGGTTGAGATAAAGTATATGAGCGATTATCAACTCAATAATTTTGAGTTTCCAGAAGAGTCAAAGGGGGGAATTTATTCAACGAATCCATATACTTACGGTGATTGGGTTGACCCGGAGCTTGGTTATACCCCAAATCGTTTCACTGTTTTTAAGGTTTCAATTTATAATTACACTGCCCCAAAAATTAACTTTGATCCTGAAAATGCGATTTTGTTAAGTGATAGAGGGGACAGGTTTATCGCTTACGGGCTTGATGCTAAGACGAGCAAGTTTCATAGTTTGGAGGAGTATTATCGTGCGAGAAAGGGTTCATCTGGGATTGATGACGAGGTCTTTGAGGCGAGGATGGGGATAGCAAGGAGAACGATGTTAACTTACGGGCGACCTCTTTACAAGGGAGATAGCCGTGAGGGATTAATCGTTTTTGACCCTTTATCTGAGGGGGTGAAAAGAGTTAAAGTGATTTTAAAGGATTTCATCGTCGGCTATGATGAAAACAATGTCCCAAGTGATTTCATTGATATAAATTTTTACTTTAAACGTGTGCCAGTTATACGCACTCCTAAAGATACTACAAAAGTGATAGCCTTGGCTGAGAGTAGAGTTGATTTTAAAAGTTTAAAGGAGAAAGAGATAAAAATTTTCCAGGTTAGATATGGTGGCGATGGTGAAGATATAATTGAAGCGGGTTTGAAAAATTTGGCTGAATTTTTAAATAAAAAAGAGGGCTTGAAAATTTCAATTGAAACTGGCAAACCGGAATCAAAGTCAATTGCAGACGCTGACCTTGTTATTATAGGCGGGGGTGTTGTTAAACCTCAATTTTCTCCGATTGCAATTGATAACTTTGTGGCTTGTATAAAAAACGGTGGGATAATTTTAATTGATGACTTAAGCCATTCAAGGTCAAGTCAATTTAACATGGGCGCAAGAGACCTACTTGATAAGATTAAGTCACGGCTTGAAGATAGTTACATTGAAAAAATTTTTCAAACGCATCCAATTTATTCAATATGGGCTAAGATAAAGGAACTGCCGCTTGGGGCTGATGATATAGTTGAAGTGAAAGAGTTTGAAAGGGAGGAGAAATATACATTTCTTGAAGGATTATTTTGGCAGAGGCGTCTTGTTGTTGTATTTTCAAGCAAAGGTTATATGAGAATTTTAAGTAAGTTTGACAACCCCAGCATTGATAATACAGCTCAACTTCAACTCTTTTCCAACATTTTGCTTTATGCTTTGTCCTCTCGGCAAGTTGCGATGAAGTGATGCTTTGATTTATCGGTTTAATTTGTTATTTTTTTAAAAATTATGTTCGCTTTTCTAAAAAAGAAATCTTTTTCAAATGAGTGAGAACCCAGTTGAGAGGACCGATGGAAAGCCGGTTGAAGTTGGGGTGTGGGATTATTTCTATGTGATTTACAAGTGGCGCAAGTTTATACTCATAAATGTTTTCGTTTTGACATTTGTTGCTGTTATCGTTGCACTTCTTCTTCCTGTCCAGTATAAGGCAACTGCAACTGTGATAGCTCCGCAAAGGAGCGATATTTTTGGTGGGCTTGGTGGGGTCATAACTCAATCAATTCGTGAATTTGCACCGTTTTTAAGGGGGCTTGGTGGGAATCAACCGCCACTTTTTACTTATCTAGCTATACTTAACAGCAGAACCGCAATGGAAAAAGTTGTTGAAAGGTTTAACCTTATCAAGGTTTATGATATAAAAGATTCCTCAATGGAGAAGGCGATAAAGAAGCTTCGGGGTAATACGGATTTTGAAATTGATGAAAATGGGGTTCTCGTGATAAATGTTTATGATGAAGATAAAAAGCGAGCAGCTGATATGGCGAATTATTTCGTTGAGGTTTTAAATGAGATAAACATAAGGCTTAACACTGAAGAGGCGAGGAACAGAAGGCTTTTGATTGAGCGCAGGTATCTTCAGAATCTTGCGGATTTAAAGTCGGCAGAGGATACTTTAAAGAAGTTTCAGCAGAAGTATGGAATTTATTACTTGCCCGAGCAAACGAAGGCAGCTGTTACAGCTGCAGCTGAGCTTGAGGCTCAGATAATAGCCGAGGAGGTAAAGCTTGGGATTTTACGCCGACAACTCGGCGAGGATGCGCCGGAGGTGAAGCTTGCAAAAATTCAAATTGAAGAGATGAGAAAACGTCTCAATCAGATGAAGGAGGGAAACGATAAGATAAAAGATGAGATGAGTTTGTTTGTTCCGTTCAAGGATGTGCCAGAACTTGGTCTTCAATACCTTAGATTGTATCGGGACTATGAGATTCAGAGCAAGCTTCTTGAGTTCATCCTTCCACTTTATGAGCAGGCGAAGATAGAGGAGCAAAGGGATGTCCCTGTGGTTCAGGTTCTTGATCGCGCAGTTCCGCCGGAGAAAAAAGCAAGACCATTTAGGACATTGATCGTTGTCTCGGTTTTCGCTTCAGCATTAACTTTGTTTGTCGTTCTTTCGTTCTTGAGTGAATCATTTTTAAAGCGTGACAAGGTTTTTAATTCACTTGAATTAAAGACACATGTGTTCGTCAGAAGGATTGCCAAGATATACAAAATAGAGGAAGTTTGATTGTCCTTTATGAGTGATAAAAGTGTAAATCAAACCATTTCAATTTCCTCCCATACAATAGTTAAAAATTCACTTTTCAATTTGGCTGGTCAAATAATTCCGATAATAGCTGTAATCATTGCTCTGCCCGTTTTAATTAGTTATCTTGGGGTTGAGAGGTTTGGTTTACTTTCAATTCTTTGGATGCTGATGTGGTATTCTTCAATGCTTGACCTTGGGCTTGGTAGGACGACGACGAAGTTTGTATCCGAGTTGCTTGCGCAGTCAAAATTTCGTGAAATACCGAAAATTTTTTGGACCTCAGCTTCAATCCAAGTAGTTATGGGCTTATTAATTGGGATGTTTTTATACAGTGTTTCTCCGTTCATCGTTGTGAAACTTCTCAAGGTTTCCACCCATTATATTAATGAGACAAAATTATCTCTGTATTTCATCTCACTTGCCGTGCCATTGATACTTATATCAACATCTTTTCAAGGTCTCCTTGAAGCATATCAGAGGTTTGACCTTGTAAATCTTGTGCTCACTTTAACGAAACTGGGTGTGCTAATTTTGTCAATCTTTGGCGCCATTTTAAATTTTGGTTTGTCAGGGATAGTTTTCTTGATAGTCATGTTTCGGTTGTTTGTCATTTTAATTTTGGGGTTTATTGATTTTAAAGTGTGCCCCGAGTTGAAAAACTTTTCGGTTGATTTGAAAACATTTTCAAAGTTGCTTTCTTTCGGGGGTTGGCTTACAGTAAGTAATATAGTCATACCAATTTTGACATATGTTGATAGGTTTTTGATCTCTTATTTTCTTTCAGCAGCTGTTTTAGCGTATTATACTGCACCATTTGAAATTGTTCAAAGGATGTGGATTGTTCCGATAAGTTTAACAATGACTTTGTTCCCGGCGTTTTCAGCGTTTAAAGCGCTGGAGGATCAAAGTAAACTTGAAAATGCTTTCACGAAATCTATAAAGTATACCTTTTTAATACTTTTCCCTGTCGTTTTTATTATAGCTATCTTTTCTGCGGATATTTTAAAGGTGTGGCTTGGTCCTGAATTCCAAACACAAAGCAGTGTGATTTTTCAACTCCTTGCCTTTGGATTTTTTATTAGTTCTATCTGTGGTTTTCCTTTAATACTTTTACAAAGTTATGGGCGACCGGACCTTGTCGCGAAGGTTTCGCTTGCTGAACTGTTTTTGTATATACCTTTTGTTTCTTTCTTGATCCTTGAGCTTGGTCTTAAGGGTGCAGCTTTGGGTTGGCTATTGAGAAGTTTTGTTGAAGGGGTGTTTCTTTTTTATTTCGTTTTTAACTATAAGATTGTTTCCTTTGGAAATTTTTTCAACAATACAGTAAGACAACTCGTGCTTATTTCAATTGTGATGGTGCTTGGGATTTTTTTGATCAAATTTTTCTTCACTACCTTTGAACTAAAGTTTGTTTTCTCTCTGACTTTGCTCTTAATTTTTGCATTATATGTATGGTTTTTTGTGATAGATGAAAATGAAAGGGTTTCTATTCGCTCATTTGCGAAAATAAAAGCAACTTTCAAATGAAAGCTCCGGTTAGCGTTGTTATACCTTGTTATAATTGCAAGGGAACGATAAAGAGGGCTGTTGATTCGGTTTGGGCTCAGACATGGCGACCCGAAGAAGTTATAATAGTTGATGATGGAAGTGATGAAGAAACGAAGTTGTATTTGAGAGACCTTGTTAAAAATTATGAAACTGGTTGGATAAAACTAATTGAACATGATGTAAACAGAGGACCGGGATCCGCACGAAATACAGGATGGGATAATGCAACTCAACTATATGTTGCTTTTCTGGATTCGGACGATTCATGGCATCCGAGAAAAATTGAAATTCAGTATAACTTTATGCGATCAAATCCTGAATTTGTAATTACAGGACACAAAGTTAAAGTTTTGAAAAATGATTATATGCCTTTTCCTGAACATTCGGAAAAAGTGAGATTTAGAAAAATTTCAGCTAAAAGATTGCTCTTTCAGAATGTTTTTCCGACTTCATCAGTTATGCTTAAAAATGGTTTGCCATTTCGCTTTGAGCCATCAAAGAAATACGGGGAGGATTACTTATTGTGGCTTAACATACTTTTATCTGGCTATTCTGGTGCTTTTATTAAACTTAATCTTGGGTATCGGTATAAACCGTATTATGGTTTTAGTGGGTTGAGCGCAAAGTTATGGGACATGGAAAGGAAGGAGATAAACTCTTACTTAAAGCTTTTTCGGGAAAGTAAAATTTCGTTTTTCACCATTTGTGTTGTTTTACCTTTTTCATTTTTAAAATACATAAAGCGCGTTATTAAATCTTTATGGAAATAGCAAGGCAAAATATCCGATATGTTTCCAAGATTGAGGTCCAGAACGTTTTGTTTGTGCTTTCCCTTGTATTACCATTTTTTGGAATTTTTGTGAACTATTATGGTATGTGGATTTTAATGTTTATTGCTGGTTTTTTGTGGCTTGTCCTGACCAGGCGTGAGGCGAACGCTGGATTAATGTTCCTTTGGGGACTTGAATTTGAACCAGCACCTGTTGATTTCGTTTTTTTTGGCTCGTGGTTGAAAAGGATAATAAAAGGTGATGTCAAGTGGAGTAATAATCCATTATTTTATCTTTTGTTTGTTTATATTTTGCTTAACTTGGTGCAAATTCCGTTAAGCATTTCTTTACAGCGTGCTGGGTTTTTTGCCCTTGTTACAGTTTATACGATATCGTTTGCTTTTTATTTTTCGGGGTATATCAAGGATTATGATACTTGGAATGAGGTTAAAAGATTTTATCTTATTGCGGTTATAATTTCGGCTATGGTTTTGGCGGTTATGATTTTACTATTATACCTTCAGGGGCGACTTGGAAGACCAGCTGGTTTTTTTAAGGACCCAAATGTTGCGGGTGCGTTTATATCAACGGGCGCTTTATTCGCAATGACGAGAATTTTATTTGGCAAGAGAGAAGAAATCGGTAAATATCTTTTAATGTTTTTGTTTCTTTTAATTTCAGTTGTCTTGACATTTTCACGCGGTTCATTTTTAAATCTTTTAAGCGGTATTGGTGTCATTGGTTTGATTTCAATTTTTGTGAGACGAAGCAAGAGATTTTTTATTGTGCTTTCAATTGCGGTTGTTATCGGCTTAATTTCCGTTCCATTTTTGCTTGAAACATTTAGACAAAGTTTTAGGTTTAGAGGATTACAATGGTATGACATTTATGGGAGGGCGATGGCATGGAGAGCGGGCATTGAAATGCTAAAAAACTACCCACTTGGTGTTGGTCCAGGACAATTTGAGATTTATTCAATTGATTATCAAAAGTCGGTTGGCGGACCGATGTTGAGGTTAACTCCGTCAGCGCATAGTTTATATTTAAGGGTTTTAACTGAGAACGGATTGCTTGGATTTGGAATTTTTTTGGTTGGGTTGAGCGTGGCGATTGTTTTTGGAATCTTTGAACTTTTTAGAAGTTTAAAATCAAATGAAGCAAAATTTCAGGATATAGCTTGGCTTTTGAGCTCTTTGGTTGGGATTTTGGTTCAAAGTTTTGTGATAGATACGCTTCATTGGCGACATTTTTGGATAATTTTGGGTTTCATGTTTGGTCTTGTGAAACTGAAAAATAAAACGAGTTAATTTTGTGCGGATACTTTATGTTGTGACATCTGCTGGATTCGGTGGAGCTTCAATGCATGTTTTGCAGTTGATGAGATATTTCACTACGCAAGGTTTTGAAATTGGTTTGGTCTCGGCTCCAGAGCCGAGGTTATTAAGGGAGGCTGAGAAACTTGGTGTAAGGTTATTTGTGAACCCATATTTTGTGCGACGGCTTCATATTTTTAATGATATTAGAGCTTTTGTGCCCGTTAAAAAAGCGATAAAAGAATTTTCGCCCGATATAATTCACGCGCACAGCACCAAGGCGGGTTTAATTGCACGGTTCTGGTCGGCTGTTTTAAATGTTAAGCCGATAATTTTCACAGCTCACGGATGGGCATTTACAGAGGGCAGGGAATACTGGAAGAGATTTCTGTTGGCGCAAATTGAGAAGTTAGCTGGATATGTCACCGATAAAATTATCTGTGTTTCTGAATTTGATAGGAAACTTGCATTAAAGTTTAAGGTTGCTAGGGAGGACAAACTTGTTGTAATACATAACGGAGTTGATCCTAATGAATTTTTTAAAATTTCAAGGGATTATCGCAAATCTTCCAATGAGGTGATTGTTACATTTGTGGGTCGACTTGCTCCACCCAAGGATTTACTTTTGCTTATTGATGCAATTAAGTTAGTTCCAGAGATAAAGCTTCAAATTGTTGGTGATGGTGAATTGCGTCAACAAGTTGAAGGATATATCTTTAAGAACGGATTGAGAGATAGAGTTATTTTACTTGGTGAAAGGTTTGACATCCCCAAAATACTTGCTGAAAGTGATATCTTTGTTTTGCCTTCCAGGTGGGAGGGTTTACCTTTGACAATTATTGAAGCGATGATGTCGGGTTTGCCAGTTGTTGCAACTCGTGTAGGTGGGATACCTGAACTTGTTGACGATGGAGTTAATGGTTATCTTGTCCCATCAAGGGATGTGAATGCACTTGCCAAGGCGATAAGGAAACTTGTTTCCGATGTTGAGTTGCGTGAACGCATGGGGAAAGCTGGGCGGGAAAAAGCAATTGAAAAATTTACACTTGATAAAATGTTATCAAAGATTGCCCAAGTATATGAGGATGTTCTGATTAAAAGAAAGAAAATTCCTCAATATGTTAAAAACGCTTGAAAAAATAATTGTTTTGTGCATTGATGTTTTGATGCTTGTGTTGAGCTGGGTGATCTATTATTTCATCAGGGTTGAAAGTGGTCTGTTTCAATATTACACTAAACCGGAATTTCTTCTACCAATGTTTGTCATAACCGTTTACTGGCTCATTTTGTTTTGGTTTTTCGGGCTTTACCAATCTTGGTATGCTAAATCACGGCTTGATGAGCTTATAACCATTTTTAAAACCGTCACATTTGGTGTTTTAGCGTTGTTTTTCGCCATCTTTATTGATGATATATCAACGAATTCACCAGCGAATTCAAGATTGTTGATATTGATCTATTGGTTCATTGTGCTTTCATTTGTTTCTGTCGGGAGGTTAAGCGTTAGAACATTTCAAAGGAAACTTCTTGAAGCAGGAATAGGTGCAAGGAATACAATTATCGTGGGGTTCAATGAGAAGGGTAGGGAGATTTTTGATCTAATTTTGAAATATCCGGCACTTGGCTATAAGGTTGTCGGTTTCGTGAGGACAGATAAAAGGAAGGGGGGTGAATATAAGGGTGTTAAGGTTCTTGGCACTGCTGATAAGATAAACGAGATAATAAGGGAGAACGAGGTTAAAGAGGTGATTTTCGCGCTTGAATCAAGCGAACATGACAAATTGCTTGAATTAATTGGGAAGTGTAAGGAGGATGTTAATTTTAAAATAGTTCCCGACCTTTACGACGCAATAAGCGGACAGGCACGAACGAATCAGATCTATGGTTTCCCGTTGATTGAGATAATGCCTGAGATAATGCAACCATGGGAGAGGGTTGTAAAAAGGTTGATTGATATAGTTGTTTCTTTGATCGTTCTCGGTCTTGGTTTGCCTTTGTGGGTTTTGATTGCGATTTTGATCAAAATTGATTCTCGTGGACCTGTGATATACAAGCAGGAAAGGGTTGGGAAGGACGGGAAGATATTTACATTGTATAAGTTCCGTTCTATGTATGAGAATGCGGAAGCGCTTACTGGTCCAACTTGGGCAACAAAAAATGATCCAAGGGTTACGCGCGTTGGAAAAATTTTGAGGAAACTTCATCTTGATGAAATCCCACAATTTATAAATGTTTTAAAGGGAGATATGAGCTTAATTGGACCGAGACCTGAAAGACCTGTTTTTGTAGAGAAGCTTTCAAAGGAGATCCCCCTTTACAGGAGAAGGTTGAAAGTTAAGCCTGGCATCACTGGTTGGGCTCAGGTCAAGTATAAATACGATGAATCAATTGAGGATGTAAAGAAAAAACTGCAATATGATCTTTTTTACATTGAGAATATGTCGCTTCGTATGGATTTGAAGATCATTGCTTACACAATTTTGCATATTCTTTCTGGCAAAGGTCAAACTTAAAACATAAACTTGTAGAGTAAATGGAGATACCGATTTTCACACCGGTGAGGCAGTATCTGAATTTGAAAGAAGAAATTGATGCTGTAATTCAAAAAGTTTTGAGCAGGGGTGATTTTATACTTGGTGAGGAGGTTAAGGAATTTGAGCAGAAAGTTGCGCAGTATCTTGGTGTTAAACATGCTATAGGTGTTGCCTCCGGGACGGACGCTCTTCAAATTGCGTTAATGGCTATTGGTTTAAAGCCGGGGGATGAAGTTATAACGACGCCTTTCACATTTGTGGCAACAGCTGAAACGGTTGTTCTACTTGGCGGAAAGCCCGTCTATGTTGATATTGATGAGCGAACATATAACATAGAGCCAAAACTTATTGAGGAGAGGATAACTGAAAAGACGAAGGCGATAATTCCAGTTCACCTTTATGGTCAGCCCGCAGAGATGGAGAAAATTCTTGACATAGCCAGAAGATACAATCTTTATGTGATTGAGGACTCGGCTCAGGCGTTTGGAGCCGAGTACAAGGGCAGAAAGGTTTGCACTTTTGGCGACATATCCTGCATTAGTTTCTTCCCGACGAAAAATCTCGGTGCTTTTGGCGATGCTGGTATGGTGGTCACTAATAATGATGACTTAGCGGAGAAGATAAGGATGATTCGCGTCCACGGGTCAAGGATGAGATATCACCACGAGCTACTTGGGGTCAATAGCCGACTTGACACTTTGCAGGCGGGGATCTTGCTTGTGAAGTTAAAATATGTTGATGAGTGGAACGAGAGAAGATCTGAGATCGCAAATAGATATTCAAATGCGTTAAAGGACATTGATTCAATTGTTACTCCTTACGCTGAGCCGTATAATAAGCATATTTATCATCAATACACTATAAGGACAAACAGAAGGGATGAGTTGATTGAATTTTTGAGGGGGAGAGGGATTCAAACAGCGGTTCATTACCCGATCCCGCTTCATCTTCAAAAGGCGTTTTCTTATTTTGGTTATAAAGAGGGTGACTTCCCTATCGCTGAAAAATGCTCACGGGAGGTGCTATCTTTGCCGATGTTTCCCGAGTTAAGGGATGATGAGATTGATTATGTAGTTGAAAGTATCGTTGATTTTTTCAAAAGTAAAAATTGACACCCGATGAAAATCCTTGTTATAATTCCGACATATAATGAAGCTGAGAATGTGAGGGAGTTAATACCACAGGTTTTAAGCCAGGAGGAGAAGATAAAGTCCTTTGCTGATGCTCGGGTTGATGTTCTTGTCGTTGATGATAATTCACCTGATGGAACGGTTGAAGTTGTGAAGGAATTGCAGGGGAAATTTTCTGGGAGGATTCATTTGATTCAAAGACCCGGAAAGCTTGGGCTTGGGACTGCATATGTTGAGGGTTTTAAATTTGCGTTGGCGAACGATTACGATTATGTTTTTCAGATGGACGCCGATTTTTCACACGACCCGAAGGAAATACCTGAATTGCTTAAAGGAACGCTTGACAGTTATGATATAGTCATTGGTTCAAGATATTCGCATGGTGTTTCGGTTATGAACTGGCCAATGAGTAGGGTTTTGCTCAGTTATTTTGCCAATGCTTATGCGAGGACTTTTACAGGCGTTCCAGTTAAGGATTTGACAAGTGGTTTTAAATGTATCTCTAAAAGGGTGCTTGAAAAGATAAAACTTGATAGAATCAAGTCAAATGGGTACGCTTTTCAAATTGAGTTTACGGTAAAGTCCTACTACAAAGGGATGAGGATCAAAGAACATCCGATAATTTTTGTTGAGAGGAGGTCTGGGGTTTCAAAAATGAATAGGAAGATAGTTTTTGAAGCTGCTTTTATGGTTTTGCGTCTTATGTTTTCTGAAAGGTTTTTAAAACTCTTCAAGAGAAAGAGGGATGGGGGTTGATCTTTCAATAATTATTGTGAACTACAATGTTAAGGAGTTTCTTGAGAGCGCTTTAAATTCAATCAAGAAAGCAACCGTTGGGATTAATGCCGAGATATTTGTCGTTGATAACGCAAGTGAGGATGGAAGCGTTGAGATGGTAAGGCAGAAGTTTCCCGAGGTTAATTTGATAGTTAATAAGGAAAATGTGGGTTTCGCAAGAGCGAACAACCAAGCGTTGAAACTTGCAAAGGGAAAATATATTTTGCTAATAAATCCTGATACGATTGTTCAGGAGGACACTTTCAGGGTTTTAATCTCTTTTCTTGAGTCACATCCCGAATGTGGGATGGTTGGATGTAAAGTTTTAAATCCGGACGGGACGCTTCAGCTTGCTTGTCGTAGGAGTTTTCCAACGCCATGGGTTGCTTTCACGAAGATGGTTGGGCTTGCGAGAGTTTTCCCAAAGAGTAAAATTTTCGCCCAGTATAACCTCACATATCTTGACCCTGATGAAATCGTTGAGGTTGATGCTGTGAGTGGTTCGTTTATGATGATAAGAAGGGAAGTTTATGAAAAGGTTGGCGGGCTTGATGAGGACTTTTTTATGTATGGGGAGGATATTGATTGGTGTTACAGGATAAAAAAAGCCGGCTGGAAAATTTATTATGTTCCGACGACTCAAATAATTCACTTCAAAGGGGAGAGCACAAAAAGAAGTAATATTGACGAGGTCAAGGTTTTTTACGATGCGATGAGAATTTTTGTTAAGAAACATTTCAAAGAGTTCGCTCTTTTAAATGTTATATTGAGAGTTGGAATTTTTGTCAGGGGATTTGCTGCTTTTTTAGGCAAGGTCTTTAAAAATTATTGGGAGATGTTCGTTGATTTCGTTTTCGTAATATTCTCGTTTTTGATCGGCGAATTTTTGAGGTTTGGTGCGATATTTGCCCTTCCGAAATATGCCTATCCAGAAGTTTTGATTGTCCCACCAGTTGTAGTTTTGTTTACGCTTTATTCGTTTGGGGTTTATACTAACAGAAAGTTTTCAATTGGATACACATTGGTTTCAGTTTGGTTTTCTTCGCTTATACTTTCAACGATGACTTTTCTATTCAAGGATTATGCTTTCAGCAGGATGATTTTTCTTGCGATGACTTTATTTAATTCTATTTTTCTCCCCGGGTGGAGGTTTATCGTGAGGGTTTTCGGTAGGATTCCTTTTATAAATGTAAGGATTGATGCAAGGAGGGTGATAGTTGTTGGTTCGGGAGAAAATGCGAGGATGCTGATAAGGAAGTTGAAAGGGAAAACGGGTGAAAATGTCAAGATTGTAGGGATAGTTGAACTTGATATGAAAAATGTTGGGCAAAGGGTTGATGGTGTTGAAGTTATAGGTGGGATTTCAATGGTTGAGAGGATAATCCGTGAGAAGAAAATTGATGATGTCATATTTGTCAGCGGTGAGATTTCTTATTTTGACATCCTTTCAATAATAGGACGGGTGAAAGATAGAAGCGTTAATTTCAAGTTGGCTCTTTTGGGGTCGGATTTAATTTTAAGCAAAGGGAGTGTTGATTCGCTTGATGACATTCCAGTTCTTGACATTGATTATAACATAAACAAGTTTTTGAATCGTTTTTCAAAGAGGGTCTTTGATATTATTTTTTCACTTCCGCTTTTGATTTTTGTGTATCCTTTGGTATATTTTAAAAAAATTTTTGGTGCAGGTGTTGGCGATTTCGGCGAGAAAATTTTGCTTTTGCCGAAGGTTTTGAAAGGAAATTTGAGCTTGGTTGGTCGTCCGCTTGATTCTCCCGATGGTGAGGTTTTCCTTGGGAAGAAAGGTTTGACTGGGATTGTGCAAATCCAAGATTCCGAAAATTTATCCCACGATGAGATTGAGCGACTTAATATCTTTTACGCTCGGAATCAGTCGCTTGCGCTTGACATTGAGATTTTAATCAGGGCTTTTTTAAAATTAATTTCAAACAAAGCGAAGAAGTGATATGTCAAAGTTTGTTCTTGATTTTGAGAAGCCGATAATTGAGCTTGAGCAAAAGATTGAGGAGATGCGTAAATTTGCAAACAGTGGTGGTGTTGATTTGAGTGAGGAGATAAAAAAGCTTGAGAGTAAAGTTGAAGAGTTGAAAAGGAATATCTATTCAAATTTAACTCGTTGGCAGAAGGTTCAAATAGCAAGGCATCCTGATAGACCTTATCCTTTGGATTACATTTATCTTATGATGAGTGATTTTATTGAGTTGCATGGTGATAGATGTTTTGGTGATGATAAAGCGATGATAGGTGGTTTTGCAAGGCTTGAGAGCAGGACTGTTATGGTGATAGGGACACAAAAGGGTAGGGACACGAAGTCAAATCTTTATAGAAATTTTGGGATGCCCCATCCCGAGGGATACAGGAAGGCGATGCGTTTGATGAAGCTTGCTGAAAAGTTCGGTAAGCCAGTGATAACTTTGATTGATACGCCGGGGGCATATCCTGGCATCGGAGCAGAGGAAAGAGGTCAGGCGGAAGCAATAGCGAGGAATTTGTTTGAGATGTCTAGGTTGGAGGTTCCGATAATTGTCGTTATAATAGGAGAGGGCGCAAGTGGAGGGGCACTTGGCATTGGTGTTGGTGACAGGGTTCTTATGCTTGAGCATGCTTGGTATTCGGTTATAGCACCGGAGTCGTGTTCAAGTATCCTTTGGAGGAGTTGGGACTATAAAGAGCAAGCGGCTGAGCAGTTGAAATTAACAGCGCAGGATTTAATAAATCTTGGTGTAATTGATAGGATCGTTCCTGAGCCAGTCGGTGGGGCACATCGTGACCATAAAGAAGCTGCAAGGATTTTAAAAGAGATTTTGATTGAGGAAATTGAAGAACTTTCAAAGATAAAACCGAAAAAACTTGTTGAGATGAGGATTCAAAAATATAGAAAAATGGGGTTCTGGGAAGAATGATAAAGCACATTTATAAAATCAGGGTTAGATATTCAGATACGGATCAAATGAGGTTTGTTTATCACGCCAAGTTTTTTGAGTATTTTGAATGGGCGAGGACCGAGCTTTTAAGGGATTATGGTTTGCCTTATAGTGAAATTGAGAGGATGGGTTATTTGATCCCAGTCCTTGAAGCGTTTGCAAGGTTTAAAAAACCAGCTTATTACGATGACCTTTTAAGGATTGAGACATTTATGAAGGAAATCCCAAATTTGAAATTTCGTCTTGAATATGAAGTTTATCGCGATGTTGATGACGAGTTGGTAGCGGAGGGTTATACCGAGCATGTTTTTCTTGATGCGAAGACATATAAGCCGGTGAAACCGCCAGAGGTCTTTATGAATTTCGTCATTGAAAATTTCAAATCGTGTAAAAATAAGAGGTGTTAAGCCATGTTTGACAAGAAACTTCTTGAAATACTTGCTTGCCCGAAATGTAAGGGTGATTTAAAGTATAGTGAAGAGACAGAATCGGTTCTATGTGAGAAATGTGGAAGGGTTTATGAAATAAGGGATGGGTTGTTAATTTTAAAACCGCAAGATGAAAGGGAGAGATGGTATCACGATGGGAAATTTTCATCTTGAGGAGAAAATAATTGAAATTGTTGAGAGAGCTCTTGTTGAAGACATTGGTTCTGGTGATGTGACGACGATGGCTGTTATAGGTGATGAGGGGATTGAAGCAGAGGCTGAGTTCGTTTCAAAGGATGAAGGGGTTGTTGCTGGAATTGATGTTGTGTGGTTTGTTTTTAGGGCGCTTGATCCGAGTTTAAATTTTATTCCTTTTCTTTCCGATGGGGATGAAGTTAAAAAAGGAGATATAATTGGAATTGTAAAAGGGGATGTCAGAAGTATTTTAACTGTTGAAAGGACCGCTTTGAATTTTTTGCAGAGGATGAGTGGAATTGCGACTTTGACGAGAAAGTTTGTAAAGGCAGTTGAAGGAACGAAGGCTAAGATCACTGATACAAGGAAAACAGCCCCGGGGCTTCGTTTAATTGATAAACTTGCGGTGGAAATAGGTGGTGGGGTAAATCATAGATTTGGATTGTATGATATGATTTTGATAAAGGATAATCATATAGCGATCGCTGGCGGTGTTGAGAAGGCAATTGAAAGATGTTTGAGGTTCATAAAGGAGAAAAACCTTGATTTAAAGATAGAGGTTGAGGCACAAAGCGTTGAAGATGTTGAAAAAATTTTAAAGGTTGGGGGTGTTGATAGAATTTTGCTTGATAATTTCAACATTGATGATTTGAAAAGGGCTGTTGATTTGATAGGTGAAAGGTTTGAAGTTGAAGCATCCGGTGGGATCACGCTTGAAAATGTCCGTGAAGTTGCTGAGACGGGGGTTGATTACATATCGGTTGGGATGTTGACTCATTCTGTTAGGGCGCTTGATATTTCACTTGAAATAAAAGTTTAATCATTATGGAGATAGTTTCTGATTTCCTTGTTATAGGAAGTGGAATTGCGGGTTTGTTTTATGCGTTGAAAGTTGCTGATTATGGTCAGGTTGCTATAATCACGAAGAAGGAGAAAGCCGAATCAAACACGAATTATGCACAGGGGGGGATTGCGTCGGTTTTTTCACCGGATGATTCTTACGAGCTTCACATTCAGGATACTTTAAATGCTGGGGCTGGGCTTTGTAAAAGGGAGGCGGTTGAGTTGATGGTTCGTGAGGGTCCGAGAAAGGTTGAGGAATTGATGAAAATAGGGGTTGAATTCACGAGGACGCAAAATGGTCGGCTTGATCTCGGGATGGAAGGGGGGCATTCAAGGCGAAGAATTGTTCACGCAAAGGATTTAACCGGGCGTGAAATTGAAAGAGCTCTTCTTGAAAAAGTCGCAAGTCATCCAAATGTTAAAATTTTTGAGCATCATGTTGCGATTGATTTGATAACGGAGCATCATTTGGTTGGAATTGATAAGAGCAAGAAGATTGACAATATACATTGTTGGGGTGTTTATGCGCTTGATTCAAAAACGGGAGAGGTCAAGAAGTTTCTCTCAAAGGTGACTTTGCTTGCAACCGGCGGACTTGGGCAGGTATATCTTCATACGACAAATCCGTTGATCGCAACTGGTGATGGTGTTGCTATGGCTTATCGGGCGGGGGCAAAAATTGGGAATATGGAGTTTATACAATTTCACCCGACAACGCTTTACAATTCGGGTTCGCCGGTATTTTTGATCTCGGAGGCGGTCCGCGGGTTTGGTGGAATATTGAGGACAAAGCAAGGTGAGGACTTTATGAAAAAATATGACCCGCGTGGTTCGCTTGCACCAAGGGATATAGTTGCAAGGGCAATTGATGCGGAACTTAAAAAATCAGGCGATGAATATGTTTATCTTGATTTGACACATTTAAATCCGGATAGTGTGAAGGATAGGTTTCCACACATTTATGAAAAGTGTCTTGAATTTAAAATTGACATCACAAGGGAGCCAATTCCTGTTGTTCCAGCTGCACATTACTCTTGCGGTGGTGTTGTCACTGACCTTTGGGGCAGGACTTCAATAGTTGGTCTGTATGCAGCTGGGGAGGTTGCTATGACCGGGGTTCATGGTGCGAATCGTCTTGCGAGCAATTCTTTGCTTGAAGCACTTGTTTTCTCTGAAAGAGCTGCAATTGACTCCGTAAAATTCGTCAGGGAAAATTTCTTTAAATTTCCGAACATACCAGATTGGATTGACACTGGGATTTTTAACACTGAGGAATGGGTTTTGATTTCGCACGATAAAAGAGAGATACAGCAATTGATGTGGGATTATGTCGGAATTGTCAGATCAACTTTGCGACTTGAACGAGCAAAAAGAAGAATTGAACTTATAGCTGATGAAATTGAGGAATTTTACAAGAAGACAAAGGTGACCGCTGAAATACTTGAATTAAGAAATCTTGCCATTGTGGCGCTTTTAATCATTCGTTCTGCTTTAATGAGAAAGGAAAGTCGCGGTCTTCATTTTACGACCGATTATCCCGAGCGCGACGACAAGAATTGGCTTAAAGATACAATAATTCAGGATATAAAGATTTAAAATTTAACTTTTGGGTCTAATGTTGGAAGGAAAATTTAAATTCGGTGTTGTGGTCTTTCCGGGTTCAAATTGCGACCATGATGTTTATTATGTTTTAAGCGAAATTTTTAAGCAGGATGTTAAATTCATTTGGCACAAGGATGATTCCGTTGGTGATGTTGATGTTGTGGTTTTGCCGGGTGGATTTTCATATGGGGATTACTTAAGACCTGGGGCTATCGCGAGGTTTTCTCCTGTGATGAAGGATGTCGTTAGGTTTGCAAATGAAGGCGGGGTTGTTATCGGGATATGCAATGGGTTTCAAATTTTGGTTGAGGCGGGACTTTTGCCAGGGGCTTTTTTGAGGAATAAATCACTGCGTTTTATTTGTAAAAATGTTTATATCAAGGTTGAGAACAATGAAACGATTTTTACCTCACTTTGTAAAAAGGGGGATGTCTTAAAAATTCCAATTGCTCACGGTGACGGGAATTATTATGTTGATGATGAAACGCTTGATGAGTTAATAAAGGGGGATCGCATCGTTTTCAGATATTGTGATAAAAATGGCAATGTTGATGAAGCGTCAAATCCAAACGGTTCTGTTTTCAACATAGCGGGGGTGATAAATGAGGGGGGAAATATTCTTGGGATGATGCCTCATCCCGAGAGGTGTTCAGACCCCGCGCTTGGTTGCACTGATGGCGCGAAAATTTTTAATTCTTTGATTTATTCTTTAAATTTCGTCAGAAAATTTCTTATTGAACAAAAATAAATCAAAGGTGATTGAAATGTTTGGGCTTGGGTGGCAAGAGTTATTGTTAATTTTGATTGTGTTGTTGATACTTTTCGGTGGAAGGCGTCTCCCGGAGCTTGCTCGTGGGCTTGGTTCGGGGATAAAGGAGTTCAAAAAAGCGCTTCGTGAAGAAGAACAACCTCAGGACGAGAAACCGAAGGAAATTGAGCAGAAGACGGAAAAGAAAGATCAAGCTTAGTTTGGAGGTGTTTGTATGTTTGATAACATTGGATTTGGGGAACTTCTTGTAATAGCTCTTTTCATATTGATTTTCTTTGGACCGAAGAAAATACCTGATATAGCGAGAAGCTTAGGAAGGGCAATCCGTGAGTTTAGGAAGGCAATGCAGGATGTTCAAAGTGAAATTCAAAGTGTGACGGGGATTGACATTGATGGTGAGATATCCTCGGTGAGTGAGCAACCCAAGATTGAAGCGCCAAAAGATCTTGACGATTTAAAGTTTTCAAAGGATGAGAATTTAAATGAAAGAAAAGTTGAAAGTGTTAATTTGGGTTTTGAGGAAAAGGATGTTCGGTTGGACAAATCCCGAAAGAAATCCAGGATGATGAAAGAGGTGAAGAAATCCTCAGGAAGGGTGAAAACAAAATCAAAGAGGAAATGACACATAAAAGGTTTGATGTTTTAACTTACGATGATATAAGGGAAGGTCTTCTATCGGGGAAATTCACTTGCGAATCCATTGTGAAAGGTTATATAGAGAGAATAAGGAGTTATGAGCGGTTAAACGCTTTTATAAGCGTTTTTGAGGATAAAGCGATTGAAAGGGGGATTGAAATTGATAAGAAAATAAAAGAAGGTAGATTTGGGAAACTTGCTGGAATGGTCATTGCGGTTAAAGACAACATTTGCATCAAAGATGAAAGGTGCACTTGTGCATCAAGGATACTTGAGAATTTCATTTCGCTTTACAACGCCACAGTGATTGAGCGTCTTTTAGAGGAAGATGCGATAATAATTGGGAAGACGAATCTTGATGAGTTTGCGATGGGTTCTTCTACTGAAAATTCTTATTTTGGTCCTACATTGAATCCATTTGATGAGACGCGAGTTCCCGGGGGTTCAAGCGGTGGTAGTGCTGTTGCGGTTGCCGTTGGGCTTTGTACGACTGCTCTTGGCTCGGATACTGGTGGTTCAATAAGGCAACCGGCTTCGTTTTGTGGGGTCTACGGGCTTAAACCGACTTATGGGAGAGTTTCAAGGTTCGGACTTGTAGCTTTTGCTTCGTCTTTTGATACGATAGGACCACTGGCAAATTCAACGAGAGATATAGCGCTTGTCCTACAGGTTATAGCTGGGCGTGATGAAAATGATTCAACTTGTGCAGATGTTCCAGTTCCTGATTATTTAAGCTTCATCGGCTTGGATGTGAAGGGTTTGAGAGTTGGTGTTCCAGAAGAGTATTTTTCCTTGGGGCTTGATGATGAGGTAAGGGAGGCGATTCAAAAAAGGATTGATTTTTTAAGTGAGAATGGAGCTATAATTGAAAAAATCTCTCTTCCACATACCGAATACAATATCCCAACTTATTATATACTTGTAACCGCTGAGGCATCTTCAAATCTTGCTCGCTATGATGGGGCAAGATATGGATATAGAGCTTCGGGTGTTAAGAGTTTATATGAGATGTATGTTAAGTCAAGGAGCGAAGGTTTTGGGGCTGAGGTTAAAAGGAGGATAATGCTTGGAACCTATGTTTTATCGGCTGGATATTATGAGGCATATTATCGTAAAGCACAAAAGGTGAGACGATTGATAAAAGAGGACTTTGATAGGGCATTTGAAAAGGTGGATGTCATAATAACGCCGACATCGCCGACGACGGCTTTCAAGCTTGGTGAAAAGATTGACGATCCGCTTCAAATGTATCTTTCCGATATTTACACTGTTTCAGTCAATCTAGCTGGTGTTCCAGCGATAAATGTTCCTGTTGGGTTTGACAGCAAGGGATTGCCAATTGGCATGCAGATAATAGGGAGACAATTTGACGAGGGGACAATTTTAAGGGTTTCGGATTTCATTGAAAGAAATTTTGAAGGCAATAAGTGATTGAACAGTTAAATCAAATGTTCGGAGATGAGAAGATCGTTGAGAAGATAAAGCGCAAGTTGCCTTATATGCTTTTCATAGCAGAAGTTGAAATGTCAAAATCTGGCAAAGTCGGAATGGAAGTCGGGACTCTGCGAGAACAAATCATAATAGCACTCCTGATTTATAAATTCGGATATGAAAATGTGAAACCTAACCCAATTACTACCGAAGATTTTGACATTGAATTATATGGAAAGCCTGTTTCCATAAAAACAATAAAGAAGAATTTGCCAAAAAGAATTGGAAAGTTTTCTGGGAGTGGGATAAAACTTATATGGACAGTTGATTGGGAAAAAGTGGAGAATTTTTATAGAAACTACGAACCAAAAAGTGAGATGCTGCTTGTGGAAGTATCTTGGGGTAAAGATGGTGGATTTTACTATATTCCATCTGAAGTTCAAAGAGAAGTTTTTGGAGAAATAGGGAGGAATAGATATATATACCGCCATAGAAGAGGAACAAATCCAAGAGGTGTTGAGATAAGTAATGAAGGAATCAAGAGATTAATTGAACACCGGCAAACGAGAAAAATAGATATTTTTTGGGAAAGACCTGAAATCGGTGCAGAGATAATTTATAAGCCATATCAGAGGTGGGTTGAAATATGGGCAGAAGAATAGGAACAAAAACGAGCTCGTTTGGCTCACCGGGTAGAGTAAATCATGATTCGTCAGTTTTTTATTCGCGTAAGCTATTTCAAGACCTCCCAAAAGAGAAATCAGTTGAGTATGTTGAGAACAAAATACCGGCTGAATTTCTAAATAGGATTTTCTGCAAATCAAGCGAAGATATGAGCGAACTTCCTTCAAACAGTATCCATTTAGTTGTGACATCTCCCCCTTATAATGTAGGCAAAGAATACGATGAAGACCTTAATCTGAACGAATACAGAGAATTTTTAAAAAGAGTTTTCAGTGAGGTAAAGAGAGTTCTTGTACCTGGCGGAAGGTTATGCATCAATGTTGCAAATTTGGGAAGAAAACCTTATTTGCCTTTACATATTTATATAATACAAGATATGCTTGATCTTGGTTTTTTGATGAGGGGAGAAATTATATGGAACAAAGCCGGTGGAGGGAGTCCATCAACCGCTTGGGGTTCTTGGCTTTCAGCAAAAAATCCTACTTTAAGAGATCAACACGAGTATATTCTTGTCTTTTCAAAAGATACATTCGCAAGGCAGAATCCATTCAATAGGAAAAGCACTATTTCCCGTGAGGAGTTTCTTGAATTCACAAAAAGCGTATGGACATTCCCAGCCGTATCTGCAAAAGAAATAGGTCATCCGGCTCCTTTTCCTGTTGAACTACCTTATAGATTAATTCAGCTCTATACCTTTGAAGGAGAGGTAGTGTTGGACCCATTTATGGGAAGTGGTCAAACTGCGATTGCAGCTTTAAAATCAAGAAGGTTTTATGTTGGTTACGAGATAGTCCCAGAATATGTGGAACTCGCTCAGAAAAGAATAAAAATTTATGAAGGTCAAGGTTATTTGTTTTAAAAACAAACTCGTAGAATAAAATGGCAATACTTGTTGACAAAAGCACCCGCCTTGTCGTTCAAGGTATAACAGGTGGTGAGGGCTCATTTCACACAAGGCAAATGATTGAATACGGAACAAATGTCGTTGCTGGCGTTGTCCCAGGCAAAGGTGGAACTTTGTTTGACGGGAAAATTCCGATATTTAACACTGTTAGAGAAGCCGTTGAAAAAGAAGGCGCGAACACATCAATAATTTTCGTCCCAGCACCGTTTGCACCAGATGCGATAATTGAAGCAGCAGACGCTGGAATTGAATTGATCGTCTGTATAACCGAAGGAATCCCAGCGAAAGATATGATCCAAGTTTATGAATATCTAAAACACACAAGTTCAAGGTTAATTGGACCAAATTGCCCGGGTGTGATCTCCCCTGGAAAAGCGAAAGTGGGGATAATGCCGGGGTTTATTCATAAAGAAGGAACGATCGGTATTGTTTCAAGAAGTGGAACTTTGACTTATGAGGCAGTGAAACAATTGACGGAGCTGGGTTTTGGTCAATCAACTTCGGTTGGGATAGGTGGTGACCCAGTGATAGGCTCAAAATTTACGGATATAATAAAGCTTTTCAATGAGGACCCGGAGACCGAGGCGATCGTTATGATAGGTGAAATAGGTGGAACGGCGGAGGAAGAGGCAGCTGAATTTGTTAAAAATTATGTTGACAAACCTGTCTTCGGATTTATCGCAGGGAGAACAGCACCGCCTGGAAGAAGGATGGGACACGCCGGAGCTATAATTTCAGGTGGCAAAGGAACGGCTCAAGAGAAGATGAAAGCATTGTCTGAGGCAGGAATTCATGTAATAGAAAATCCAGCTGTTATAGGGGAAACGGTTAAAAAAGTTCTCGGTGAAAGACCAAAGCGAAAAGTTTTTGTTATGGATACTGCTAAAGTGAAGTCGTCAAGAAAGAAAACCGTAAAATCAAAAAAGTCAAAGAAGGCAAGTAAAAGGAAAAAGTAATAGAAAAACAAAATTTGGAGGTTGAACTTGGAAAGGACACTTGCGATTCTGAAACCTGATTGTGTCAGAAAAAATTTGGTCGGGAAGGTAATATCGCACATTGAATCTGCGGGCTTTAAAATAGTAGCTATGAAGATGTTAAAGTTAACACCGGAACAAGCCAGGGCTTTTTATTATGTGCATCGCGAAAGGCATTTCTATAACGATCTCGTGAATTTTATGAGTTCGGGCAAAATTGTTGCGCTTGTCCTTGAGAAGGAAAACGCTGTTGATGATTTCAGAAAGTTGATAGGCGCAACCGACCCGAAAGAAGCTGAAGAAGGAACTATCCGTAGATTGTATGCAGATAACAAACAAGAGAATATAGTCCACGGTTCTGATTCTGTTGAAAATGCAAAAATAGAAATATCCTTTTTCTTTTCTCAAAATGAATTAATTGCAAATGAAACATGAGAAAATTTATCGTGTTGAACCTTATAGCCATTACTTTGGCATTTTCTCAGCAAAGCCGAGTTAAAGTCGGTGCAGAAATTTTAATTGAAAAGCATCTTGATTTAATCAAAGGTAAAAAGATAGGCATTGTCACAAATCACACTGGAATTTTGCCTGACGGTCGGCATATAGTTGATGTTTTAAATGAGATTGAAGATGTTAAAGTTGTTGCGCTTTTTGGACCTGAACATGGCATAAGGGGTGAAGTCCCAGATGGTAAAAGTATTTCTCATGGTGTTGATACGAAGACGGGCATCCCTGTATTTTCGCTTTACGGTGAAGTAAAGAAGCCAACGACAGAAATGCTTAAAGATATTGATGTTTTGATCTTTGACATTCAAGATGTTGGGGCGAGGTTTTATACCTATATCTCAACCATGAGCTATTGTATGGAGGCGTGTGCAGAGATGGGAAAGAAGTTTATCGTTCTTGATAGACCAAATCCAGTTCGTGGTGTTTATGTTGATGGTCCTATACTTGAACCGAGGTTTAAATCTTTCGTTGGGCTCCACCCGATACCCGTTGCGCATGGGATGACGGTTGGCGAACTTGCAAAGATGTTTAACGAAGAGGCATGGCTTGAAAATGGTATGAAAGCAGATTTGACAGTTATAAAAATGGAGAATTATTCAAGGAAATTGTGGTTTGATCAAACTGGGCTTCCGTGGATAAAGCCATCGCCGAATATGATGACTTTGAAAACCGCTATTGTCTATACAGCAACTTGTTTTATTGAAGGGACAAATGTCTCTGAGGGCAGAGGAACTCAGCATCCATTTGAATGGATTGGTGCACCTTGGATTGATGGTAGTAAACTTGCGAATGAACTTAACTCTTATAACCTTCCGGGTGTGAGGTTTGAGCCGATTAGTTTTATCCCAACTGATATAGAAAAGGTGACGGTTGACCCAAAATATGAAGGTGAAAGATGTAGCGGGATTTATCTAAATGTTTATGACAGGGAAAAGTTTGAGCCAGTTAAAGTTGGTGTTTATATACTTTATGCGTTGAAAAAACTTTACCCGGATAAATTTAAATGGAGAACCGCTGGTCAAGATAGGTTGTGGGGCACAGATAAAATTAGATTGATGATAGATGAGGGTAAAAAGCCTGAGGAGATTATAAAAACTTGGGAGAGCGAGTTAAAAAAATTTTTAGGCATCAGACAGAAGTATCTCTTATATAACTAAATATTCACAGCGTTATGAGGAAGCGAAAACCCGAGGCGATACTTGAGGAGCTTGAGAAATTCATTCAGGGTCTTGGGATAACTTTGAAATATGAGAAGGGAGATTTTGAAGGTGGATATTGCGTTTTGAAAGAGAAAAGGATGATAGTTATAAACAAGCTTGCCAATGTGCAGAAGAGAATTTCTCTTTTAGCGCAGAGCATTTTGGAGATCGGCGTTGATGAGAAATTGATGGATGAGAACATTAAAAGCATAATAGAGGATGAAATCGCAAAATTAAAAATTACTCAGTAATGAAAATACTTGTAATTCACGGGGCAAATTTAAATCTACTTGGGAAAAGGGAGCCAGAAATTTATGGAAATATGACGCTTGAGCAAATAAATCAAACTTTGATTAAGGAATTTCCAAATGTTGAGTTTGAGTTCTTTCAGTCAAATCACGAAGGGGAAATAGTTGACAAGTTGAATTCAATCGTTGACTCTGACTTTAATGGTGTTGTGATAAATCCGGGTGCCTTCACACATTACTCGTATGCGATAAGAGACGCTGTTTTAGCGCTTAAAATTCCTGTTGTAGAAGTTCACCTTTCTAACATATACGCAAGGGAAGAGTTTAGAAGACATAGCGTTATAGCTCCTGTTTGTAAGGGTCATATTGCAGGTTTTGGGCATTTGAGTTATATTTTGGGTGTAGAGTCAATTGTGAAATTAAAAAATGAGCCCTAAAATGCGCCAAAGCGAAATAATTTTCCTTGTTGAAGAAGATGTGGAGGGGGGATATATCGCCAGAGCTCTTGGATATTCTATATTCACGCAGGCTGAGACTATTGAAGAAATAAAAGCAAAGATTAAAGACGCCCTTAAATGCCACTTTGATGATGTTGAGGAAATCCCACCGATTATAAGGTTGCATATTGTAAAGGAAGAAGTTTTTAAGTATGCCTAAAATCCCCAGGGATATATCAGGTCGTGATTTAGCTAAGGTTTTATCAAAGTATGGATATGAAATTGTAAGGCAAACTGGAAGTCACATTAGATTGGTCTCAAGAAAAAGTTGGGACTTTTAATGCTATTTTAAATGATGTAGCAGGTTATTTAAAAATTTCAAAGGAGCAGTTACTTAATGATATATTGCAGGTTTTGGGCATTTGAGTTATATTTTGGGTGTAGAGTCAATTGTGAAATTAAAAGAACCCGAACGAGATGATAAAGGCAGTGATTTTTGACCTTGATAATACGCTTGTTGATTTTATGACTATGAAAAGGCAGGCGATTGATGCAGCTATAAGTGCGATGATTGATGCTGGTTTAAAAATTTCCCCTGAAGAGGCAAAGGAAAGGATTGACAGGATTTACGCACAAAAGGGGATAGAGTATCAGCAGGTATTTGATGATTTTTTAATGGAGATTTACGGTAGGGTTGATTATAAAATTCTTTCTGCTGGTGTTGTTGCGTATAGGAGAGCTCGTGAGGCAGCTCTTGTTCCGTATCCGCACGTTTATATGACTTTGACGACGCTTTTGAAGATGGGCTTGAAACTTGCTGTTATTTCAGATGCTCCAGCAAGGGAGGCCTGGTTAAGGTTGTGTTATTTGAATTTTCATCATATTTTTGACCATGTGATAACTTTTGATGACACTGGTGAAAGAAAGCCAAGTCCTGCTCCTTTTTTAAGGGCGCTTGAACTTTTAGGGGTTGAACCGCAGGAGGCAATTATGGTTGGTGATTGGGCAGAAAGAGATGTCGTTGGGGCAAAAAAAGTCGGTATGAAAACCGCATTCGCAAGATACGGAGATACATTTAACACGCAAAATCCAGAGGCAGATTATGAACTAAATGACATAATTGAACTCATTGATATAATCAAAAAGGAAAATGGATGGGAATGATAATTGGTGTAGGTATTGACATAGTTGAGATTGATAGGTTTAAAAGGGTGATGGACAGATGGGGGGAGCATTTTCTTAGGAAAATATTTACCGACCGAGAGATAGATTACTGCCTTTCAAAGAAAAATTCCTACCAGCACCTTGCGGGCAGATTTGCTGTGAAAGAAGCAATAAGCAAGGCAATATCTACAGGTTGGGGTGGAATTTTTAGGTGGCGAGATGTTGAGGTCTTGAGCGATAAAACAGGAAAACCTATAGCTCTTTTCCACAACAAGCTCAAAAATGAGTTAAGCTCCTGTTTGGTTCATATTTCAATATCTCATTCCCATAATTATGCTGTCGCTATAGCAGCTATTGAAAGAATTTAATCAAAAAACTAACAAGGAGGAAGCTATGCCCGTTGTCAAGCCATTTTCAACAATTGCAGAAATGTTTGATGTCATAACAAGACATTTCATTGATTCTGAAAAACCGGCTTATCTTTACAAAGTTGCTGGGGTTTATAAACCGTTATCTTATAAAGAGTTGAGAGAGATGGTTGAGTTGACCGCATGCGGACTTGCTGCACTTGGATTGAAAAAAGGAGATAAAGTTGGAATTGTCTCAGAAAATAGAATTGAATGGATAATTGTTGATTTCGCGATGACAACAACTGGAATAATTGATGTTCCAGTTTATCCGACTTTGACATATAAGCAAATTGAATATATATTTAACGATGCTGGGGTTAAGGCGACTTTTGTCTCAAATCAGGTGCAATTGTCAAAAATTGAAAAAATTTATGACAATGTTGAAACACTTGACAAGGTTATAATTTTCACTGAAAAAGGGATTTCAGCTCCGGGGTATCTTTTAAGTTTAAGGGAGTTGATGGAGCTTGGCAGGGATTTCAAGGCGAAAAATCCCGATTATTGGATAAATATGATAAAGGAGATAAGACCGGAGGACATTTTAACGATAATTTATACATCTGGGACTACAGGTGAGCCGAAGGGGGTTGTCTTGACACATAAAAATCTTGTTTCAAATATATTGAGCGCGACGCAAGTTGTTCCGATGACTCCAGAGGATACTTTTCTTTCATATTTGCCTTTTTCGCATTCATTTGAGAGAATGGCTGGTTTTTATGCAGCTTTTGCTTGTGGTGGAGTGGTTGCTCTGGCTGAAAGCATTGATACAATCGCTCAAAACTTGCTTGAAGTAAAGCCAACAGTTATGACATCAGTCCCGAGATTATTTGAGCGACTTTACAACAGGATAATAAAAGGAGTTGAGTCGGGTCCTGCCTTGAGAAAGAAAATTTTTTATTGGGCTCTTGATGTTGGAAAAAAATATGTTCAAGCATCAAAAAGGGGAAAGGTTCCCGCGTGGTTAAAATCTCAATATGCGCTTGCGGATAAACTTGTCTTTTCAAAACTGAAAGCGAGAACGGGTGGAAGGATTAAATTTTTTGTCTCCGGTGGAGCAGCTCTTGCTAAAGAACTTGGCGAATTTTTTGAAGCGCTTGGGATAAAGATAATTGAAGGATATGGTTTAACCGAGACATCACCAGTTTTAACTGTAAATCGCCTTGATGATTATAAATTTGGAACTGTTGGGAAACCAATACCTGGGGTTGAGATAAAAATTGCTGAAGATGGCGAAATCCTCGCTCGCGGTCCAAATGTCATGCTCGGTTATTATAACAATCCAAAAGCAACCGCTGAAGTTATAGATAAAGATGGATGGTTTCACACTGGTGATATCGGTTATTTTGATGAGGATGGATTTCTTGTGATAACGGATAGAAAGAAGCATATCTTTGTGAGCTCTGGCGGGAAGAATATCGCTCCGCAACCAATTGAAAGTTTGCTTGCTCAATCAAATTACATTGATCAGGTTGTCGTGATAGGTGAAGGGAAACCATTTTTAACCGCATTGATAGTCCCGGATTTTGAAGCAATTAAGGATTATGCCAAGCAAAATGGAATCTCATTTCAAGATGATAAAGAACTTCTGCATCGGGATGAGATTTACAGGTTATTTGAGAGGGAGATTAAGCGAATAAATAAAGAGCTTGCCCAACACGAACATATAAGAAATTTCCGATTGCTTGATAAACCTTTCACGATTGAAGATGGTGAGTTGACGCCTACATTGAAGGTTAAAAGAAAGGTTGTTGAACAGAAATATAAAAACTTAATTGAGCAGATGTATGAAGAGCTTGGAGTTTAAAATTCTCATCATTTTGTTCTCTAACCTTTTCGCTTTTCCTTTTTTCACTTTGGCACAATCATTGGGCGAAAAAATCGTCAATGTTGAGCTTATATCTGATTATGATGGCGTTTCAGATAGGTTTAATCTTGGTGTTCGTTTTTCTATAAAGCCAGGTTGGTATATATACTGGAAAAATCCCGGGGACGCAGGGTTAGCACCAAGTGTTGAGTTAAATTTGCCATCGTCGCTTAAAGCTGGAAATATTTTGTTCCCGTTGCCCCAGAAGATTGACCATGAAAATGTTATATCATATGGCTATTTTAATGAAGTTGTTTTGATAATACCTGTTGAGGTTACATCAAGAGATAAATTTAAAATTGAAAACCTTGTCAAAGCGAAGGTAAGTTGGGTTGTGTGCAGTGAAAGTTGCGTACCCGGGAGAGCAAGTGTTCAATTGAAAGTTATAAAAGCAAATAATCAGTGGCGTTCTAAAATTGAAAAGTATGCTAAAATGCTCCCACAACCATTTGAAAAATCTGGCTTGAAAATTGAAAGCTTGAAGGTTGAGCGAAAAGGAAAAAGTGATATTGTCAGGGTCAAGTTTGGCGGTTCCCTTGCGACAAAAATCGTTGATTTTTATCCTGAGCAGATGGACAAGTTTTTGATTGATTTTAAAAGCATCAAAGTTAAAGATGGGATTCTTGAGGTTTCGGTTACGCCTACAAGTCAAGGTGATAGAGTGAACTTTTTAAGTGGGGTGCTCGTCTTAAATGGTAAAGGTTATGAAGTAAAACTTGATTTAACAAAAACAAATTGAGAGGATAAAATGACGATACTAAAAATATTTGGATTTTCGTTAATTTTTCCTTTTCTTACGGTCTCTTTCGGAGATAAAGTTGAAATTGGGAGTGTTGTCCCAGATTTCAGCTTGAATGATTTAAATGGCAAGGTCGTTAAACTTTCTGATTTCAAAGGCAAAATTGTTGTACTTGAATGGACTAATCCAAATTGTCCGTTTGTTCAGCGTGTTTATAGAGAGAAGATTATGCAAAGCGTTCAAAAGGAATTCACAGAGAAAGGCGTTGTTTGGATTATAATCAATTCAACTAATCCGAAGCACAGGGATTATCGCGATGCGAAGGAGCTTGAGAAAATTTACAAAGAATGGGGAGCAGTTTATACTGCATATTTGCTTGACCCGGACGGAAAAGTTGGGAAATTGTTTGATGCCAAGACGACGCCACATATGTTTATAATTAGTAAAGATGGGAAGCTCATTTATAATGGAGCGATTGACGATGACCCCAGGGGTGAGAAGAAAGAGAAAGTAAATTATGTCAGGAATGCTTTGAATGAAATTTTAAATGGAAAACCTGTGAGCGTTCAGGTTTCAAAACCGTATGGATGTTCTGTTAAGTATGCTGAGAATTGAGAATCCGATTGCCCCGCGAATGCGGGGCTTTTTTGTTTTTGAGTGGGTTTGATATTTTCGCATTTTTTGATTAAAATAAATCGGAAAGAAAAAATATCATTTCAAAGCCATGTGGAGAATTTTATTTTTCCTATTTTTTGCCTCACAACTTTTGGGGCAAGACCATCTAAGGTTAAATGTGGATTATGCATCTTTTAAGTATGACCAAAGTCACAGCTATGTTGAGGTTTATTATTCCTTTCAGCATAAACAACTTGAGTTTGTCAAGTATGAGAGTGGTTTCAAAGGTGGTATAGTTATCCAAGTTCTCGTTAAGGATGTTCAAAGGGACACGATAATTCAAGGAAAGGCGTGGAAGATACCAATTGAGATTGAAGACACCGCAAAGATTGACCCGAACAAAAATTTAATCGGTGCTACTGCCTTTCTTGTGGAGCCGGGGAAATATCAATTTATAGTTATAGCTCGGGATTTGAACAATCTTTCAAGATCTGATAGTGTTGTGGTCCGAGCGGTAATAAATGAAATCCCTTCGGATAAACTATGGTTAAGCGATGTTCAATTTTGTTCAAGTATTTATCCATCCGATAATCGTGAGAGCATATTTTACAAAAACACATTTGAAGTTATACCCAACCCGAGTTTGATCTATGGTCTCGGTTTGCCTGTGCTTTATTATTATTCTGAAATTTACAATGTCAATGTTATAGCTCATGACAAATATGTTGTTGAGTGGAGGATTTATAATTCGCTTGGAAGCATAGTTAAAAGTGGGAGAAAAATTCGTGTAAAGACACAAGCAAATGCTGTGGTTGAAGTTGGAACTGTTAACTTAGCGAATTTACCAACCGGGACATATCGCTTTGTCCTTATCGCCATTGACACGGTTGAAAATAAAGGTGTAAGTTCTTCAAAAAGGTTTTACATTTACAACCCGAATGTCGTTGTTGCTGACTCATTTCAAATTTATGGTGGCTATGACATCGCCTCTGAGTATGCTGGGATGTCTGAACAGGAGCTGGACAAGGAATTTGCTATAGCAAGATATATAGCAACACAGGAGGAGGTTAACAGATATAAACAGCTTAAAGGTGAAGAGGCAAAGCGAAAGTTTTTGGCTGAATTTTGGGGAAAGCGTGACCCAGATAAGACAACACCTATAAACGAGCTAAAAGTTGAATACTTTAAGCGGGTTGAGTATGCCAATCGGCATTTCAGCGTCGGGAATAAAGAGGGATGGAGAACTGATAGGGGCAGGGTTTATATAATGTATGGTCCGCCTGATGAATACGAAAGGCATCCAAATGAAATTGACAGTAAGCCGTATGAGATATGGTATTACCACAACATTGAGGGTGGGGTTGAATTTGTCTTCGTTGATAAGTCGGGATTTTCTGATTATATCCTTGTTCATTCAACCAAGCGCAACGAGATAAGGGATGATAATTGGCGCTTGCAGATAGCGCCAAATTAAAATTAAAAGGGGCACCTTTCGGTGCCCCTGTTTTTTTAATGTTTCATCTCATGTTTTTTCTCTGGCTTCCTGTTATTTGCCTCAAATCCAACCTTTAGGATAGCATCTTCAAGGTCTTTAACTTTTACTCTTTCTGGATCATAAACTACTTTAACAACGCCAACCTTTTTCTTATAATCTTTCTTCTCAAATTCAACGCTTTTCACACCGTCAACCTTTTTCAAGGAGTTCTCAACGCTTTTAGCACATCCACCGCATTCAATTCCTTTTACGTTTATCTTCGTTACAGTTCCCTCAACTTTTTCTGTTTTCTTCTCGGTCTGTAAATTTGTTTCAAATCCTGCTTCATTTATTGCTTCGGCAAGTTTGTCTTGGTTTACTTGCTTGGGGTTATAGCTTACCTTGACAATACCAAGATGATTCTTGAAATCCGTTTTCTCAAATTCAACAGAGCTGACGCCTTTAACATTGACAAGCGCCTCCTTCACTTCGTCTAAGCAATTATCACATGATATTCCCTTGACAGTGATTTTTGCTGTTTTAACCCCTTCCTGAGCAGATGCCGAAATTGATAGGGCGAAAAGTATGGTGAGAAAGAAAGTCATTATCTTCATAGCGTTTCTCCAAATTTTATTTTTGAAAAATTTCAATATTAAAAACAGAGGTTGTAGTAATGAGGTTTCAAAAATTGTAAATCTCGTTTCTTTTTGGGAAGACCTCAATATGATTTACGAGCAATGTTTTTCTTAATTTCTCAATTGCATTTCTATAGGCGGAAAAGCTGTAAATCTTAATTTTTTCGGCGAGGAAGTCAAATTGATTTATGTCAAGCGTTTCATCAAGCATGTCAAGGAATTTTTTCGGTTTAAGTCCTAAGCCAGATAAAATTTTACTTTTTCTTATTAGACTGAGAACATAAAAATTTTTCTTTGTGTGCGTGTGGTAGCGTCTTATCGTGTTTATTGCGTTTATCTCGCTTCCAGAAAATGCAACCGCAAGTGAAAATGAAATTGCCGTCTCTTTCCTATACGATCTGTCAAGGTAATCCCCTGTTAATAGGTTTATCATTATCTCTGTCCATCCCTCATAAAAAATTGCCCAGCTTCCAGTTCCACCTGTAAGATATTGGATGTGATGTATCAGTTCGTGCAAAATTATGTCAATTGGGATTGGGACGTATTCAGGTATCAGATGTTCCTCTCCGTCAATCAAAGTGTAATCTCTTATGACGATTGATTTATCCGCATTGTTGTAAAATGAGCTTGCCTCTGAGTTAATCTCTTTTACATATGTCGCTGTTTTGAGCCAATGTTTTTTATCGGGGTGACCGAATTGATATAAACTTGCGTATTCAAGGGCTGATTTTGCGAGGATTATTTTTGGGATTGGGACTTCAAAATTTACATTTAGATGATATTTCAAGAGATTTACGAGATTTCGCAATGTTCTTTGAGGATATGGTTTCATTTCCCCCTTCTGCTTAAAAAATTTATTTGCTCATTTCAAACATTCTTTCTAGTGGGATAAGTGCTTTTTCAATTATCTCTTGTGGGAGAATTACCTCGGGTTGTTGATTTTTCATGCAAAGGTAGAGTTTTTCAAGCGTATTTTTCTTCATATACGGGCATTCATTACAAGCGCATCCAGAATCGGAGGGGGCTGAGATAAAAATTTTATCTGGACAAGATTTTTTCATTTGATGGATTATCCCCGGCTCGGTTGCAACTATAAAGACCTTATCTTGACTTGATTGGACATATCTTAAAAGTGCGCTTGTTGAACCAATGAAGTCAGCTTTTTCAAGGACTGGGTCTTCACATTCAGGATGTGCTATTACCTTTGCCTCAGGATATTGAAGTTTAAGTTCAAGAATTTTTCTTTCGCTGAATGTCTCGTGAACTATACAAGTTCCCTGCCAAAGGACCATTTTTCTGCCTGTTTTCTTCATTAAGTATTTACCGAGGTTTCTGTCTGGGGCAAATAGTATCGGCTTGTCTTCTGGGATTTGCCTTATGATTTTTTCTGCGTTGCTTGATGTGACAATTATATCGCTTAGGGCTTTGACCTCGGCGGAGGAATTTATATAAGTGACCGCTATATGGTCCGGGTGTGCTTCTCTCCAGGCTTTGAAAAGATCGGCTGGACAATTGTCCGCCAGGGAACACCCGGCTTCAACATCTGGGATGAGGACTTTTCTATCGGGATTTAAAATTTTAGCCGTTTCAGCCATGAAATATACCCCAGCGAAGACAATCACATCGGCATTTGTTTCCTTAGCTCGTCTTGAAAGTTCAAGGCTATCCCCAACGTAATCGGCGAGGTCTTGTATTTCAGATTCTTGGTAATAGTGGGCAAGGATAACGGCGTTTAGTTCCTTTTTTAACCTCAAAATTTCCTCCTCAAGTTCAACCGTTGTTTCTAAAACTCCAGCCATCCTTCCCAGTTACTTTTGTTTTTCCGAATTTAATTTAAAAAAAATCAATTTGCAAATTTAGGTCATCGCATTGTATTTTTAAGGGGTAATCTTAAAAACAAAATCTCAATTTTGATGTTCGCAGTCACCCCCCTATGGACAAAATTTTTGCTTTCCTTTGTGCCACTTTTTGTTGCTATTGATGTCCTCGGTATTCTCCCAATTTTCATATCTTTGACCGAAGGGATGAGCGACAGGCAAAGGAAAAAATTGGCGGTTGAGTCAACGCTTACCGCTCTCGTTGTTGCGGTTATTTTCGCCTTAGCTGGCAGACCCATCTTTACATTTCTCGGTATAACTATAACTGATTTTAGAATAGGTGGTGGAATTATACTTCTTGTCCTTGCTGTTTCAGACCTTCTGTTTTCAACTGAGGAAAGAAAGAGAAAAGAGACATCTATCGGTGTTGTTCCAATTGGCACTCCCTTGATAATCGGTCCTGCTGCTTTGACGACAATACTTCTTCTAGTTGATACATACGGGATATTTTTGACTATGTTTTCAATTTTTATTAATTTAATACTGGTTTTGATTGTGTTTGCAAATTCTGGTTATGTCATAAAAATTCTTGGAAATGCAGGTTCAAGAGCTTTTGCAAAAGTTGCGTCGCTTTTTTTAGCTGCGATCGCAGTTATGATGATAAGAGTTGGCTTGGTTGAAATTTTAAGCAACAATTAAAATAAACTTTTCAGGAAGAAATCTCAATGCTTAACAGAGATTATATCCTCAGCGTTATAGAGAAAAAACTTGACAGTGGGGATATCCCCGGGGCGATAAGATTTATAGAGTCATTAATTCAAGACAACCCTAACGATATAGAGGCTTATAATCTTTTAGCAATTGCTTATCGTCTTAAAGGGGATTTTGACAAAGCGATGTCCGTTTTGAAGAAATCTTTAAAGTTAGACCCTGACTATCCCGATACGCATTACCATATTGGTTTGCTTCATTATGAAAGGGGAGATTATATCAAGGCGATTGAGGAATTTTACAAGGCGATAGAAAACTATCTCCCGAAGGAGAAAAATTGGACATCCGATGCTTATACAGCGCTTGGCGAGACCTTTTATAAGCTTGGCATGTATGAGGATGCGATAAAGTCGTGGAAAAAAGCGCTTAAAATTTATCCCAAAAACAGAAGGGCGAAATACTATCTCAAAAAAATTGATTCTGGGAAAGTAAAGAAAGTTAAAAGCCCAATCCCCATTTTTGATTTTATACGTTTCAGCGATATTAAAATTGATGAGTATCTCAAGCAAAAAGGCAAAGACAAATTTGATTCGGAAAATGAGTACAAAAAAGTTCTGCGTAAGATAATAAGCACTTGGAATAATGAAGTAGCAAAAAGCTCGGATAAATTGAAAAGGATGACAGACAAGGAGAAGATACAATTTTTCAAGTCAATAAAAATAAAATTTTAAACTGGCAAATGGAACTTGGGCTTGAGGGAAAAGTCGCCATAGTAACCGCTTCAAGTAAAGGGCTTGGGAAGGCATGTGCCCTTGGTCTTTCTCGTGAAGGTGCCAAAGTCGTGATTTGTGCAAGAAACGAAGTTGAACTTGAAAAAGCAAAAGATGAGATTAAAAATAATTCAAATAACGATGTCCTTGCTGTTAAGGCAGATGTGACCAATCCAAATGATATAAAAAATCTTGTTGAGGAGACGATCAAAAATTTCGGCACAGTTCATATACTTGTGACGAACGCTGGAGGACCCCCGGCTGGGTATTTTGAGAACTTCACAGATGACGACTGGGAAAACGCGTTCAAATTGAACTTCATGAGCACGGTTAGATTGATAAGGGAAGTTTTACCTTTTATGAAAAATCAGAAATGGGGAAGGATAATAAATATAACATCGGTTACAGTTAAACAGCCGATAGATGAATTGATTTTGTCAAATTCAATTCGTATGTCAGTCGTTGGTCTTGCTAAGACGCTCGCTCTTCAACTTGCAAAGTATAACATTTTGATTAACAATGTTGCCCCCGGATATACATTGACGGACAGAGTTAAGTTTGTGATTGAACAAAACGCTAAAAGCACAGGCAGAAGTTTTGAGGAAGTAAAAAATGAGCTTGCGAAGGATATCCCGCTTGGTAGATTAGCTGATCCGGAGGAACTTGCAAACCTTGTTGTTTTCCTCGCCTCTGAGAAAGCAAGTTATATAACCGGAGCGACAATCCCAGTTGATGGTGGATGGATAAAGGGGACTTATTGAGCAAAATAAAATTTGAGCGTGAATGTGTAGATTAATTTTTCTAACCCTTCTGGTTTATAATCTTCAGGCACAGATATTAAAAGACCCACCTTATGAGAAATATGTTGATTCAGTTCAAATTGTTTTCGCCTGGCAGACATTTTCCCTTTCCGATTCAAGGGTTAAAATAGGGAAAACGCCGATGTATGAGATCGGAGAATTTGTTGACACGGTGAAAACAAAATTTCACGAGGTTAGAATAACTGGGCTTGAGCCAGCAACGATTTATTATGTTCAGTTAGCTTCTTATGGCGTCATTAGCGACTCCGTGGCTTTTATATCTTCAACCTCTTCTGACTCAAGATCAACGGGACAAATCAATGTTTATTTCAATAAAAGCGTTGATACGACGGTTGGCATTTGGATGAAGGCGCAAGGTGATGTTAATTTAAAAGACAAGTTAATTCAACGGATAAACCAGGCGAGGTATTCAATTGACATCTGTTTTTACAATTTAAGCACAGACACACAGGGCAGGGTTGGCAGGGAAATTGCAAATGCGTTGATAAGTGCGAAATCAAGGGGGGTGAAGATAAGATTTATAATTGACAGCTCAAAAATTAATAACGCTCCTGTTAGAGACCTCATAAATGCTGGCATCCCAGTTCTTGCAAGCCGTTATAGCGGTGGAATAATGCATAATAAATTTGCAGTTTTTGATTATCGGGACAGTTCAAGTTGGGCTGATGATTGGGTTTGGACTGGTTCGTGGAACGCAACAGTTCAAGGGACTTATAATGATTTTCAAAATGTGATTGAAATTCAAGACAGAGCGCTTGCTGGCGCCTTTACAAGGGAATTTGAAGAGATGTGGGGTGGCTACGGTGACACTCCAAATGTAGCGAATGCAAAATTTGGGATAAATAAAACCGATAATACACCACATGTCTTCAATATAAAAGGTAAGAGGGTTGAGGTTTATTTCAGCCCAAGCGATAAAATCGCCTCAAAAATTAATAGAGTGCTTTTAACGGCAGATAAATCAATTTTTTATGCGCTTCTTACATTTACCAGAAATGACCTTGCCTCAACTTTGAAGAGTAGATCCGATAACGGCGTTATAGTTAAAGGGATACTGGATAATAACACAGATCAGGGGAGTCAATATAGTTTTTTGAGCTCTTTTTCAGAAGTTTTAATTGATACCGATAGGTCAGCTCAATTTCATCACAAGTATTGTCTTATTGATCCGACGCATATTTATTCTGAACCGATTTTGATAACTGGCTCATATAACTGGAGCAATAGCGCTGAAAGTTCAAATGATGAAAACATCATAATAATTTGGGATACACTTGTTGTAAATCTTTACCTTCAGGAGTTTGTTGCAAGGTATAAACAAAACGGGGGGTCAAGTTTGATAACCTTCGCCTTATTGAGAGACGAGCAGGATTTAGATTTTGAGCTATCTCAGAATTATCCCAACCCTTTCAATATGGAAACAAATATAAGTTATGCAATTCCCTCTGATGGTTTTGTAAGGTTAAGGGTATTTGACCTTCTTGGGCGAGAGGTTTTAATCGCTGTTAATGATTTTCAAAGAAAAGGCAGATATCAGTTGAAATTAAAATTTGATAGCGTTAATTTAAGTTCTGGAGTTTATTTCTATCGGCTTGAATTTTTCAGCCGAGATGGAAATTTTGTCCAGGCGAAAAAAATGGTCTTGATAAAATAGACCCTTTTGATGGAAAAAAATTTATCTTACGAAGAAATACGAAATCGCTTTATCAACTCTGAGGATTTCAATGAGATTTTTGATGCGGTTGAGGAGGCGATAAGGCAAAGGATTGAAGATATTGAACTTTACAGGTTGCTTTTCTGGAACAATTCTTTATCAGCTGAGGCAATTGCGATGTTCGGGGAAAAAATAGCAAATGAATTCCCTTCAATTGCATATGATGTTTATATGTGGCTTGCAAGCGTGTTTGAAGTCGTTCATTCAAAGTTTGATAATTACGAAGGAGCTCTGCGGTATTACAAAAGGGCATCACAAGTAAAACCAGATGAATTAGACCCCTATCTTGATGCTGCTGATTGCTATGACCCGGATCTTAATATTCCACCCGCCGAGACATTGATTGAATTTTTAACTGAGGGATTGAAATATGTAAGGGTTCCTAAACCGATTTTTCAACGCTTGTGTTTGCTTCATAGAGCCATCGGGAATGAGGAAATGGCGAGATATTATGAACAAAAGTCCAGAGAAAGTTGAGGTCTGGGAATCTACTTGGTTATATGAGCATAATTATGGCTACTTTATTTTGGGGATTTTCAGCGACATTTGCAAAGTTTTTGTTTAAGCACAATGTTGATCTTTTGACCCTTGTTCAGATGAGATCAACGCTTTCATTCGTCGTTTTGTTTATTTTCCTTTCCATTTTTAAAAGGGAAAATCTCAAAGTCCCGAAAAGAGATATTTTACGGTTTGCATTGCTTGGGGTTATTGGAATTGCTGGTTCAAATTTCACTTATTATTTCACATTGAACGAGATAAATGTTGCAACTGCGATAATCATGCAATACACAGCGCCTGTGCTTGTTGTGCTGTATGGCGTTTTGAGCAAGAGCGAAGGAATTACTCCGATAAAGTTGTTGGCGATGTTTTTATCGCTTTTGGGATGTGCATTTGTCGTCCGCATCTTTGATGTCCAATTTTTGAACTTGAGCAAAATCGGTTTGATAAGTGGTGTTGGATCGGCTCTATGTTGGGCGTTTTTCAATGTGTATGGTAAAAAAGTTGGGCAAGGACATAATGTCTGGGGGAGTTTGACATTTTCTTTGATGTTCGCTGGGATTTTCTGGCTTATGTTTAATCCGCCCTGGAAAATTTTAAATTCGGATTTTTCACTTTCGGATTGGCTTGTTTTCTTTATTTTCGCTATGATTTCCGTTTTAATCCCGTATTTTTTCTATTTCACAGGATTAAAGTTCGTTCAACCCTCATCCGCCATAATCACAAGTACGCTTGAACCTGTTGTAGCGATAATTTCCGCTTGGGTCATAGTTGAGGAAAAATTATCCTTGATTCAATTGATCGGCGCGATTTTTGTCATTTCAGCAGTTGCTTTGTTACAAATTAAAAGGGATGAAACTTGAGAACTGAGCGAAGAATTGAAAGGATAAAATATGTCCTATCGCATAGGCAAGATGATTTGACGGTTGTGGTTGAGAACATTCACGACCCTCACAATGTAAGCGCAATTATAAGGACATGTGATGCTGTCGGCGTCTTTATGATAAATCTCGTTTATACGATTGAACAATTTCCCGACATAGGTAAAAAGTCAAGCGCTGGAACGATGAAATGGGTTTACAGAAGAAATTTTAAAAGCATTGATGATTGTTATAATACTTTGAGAGATGAAGGATTTAAAATTTATGCGACGAAGCTCGTTGAAGGTTCAAAATCGCTTTATGAACTTGACCTCACTCAAAAAGTCGCTTTTGTTTTTGGGAATGAACATCGTGGCGTCTCTGATGAAGCAAGCCAGAAAGCGGATGGAATTTTCATGATTCCAATGTTTGGAATGGTTCAAAGTTTAAATGTTTCAGTTGCCTGTGCTGTGACTTTATATGAGGCATTGAGACAGAGATTAATTTCGGGACATTACGATAAGGTTAAATTAAATCCCGAACTTTTTGATAAAGTTTTCCTTGAGTGGCTTGAAAAATAAATTTGGGAACTTTAAATGCTGATTGACACACACGCACATATTTATTGGGACAGTTACGATTCTGACCGCGATGAGGTTTTGAAAAGAGCGCTTGATGCAGGGGTTAAATATATAATTTGCCCTGGCACAGATCTTGAAACAAGTGTTAAGGCGATTGAGCTTGCCGAAAAATATGACTTCGTTTACGCTGGTGTTGGTTTTCATCCTCACGATGCATCAAAAGCGGATGAGAAGTCGCTTGAAAAGATAGAGGAGTTAAGCTATCACCCAAAGGTTGTAGCAATTGGAGAGATAGGGCTTGATTTTCATTATAATTTTTCACCAAAGGAAGTTCAAATTGATATTTTCAGGAAGCAAATAAAGATAGCAAAAAGGCGAAATTTGCCAGTGATAATTCATAATAGGGAATCGCATAAAGAGATTTTTGAAGTTCTTGAATCCGAGATTGATGATAAATGGACGGGTTTTGGAAAGTTGGCTGATGGGAAGCTTCCACCGCCTCGGGGCGTCTTCCATACTTACAGTGGTAGTGTGCGGGATGCGTGGAGGGCTATAAATCTTGGATTTTACATTTCAATATCTGGTGTTGTAACTTTTAAAAATGCTGGGGATGTCGTTAAAGTCGTCAAGGAGATTCAACCTGAACATTTACTTGTTGAGACCGATTCTCCTTTTTTGGCTCCTCAACCATTTCGCGGTAAGAGAAATGAGCCAATGTATGTGAAGTTTGTAGCCGAGAAGATAGCGCAGATTCAAGGTTTTACGCTTGAAGATATTGAAAGAACGACAAGTTTCAATGTGTATCGTCTTTTCAGAATCGGGGAGAAACCCGAGCCGAAGATAGTATATAAAATCAAGAACTCACTTTATCTTAATTTGACTTTGAGATGTAACGCTGACTGTATCTTCTGTGACAGGAAGGGGGAGGCGATAGTTAAGGGTTATTCGCTTAAAATAGATCGTGAACCGAGCGCAGAGGAATTGATTAAGGAGATAGGTGATCCGAGCAAATATGATGAGGTTGTTTTTGTCGGTTATGGTGAGCCCACAATACGACTTGATGTTATAAAGGAAGTAGCAAAATATGTGAAAGAACGCGGTGGAAGGACACGCCTTGATACAGATGGTCACGGCAATGTAATCAACAAGAGAAATATCGTCCCCGAACTTGTTGGTTTGATTGATTCGGTATCAATAAGTTTAAACTCAATGGACCCAGTTGAATATGGTCGCTTGATGAATATAGACGGTGAAAGATATTACAAGGCGATGATTGATTTTGCGAAAGAGTGCAAAAAATATGGAATTGAAACAACGATGACAATTGTTGGAGTTGATGGCATTGATGTTGAAAGGCATAGGAAATTTGTTGAGGAGGAAATTGGAGTGAAATTTAGATTTAGACCCTTATTTTAATATGCCGAGCATTTTTGACATACTTGGACCTGTGATGATAGGACCGTCAAGTTCGCACACTGCAGGGGCAGCAAAGCTTGGTCTTATAGCAAGGCAATTGCTTGGGACGGAACCTGTCAAGGCGGAGATAACGCTTTACAATTCATTCGCGAGGACATACAAAGGGCACGGGACAGATAGAGCTATAGTTGGTGGAATCCTTGGGATGAGACCCGACGATGAAAGATTGAGAAATTCGCTTGAGATGGCAAAGGAAAAAGGGTTAAAATATGAGTTTAAACTCATAATGAAGGCACCAAAATTACATCCAAACTCAGCAAGGATAAAACTTTTTGATAAAGATGGAAATAAAATTGAAATGGTCGGTTCTTCACTCGGGGGCGGAAGAATTGAGGTGGTTGAAATTGAAGGATTCAAAGTTAGTTTTTCAGTTATGACCCACACAATCGTGATAATTGCTGATGACATTCCCGGTAGCATTGCACATATAAGCGGAGCCATTGCCGAGAAAAATATAAACATCGCGAACATGTTCGTTTCAAGGGAAGAAAAACTCGCAAACATGGTCATTGAAGTTGATCAGGAAGTCCCAAATGAAGTCCTTCAAAAAATTTCTTCTTTTAGCTGGGTTCATTATGTACGGCTCGTTGAGCCGATAGTTTAAAACAAAACTTTGGGTTTGTCATGGAGATAAATACATTTGAAGATATTTTAAGGTACTGTCGTCAGTTGAACACAACAATTCCAGGGGTTATGATTGAGTATGAGATTAGAAAGACGGGTAAAACGAGGGAACAGATTATTGATGGGGTGAGGAAAATTTTACATGTCATGCTTGAATCAGTGGAGAATGGTTTAACGCGCGATGTTAAATCACCGAGCGGGATGCTGAATAACTATGCTAAAAAGGTTTTCAATGCTGGAATAGATGTTTTAACCGTTAACTTTAAAAAAGCGATAGCTAAGGCTATGGCTGTCAGTGAAGTGAATGCTTGTATGGGAAGAATCGCAGCTGCTCCAACGGCTGGTTCATCTGGGATTATGCCTGCCGTTATAAGCACAATGATGGAAGAACACGGTATAAATGAAGATAAAGCAATTGAAGGTTTACTGGTCGCATCCGCTATAGGGCTTTTGATAGTTAAAAATGCTTCTGTTGCTGGTTCAGAAGCTGGATGTATGGGTGAAACTGGAAGCGCAGCTGCGATGGGAGCTTCAGCCATAGTTTATCTTCTTGGTGGGAACAACAAACAGATTGAAAGCGCAGCTTGTTTCGCAATTCAAAGTGCGATGGGTCTTGTATGTGACCCAATAGCGGGGCTTGTTGAGATACCTTGTATTTTCCGAAACGCAGTCGGCGTAGCGAATGCTTTCACATCCGCTCAAATAGCTCTGTCTGGTGTTGAATCAGTTATACCGCTTGATGAAGTCATACTTGCTATGAATGAGGTCGCAGAACTTATGTCACCAAAGCTTAAAGAAACCGCACAAGGAGGTCTCGCTAACACCAAAACCGCAAGGGAAATACAAAGAAGGTTTCTATATCAAATTGACATAGGGAAGTAATGACCTTTTTAAATCCGACTTTCTTGTTCGCACTTTTATTTTCTGCGATACCAATTTTAATTCACCTGTTGAACCTGAGAAGATTAAAGACAGTGGAGTTCAGCTCAGTTAAGTTTTTAAAAGAGCTTCAACTTTCAAGGATAAGATCGTTAAAGATAAAGCAGTTGATCCTCCTGATGCTTCGTATGTTGGGGATTGTTTTCCTTGTCCTTGCTTTTGCAAGACCTGTGATCAAGGGTTATCTCTTCAAGCCGATACCTTCGGGACAGGCAAGAAGTAGCGTCGTTATAATTCTTGATAACACCTTGAGCATGGCTTCGGTTGATGAAAACGGCAAGTTCATCAATCAAGCAAAGTCAATAGCAAATGGAATTGCGAGTTTGTTAAATGAATCCGATGAGTTTGCTTTAATACGACTTTCTGATATGCCGGATGTTTCAAGTGATGGTTTCATTCACGATGTTGGTTACTTGAAGAAATTGATTGAGGAAACGAGCTTTGTTTATTCTCACAAAAAAATTACCGATGCAATCGCCCTCGCCGGTAGCGTAATTGAAAATTCAAGGAATTTGAACCGTGAGATTTACATTATTTCGGACTTTCAAAAAAGTGAATTCGCCTCGGAAATAAAAAAGGAGTTCAAGTTATCGCCAGATGTAAAGGTTTTTCTTGTCAATGTCGGTAATTTCACCAAAGGAAATCTCTCTATTGATAAAGTTGAAATTAAAAATAGGATAATTTTCACGGGGCGAACGCTCACTCTTGAAGCAAATGTCACGAATCACGGTGATTCCGATGTTGAAAATTGTGTTGTCAGCGTTTTTTTAAATGGAAGAAGGGTCGCTCAAAAGAGCGTAAATTTGAAGGGGAAATCATCAAAGACAGTTGATTTCAACATCATAACAGAAGAGATAAATGGCTTTGTTGATGGATTTGTTGAAATTGAAGATGACAATTTTAACTTTGACAATAGAAGGTATTTCACTCTTTATATCCCAAATGGAATAAGGATTTTACTTGTTGGAAGTTCCGATGACTTGAAGTTTCTTCGGATTGCTTTTTCAACGATTAAAGAGATGTTTAAAGGTGCATTTTTCAAAATCACCGAGGCAACGCTTCAATCCGGGGTCAACTTTTCAAATTTTGATGTCGTTTTCGTTGTGAACCCAAATTATATTGATCGTCAAAGTGCGGTGAAATTGAAAAGTTTCGTCTTAAACGGTGGGGGATTGGTTATATTTCTCGGATCAAAACTTGATGTTAAATTGATGAATCAAAATTTCAATTCAATTTTCGGTTTACCTGAAATTGAGGGAATTGTAAAACAGAAGATGTTTTTCTCAAGGGTTGAGTATAACAATCCAATTTTTGAGGGCGTCTTCGTGGAAAAACCGAGGGAAATTGATTCTCCAGAGATAATTGAATATGTTAAGTTTAAGACGACCTATGGATTGACGAGTATAATAGAGCTTGGTGATGGAACTCCATTCCTTGCTGAAAGAGCCGAGGGCAATGGGAGAATTTTAATTTACACAACCGAGCCGAATGATAAATTTTCAAATCTGCCCTATAAAAGTATTTTCATTCCCCTCGTTTTACAATCCGTTTTGTATCTATCAAATTCAATAAATTTGAAGCCGGAATATTCAATTGGTGACACAGTTGAAGTACCGCAATATCAAGTAGTTAAATTTTTCGGGGGAAATCCACGGGAACTTAAACTTAATCGTCCCGACGGGAGTGATTTTGCTTTTAAGTTGAGCGATGCGCGATTGAGTTTATCTTATGCGACAATACCCGGCGTTTATTCGGTCTCCGAAAATGTTCCAAGCAAGATAAATGGTAAATTGATCAAGATTGCTTTTAATCCACCGAAGGATGAATCTGTTTATGAGAAAATCACAGAAGCAGAAATTGAGAAGCTTATGAAAAGATTAGGCGTTGGGCAATATAGATTTTTAACGCCCGGGGATGAGAGAGAAATTGCAAACGAAATTTTAAGGGCAAGGTATGGGGTTGAATTATGGAAATTTTTCCTTGCGCTATCTCTTTTAACTTTTCTCATTGAGAGCATAATTTCAAGAAAAATGTAAGTATAGAAAATGAAAGTGGAAATGCAAAGTTTGACAATTTACAACTCATCGGGAGACAGGATAACTGCTGATGTTCATTTTGTTAAGGAATTTCTCCCGGCACCTGTTGTCATTTATTCACATGGTTTCCTTGGTTTCAAGGACTGGGGTTTTATCCCATATGTGGCGGACAAATTCGCCGAAGCCGGTTTCGTTTTCGTAAGGTTTAATTTTTCTCATAACGGGATAAGTGAAAATCCGAAGAAGATAACTGACTTTGAAAAACTTGCCAAAAATACGGTATCAAAACAACTTGAGGACTTAACCGCTGTGATTGACTATGCCAGTGGGGAAGGTTTCAAAGTTTTAAGCAATGGTCATTTATTTTTGATGGGTCATTCTGGGGGTGGTGGTATTTCAATTATTAAATCAGTTGAAGACGATAGAGTCGGTGCTCTTTGTCTTTGGGCTTCAATATCAACTTTTAGAAGATACAGCAAACATCAAGTTGAAGAAATGGAGAAAAATGGCTATATTTTTGTCAAAGTTCCTGACTCCCCGATTAAAGTTAGAATAGATAAGATCATCTTTGATGACTTTGAAAAAAATAAGGAAAGATATGAGATAGTGGATGCTTTTTCAAAGTTGAAAATCCCAGCTTTAATTATACACGGGACGGCTGATGTAATCGTCCCTTTAATTGAAGCCCAGCGACTTAGAGATGCGAATCCAAAGTTTTCAAAGTTTGTCTTGATCCCAAAGGCAAATCACTTTTTCAATACTAAGCATCCATTCACTAACACGAGCGTTCAACTTGAAATGGCTATTAAAGAGTCAGTTGAATTTTTTAAGGGTATTTTGAAAAATTTTGATTGAAAACAAAAAAATTATTTTGAGATGAGGCAGATAAGAGCGATTTCACTTGATCAGTCAAAGATTAACTCTTTAACGAGGACACTTTGGGTGGTTGCATTTGTGGGATTAACTTTCATTGGGGCTAAAATTGAAATACCAACTCAACCAGTTCCATATACTCTGCAAACATTGTTCGTTTTGTTAAGCGGTGCTTTTCTTGGACCTTATCTTGGGGCTTTGAGTCAGATTTTATATCTTGCGCTTGGTTCAGCTGGTTTACCTGTTTTTGCTGGACCAGTGGCTGGAATTTCTAAACTTATTGGACCAACAGGAGGTTATCTTCTTGCCTTCCCGATATCAGCATTTGTTGTTGGGTATCTTTTAAAGTTTAGAGATTCATCCCTGTGGGTTGCTTTTTCAATGACAGTTGGATTGTTGGTAATTTTTGCGATCGGAACTTTACATTTAAATTTCGTCTTGATACATAACTTTAAAGAAGCGATAAAATCTGGCTTCTTGATCTTCACATTTTGGGACGCAGTCAAACTTTTCGCAGCGGTTTCAATTTATAAAGCATTTAAGTCAAAGTTCATACTCAATTGATAAATTGAGATTTCTAATCGGCGCAAGATTCCCAACTATTTCAACATAGTTGTATTGAAGCAGATTGTTGATATTGAACAGGATTTTTAACTTGCTGAAATTGAAGCCGACCCTTGCATCAACGACATAAATTGGAACTCTTTCTTCCGCATCTGGCACAATTATTTTCAAAAGTTCATCAATCCTTTCGTACTTGCTTATAAATCTGAAATCTGCACCGATGGTGAAAAGTTTATATCCGGCATTTGCGTTTGCGTAGAAAATATGTTTTGGTCTGTATTTAAGTATAGCTTTTTCGCTTAAATCCCAGGGGAAGAGGTAAGTATAACCGAGCGACAAATTAACGGGGCTTAGAGGGAATAAATTTGCGCTGATTTCAAGCCCTTGTATTCTCGCCTCTGTTACATTTTTGAAGAAAATTTTCCCATCAACATCAAAGACGGGCTCAATCAAATTCCAGTAATGATTCCAGAAGACGGCAAGGTCAATCATAGCAAAAAGATGAATAAACCTTAAGCCGGTTTCAAATGAGATTGCTCTTTCTGGTTTGAGCGATGGATTTGGTTTAACGGTCACACCTGCTGCTGTTGTGCTTGTAAATGCTTCACTTATCGCGGGCGCTCTAAAGCCAGTTCCAAACGATAATCTTAAGTTTGAAGTTTGGGTCAACTTATAAACGGCGCTAAATTTCGGATTGATTTGACCCGTGTATTTTAGTGTGTCAAGTTTATATAGGTCACCTCTTAAACCAAATGTGAGATTTAACTTTTCCGATGATTTGAATTCATCTTGGATGTAAAGCGCGATTGAATGGGAGTTTCTACTGCGGAAAAGCGTTGATTTTACAATGTTTATTGAACCATCGGCTCCAAAAATTAGAAGATGTCTTTCATTAGGTTGATAATTAAATTGTGTTTCAAAGTTTGTCAAGCCAGCGGTGCTTTTGTTTTGCGGTGTGCCGTTATCCGACCATTTGTTCCTGAAGAAACTTGCCCTTACAATGTAAAAGAATTTTGAAGTTAAAATTTCCTTATATTGAGCGGAGATGTTAAACCTCTCGGAGCTTACCATTGCTCCTATGTCTTCATCTCGCGGGATTAAAGCGTTGCTCAAATTTTTCCAATAGAAGAATGTCTCGTTTTTTTGTCTGATGTAGTTGAAAATCAAGTTTACGTTTGAATATGGGGAAATGTTATACTTGAACTTTGAGAAAAGATTCCAGCGGTGATAGTTTTGATTTTGTTTATATCCCTCATCAATGCTTCTTTGAAGGTGGATTAAGGTTCCAATTTTTCCAATTGTCCCATTAAAAGATGTGAAACCGCCGTAATAAAACCTATATCTTGGGCTCCATCTCCATTGTTGATAGTAAGGTTTATCATAGACGCCGAGATATGTTCTAAATCTGATGGATTTCTCTTGACTTGTTTCTTTTGTTATCACATTTATCACTCCACCGATGGCGTTTGAGCCATATAAAGCCGAGCCAGCGCCTTTTATAACCTCAATTCTTTCAATTTGCCAAACTGGTATCGCCTCCCAAATTATTTCTCCAGCATCACCTGTCAAAAATGGCGCACCATCAAAGAGCAGTAAAACTCTTGTCCCCGTCCCACGACTATAGCCACTTGAACCGCGGATGTTAACTTGATATTGAATCATATTGACACCTGAAACATACCTTAACACATCGTCAATTTGCAAGTTGTTCCTTGTTGAGATTATATCGGATTCAACGACGGTTGAACTGACTGGGACCTCGCTTAACCTTTGTTCTCTTCTCGTCGCCGTTACCAAAACTGGCTCAACAGCATAAGCTGTCGGCTTAATGGAAATTTTTAAATCAATCTCCTCGCCCGGGTTCATCGTCAAATCAATTAGTTTTGTCTCATATCCGATAGCTGAGAAACGGAGCTTATATTTTCCAGGTGGAATATTTTTAATCGTGAATTTGCCCTCATGATTGGTAGCGGAACCAAGAAAAGTATTCATAATTATTACATTTACACCGAAAATAGGTTGACCTGTCTCAGCATCAACAACTAAACCAGTTAATGTCCCGGTTTCCTTCCTCACCTGCTGAGAAAATGATTGAACGAAAATTAAAAGCGAAAGTATAAAAATTTTCATAGGGAAAATTTATTTTTGTTTTGCAATCAAAAAACCTATTATCTCGCTCAGCTTGAATGGTTGGGGTGGTGGATTGTCAAAGTCGCAAGTTATGTCTATACCCCTTATGAATTTCCCTGGCGGGATATAAATTGGCGTTGGTATTGTATCCTGCTTTGTCGTGTCATAAACGCCGATGGCTTTCCAATCCGAAAGTATGTTCGTCCCGTATTGAAGAGCTACGACGATATATTCCCATCTTCCAGTGTCAGCTTGAACTTCATATTTTGTTGAATCAACCTTTCGCGGCAATGACTCGCTATATTTTGCTTTTCCTTGCAGAACTTCATTTAAAATACCTTGTGGTGGGTAATTTCTGAAAGATACAACCCTTAAATCGTAAATTGTATCAGGCCATGTCCCTTTGAAGAAAACAGTTCCGCCAAAACCCGGTTTTTCTGCCGTTGGGGGTAATTCAACCTCGGTTGGCTTTAATCCGTGATCGCAACTTTGAAAGAGCAAAATTAAAATTATCAGCGCAAATCGCTTCATTTTTGCAAAACTTGTTTTGTTTTTTTATCTTTGCTGTAAACCGGCTAACAAAATTATAGGAGAACAGATGGCTAAACCAAAGGAAAAAGAGAAAAGAAGAGCTACTTTTCAAAAACATGAAATCCCATTTTCAAAGAAAAATTTCATTGTCCTTATCATTGGCGTAATCACAATTTTTATCGGCTTTTATTTAATGGCTGTTGGTGAAGTTGATAGTTTCATAGCGGTCACCCTTGCTCCAATACTTCTTTTCATCGCTTATGTTATAATCATACCATATGCCATTTTGAAAAAGTTTAAGAATGGGGAAAATTAACCCTTTTTGACGCTTCTTCCGAGTTTTTCTTCAACGCTTTTAATTTTGCTTTCAAGAGCTCCGACTCTTCCCTTTCTGTAGTCAACTTTGATTGTTATTGAGACCCTGTTGCAGTCCTCTTTTAAGGCTTCAAAACATTTTTTTATCGTGTTGAAGACATCGTCCCATTCCCCCTCAATTATAGTCCCCATCGGTGTCAATTTGTATTCAAGTCCGCTTTTGTCAACGATATCAACGCATCTTGCCACATATTTGCTCACGCTTTCACCTTGACCTATCGGGGTCATGCTGAATTCACACAAAAGCATAGATTAACCTTTGTTTGTTTTCTTATTTAGGTAATCTATGTGTAAGGCATTGATACATTCCCCACAAAAGTAATAAAGCTTTTCAATGCCAATTGCCCTTTCAACCATTTCTTCCTTTTCAAATGTTTTTCCGCAAATCGTACATTTCGCCCTTGATCCCGAGAGGTTTCCTATGTTTTCTCTTTTCAAGAACAAGCCATATCCGTAGAAAATTGAAAAGATAACTATCAAAACGATGACCGCGATACCGATCAGACCGACCATATTTTACCCTTCTTTTTTAATTACATACTTCTCGTAAATTTCACGAAGTCGCTTCATTGAAAGAGAGTCAAGGTCTTCATCATCTTTATGTCTTTTCAGAAACATTTCAAAATCATATTTGTCTTTCCCTTTGAGTCGGTATGAAATTCTTTGTAATTCTTCAATCATTTTTTTCTGTTCGGCGTAGGTCGTCATAGCGTTAATTTTTTGTATTTTAAAAAGAGTAGACGATACCCAAGACGAAAGTTATAGTATCAAAGTTCACTCTTGTTTTGAAAGGCGTTGGATCAACGGAGATGATGTAGCCGTTGTAATTTATAATGTTGCTTTTAAATTGACTTTCTACATCAACGATTGGGTCACGGAATTTGATTTCAGCTCTTAAGCCGAGATTTTTTGAAAAGTTCCTTTTTATGCCTGACATCACTTGAATGCCAATGCTGATGGGTGATTTGAACATTTCACTTTCAATGTCGTGAATTCTTTTTGTGAAATTCCCTTTGTATGCTCCAACACCACCACCGATATAAACTTCCCATTTCTCTGAGCTGAAAGGTGCCACGAAAAATGCGCTTAACTCAGCGATGTAAATTTTATATCTGTCTTCAACTGGGATTTTAACGAGGCGATTTGAAATCGTCTGTGTAAGGAAGCCGTCAACCTTTTTGTTCACGATTTCAAAAGAGGCACCGAGAAAGTAACCATTTTTTATCCGATGTCTTAAATCTGCTGAAATTCCAAACCAACTGTTAATCTCGTTAGATAAATTACGAACACCAGCATCACTTGATATTATGTTCGGGAAGACATTGGCTGATAGGATATAATTGAAACTTGCGCCAATTTCTCTCTCCGACTGAGCGAACAGGGCGTTTAAAGAGAGAAAAAGGGCAAAAATTAAATTTTTATAAGTCATATTCAAAAATGGTTTTGTTCACTGCTCAAAGTAAAGTGCCCTGTTATCAACGATTTTCGCATTCTTTTTTAGGTTGTCAAGCCAAGTGAAAAATAGCAAATTCCTCTTCTCGTTGTAAATTTGCTCTTTCAATGATTCATATTGCGACTTGTAAAGCGTTGTATCAAAGGGAGTTTTGTTTACGAGTTGAATTATATAAACATTTGAATTCCCTTTTATCGGCTCTGAAATTTGATTTATCTTTAAGTCAATTAACTTACCGAAGACATTTTCATCGGTTCCTATGCCAGGGATACCGCCCGAGAGTGTAAAGCCGGAGGCGGTCTTGACCTCAAGCGTTGAATCAAGGCGTGTTATTCCATCAAGACCTTCAGCTTCATTTAGTTTCTTTCTGAGATTTGCGAGGTAATCATATGATTTATTTTGAAGTTTTTCCCTTCGTATTCTCACTTTTATCGCCTCTTTTACCTCTTCAAGAGGTCTGATTCCACCTTCTTTTATCTCTGCGACGGTGAACACAGCAAATCCACCTCTAATTTTGAAAACGGGGCTTACGCTTCCAACTTTGTTTGAGAAAGCCCAGTCAGAAATTGATTTATTCATCCCGATTCCCGGGATCGGTGAATCCTTTGTAAATGGAGGTGTTGTTTTTACATCAAGACCCAGAGATGTTGCTTCCTGGACGAAATTTTTACCGCTTACGGTGTGACTGAAATCCTGGGCTCGTTTTCTCTGGGATTCTATCGTTTCTGAACTCGCCCTTACGCTTAATTTTAGATTGGCAACTTTTAACTCTCTGTTATCTTTTGCGATGACTTTGATTATGTGAAGACCATATTGTGTTCTAACTGGTCCGACGATTTCCCCGGGCTTTGATTTAAAGCAAGCGTCTTCAAATTCTTTAACCATCTTGCCTTTCCCAAACCATCCAAGGTCTCCTCCTCTTCTAGCTGATGCCTGGTCGGTTGAAAATGTTCCCGCAAGTTTAGCGAAGTCCTCGCCTTTTTTAGCAAGGTCGAGTATTTCCCTGGCGAGTTTATATGCCTGTGCGGAATCGCGACCTATTGGGACAAGTATATGGCTTGCACGGACAAAAACATCGCTTCCCTTCCGCTCGTCAATTATCTTTACAAGATGGAATCCATCGCTAAGTTTTAAAGGTCCAACTATTTCACCGACCTTTTTATCCCATATCTCGTTTTCAATTTCCGCTGGCAGTTCACCGTGTTTGAAAAATGCATCGGTATATGGAAGTTCGGAGTAATTTTTGACCAGTTCAATGAAATCAACCCCTTGAAGTGCTTGTTGTTTAAAATTTTCAAGCTCTCTGATAACTGAAGCGGAGTCCTCAGAGGAAGGCGCGTCCGAGAAGAGCACATATTTTAATCGTCTTGTTTCCTGTATTCTAAAATCGCTTTGGTAATTCCTGTAGTATTCCCTTATTTCCTCTTCCGTTGGTTCAGTTATTTCCTTTGCGAACCTATTTGGGTCAAGGGAGATGTATTTTATTTCGTATCGTATATTTTGCTTTTCAAATCTCTCCTTTATTTCCCCCTCACTTACACGAACACTTGCGAGGAGACGGCTTTGAAGTTTTTCAGTTAACCTTTGCGCTTTGAGGAATTTTTCAACCTCTATCCAAAATTGCCTCGCCTGAGGCGATGTCGCTTTAAGAGCCCTTTCAAGAAGCACTCTATCAATGTTTCCTGTTGAATCAACAAAGTTTCTTTTCACAGGTTCAGGCAGTGTCTCTGGGGAATTGAGAACCCAATCCGTTATTTCATCATCTGTGACAGTTATACCAAGTTTCTTTATTTCTTGTTCAATGAGTTTTCTGTTTATGAGTTGTTCCCAGACCTGATTTCTTATTTGTTCAATCATGAATTCGTCCGGGTCATTTCCCGTTCTTTGTTTAAAGTTTTCAATTTCCATTTCAAGGGCTTGGTTAAACTCTTGATAGGTTATCTCCTCGCCATTGACAATCCCTATTGGTTCCCTGAAACTTTCGCGGTGGTGTCTTCCCGTTATGTCCATTCCCCAGTCAAGGACAATCGTCAAAAGAAAAAGTATGACAAGAGATAACAAAATTGCCGGTAGATTGTCTCTCATTTTAGCCATTATAGGCATGGTGCGTCTTTCACCTCAAATTTGGTTTTGAATTTTTTGTAAATTTAAACCAAAAGCGCTTAAAAATCAATTAAACCATCCACATCTTAACTTTCCCGTTTTTTGAAAAAGTTGTGACAGTCGTTCAAGATATAAAATTGCTTTAAAGTTGATTTTGTGGGGAAATCCGATTCATCACCTCTGGAACTTTTTCCATACTATTCAAGTTTTTTCCCTTGGTGAGGGAAAACAAAATTTATTTTTTAAAATGGGTCAAATCAACAGAAGAAAATTCATCAAAATCGCTGCCCTTTTACCCCTTTCCCCATTCCTTTCTTCAATTTTAAATTCATGCGCAAACACAATCTCATCCACAAGTGAAAGAGAACCCAAACCCGACCTCGTCCTTGAGGGAGATGAAAGAACAATTGCTGAAAAAATCAAAAGTCAATATCAAACATTGAAATCACTTTACGAAAACCCCGGGAGAAAGCTCACAATCGCTTTCCCTCAAGGAAGAAGATATAACTATCTCAAAATTTCATTTTCAAAAGACGACCTTGCTGACTACCCTCATTTAAAGCTTGTAAATTGGGCAACTGGGGAGGTGGCAAATGTCCTTTGGGGAAGGGAAGGATTATACCCGACGATAAAATTCGTTGACAACTATGGGAATGTAATAACCAAGAACGGCTACCGACTTGAATTCCAGATAAAAGGACTTTCAACTGGGTGGAGGACAGAATCAGCAATTGACTGGCTTATACTTGGGTTGAAGGTTTTTGCCCTTGCACTTGCAATCTGGCTTGGTTTTACAATAGCAAAGTATATAATTTCAGCAATTGCATTTGTTGCCTTTAATGCGATGGTTATAGGGCTTATACTTGTTGGTTTGAGCGTTTTCATACCTCTTGTTAAATGGATACTTGATTTGACAGGTATAACGATTGATGATGTCATTTCACTTTTTGCTATGACTGTTGACCTCATCGTCTCAACATTGATAAACATCGTAAATTATTTGAGCAGTTACTTAAAAATGTCACAATTTCAGAGGTTGAAAGATTTCGCAAACGATTGATATGATCGGCTGTGGAGATGTTGAGAAGATAGTGGATAAATTGATGAACTTTCAAGGGAAGCAATTTCATCTCGCAGGTGTGTAAAGGGTCGCAAGAGCAAGTTTTTACTGGTTTAATCTCATCCGTTGACCAAAATGTTATAATTGAGCTATTTAACTCAACTGCAGAAGCAAACATCGTGATTGATATAATCACTCAAACTTCAAGCGTTGACGGACTAACTGATATTGGATTTACCGTTTCAAAATCTGACTTTAAAAGGGCTTTTGAAATAGCAGGGAAATTTGCAGAAAAAACGGCGTGAAAAATGTCTTTGGTGACTTAAATATAAGGAAGTTGCGTAGAGATGAAAAAGGAAATTTCAATTGAATTTTTAGAGAAAAAAATTGATGAACTCTTTGACCTTGACCCAACACAACTCACAGATGAAGCAGAGGATGTATTTATAAATTAGAGAACTTTTGTCATCAGGTAAGATAAGGGCAGCTTAAAAAATCAACAGCGTTTGGGGTTGTCAACCACTGGGTGAAAGAGGGAATCTTGCTTGGCTTTAAAATCGGCAAACTTAAAGATATCTCAAAAATAAGGGGTTTAGATATTTTGACAAACATACCTATCCTTGACAAACGCAATCCAAATTGCAGAAATCCTAACACAAAGAATATAAAAATGAAGTGCTTCGTCAATTACTAATATTTCAACCTCTTCTCTTAAACCCTACCTATACCCCATTCTCCCGACGAGTTCTTATTAAACTTGACAAAGCAAAAATTATTTATTATATTTATCTTGGTAAAACGCTTTTACAAATTGTTCTTTGATTTTTAATCATTTTTATTTATTTATCGGGGAATTTTTATTTTAAAATTAAATCGTTTTATCATGGCAAGGAGAGTTACAATTAAAGATGTCGCTAAAAAAGCGGGGTTTTCTATTACGACTGTTTCTCTTGTTTTGAACAACAAGGGGAGAGTGGGGGAAGAGACAAGAAGAAAGGTTTTACAGGCGATTGAAGAGCTAGGTTATTATCCTGAAAGGTCGGCGAGAAATCTTGCCTCAAGGACCACAGGGAATATAGGTTTTATCTTAACCGAGGAGCATTTTTCAAGAAGTGAACCTTTTTACACTAAAATTTTCCTAGGAACTGAGTTTGAATCCAGAAATCATAATTATTATGTCCTTCTTACAACTGTGCCTTCCCAATTTTCAAAGGGTTCAATTCCAAGGTTTCTGCTTGAAAATAATGTTGACGGTGTCATATTTGCTGGCAAAGTTAGCAAAAAATATGTTAAGTATGTTGAGGAACTTGGCATACCGTTCATCCTTGTTGATTTTGACATTCCTGAAAGGAAGGTTTCAGCAGTTATGATTGACAATGTTAGAGGTGGTGAGCTTGCGGTTGAACATTTCGTCAAAATTGGGTATAAAAAAATTGCGTTCATAGGTGGTGATATTGAACACCCGAGTATAAAAGGGCGACTTGAAGGTTATAAAAGAGCGATGGAAAGTGCAGGTATAAAGTGCGAGGATGATCTCTGTATAGTTGATGAGCCAGATACAAGGGTTATCAATGGATATAGGGCTTGTGAGAAGCTTTTATCAAAGTTGAAACCAGAAGCTATTTTCGCAGCAAATGATGCGATGGCGATTGGATGCTTAAAGTTTCTTAAAGAAAAGGGGTTAAAAGTCCCGGATGAAATTGCTATAATTGGATTTGATGATATAGAAGCATGCATTCATGTTGAACCGCGTCTTACGACAATTAGAGTTGACAAGGAAGAGCTTGGAATTGTGGCTGTTAAACGACTTGTTGAAATGTTGAAAAATCCCGATGGTGGAATAAATAGGGTGTATGTGCCAGTTAAGCTGATTGTGAGGGAATCGTGTGGGGCTAAACTCAAAGGGATTTGTGTTCCGGAGCAGGAAAAAATAATTGAGGAAATTTAAAAACAAAGTTTAAGGGAGGGTGGGAAATTAAGAAATTAACAAAATCTTTATTTGGAATGGTGAAAAGTTAAACTCAAACTAAAGGAGGACAAAGTTATGTGGCGCAAAAGTTTTTATCTGGCATTTTTAACGGTTGTTTTCACAACCGCTCTATTTTCACAGTATGTTAATGTTTTGCGCAATGGTGGGTTTGAGTCTGGTAATCCTGCTTTGTTTGGTGCGAGGGTTGTAAGTGGAGCGGTTCTTGAGTGGGCTACTGATGAGAGTAGGAGTAGGGATTATTCTTTGAAGATAGCGAAGGGGGTTACATCGGAGGCGGTTTATTGGGAGAGCGAGAATATGTGCACATATTGGGCGCCTTTTATATTTCCTGGGAAGGAGCTTGTGATGGGTGGATATGTTAAGACGAGTGGTGTAAATGTTAATCCTCAGAGTGATGATCAGAGGTTTTACATTGAGTTTTCGTTTTATGACAGGGCTGATAATTTGATAGGTGGTCAACCTGTTAGGGTATATGTTCCGCAGGAGAATTCAAGTGTTGATTGGACAAGGATAGAAAATGATGTTTCTGTTGTTTTGTCTGATACTGCGTATAAGTTGATAGTAAAGTTGGTTGGTGGTAAGGATGCTACGGGTAGTGTTTGGTTTGATGATTTGTTTTTGTATGGTAGGAAGCCGGAAGGTTGGGATTGGGTAGGTAGTTTGTTTAACAATAGTTTTAATGCGAATGAGGGATGGTTTTATTGGTGGAAGGATTTTGAGCTTGGGACGAATGAGTATATAACGGCTACGGTTAGTTCCGAGGCGAGTCATAGTGGGAGCAAGTCGTTGAAGTTGGCTGAGTGGGATATGGATAGTGATGAGGTTGTTTGGATAAGTGACATATATGAGTTGCCTGTTAAGGGTAAGGGTAAGAAGTATGTTTTGAGTGCTTGGGTTAAGATAGATAGTTTGATACCTGATTCACTTTTGAATGAGAGTTATGCTATTGGTTTTACTTGGACTTGGCACACAAGGGTAGTTGGACCGAATACCGGTTGGAGTGAGAAGAGGGCAGAGGATTACAAGTTTGATTTGAAGTTTATGAGGGATCAAGGGTTAAGTCGCCTTGATTGGACGCAGTTTGCAACTGTTATAACTGTTCCAGATGATGATGTCGTTGCTGTAAGTGTTAGAGCAAGGTTCTGGCCACTTTTCTATGGAAAAGTCTTCTACGACGACTTTGCACTTGCACCGATAAGCGATATAGTTGTTGGGGTTGACGATAAGGTTTTTGTTAGAGATGGTAACATACCATCAAAGTATGAGTTGTATCAAAACTATCCAAATCCATTTAACCCATCAACTGTGATTGAGTATTTCTTACCTGAGGCTGGTCATGTGAAGCTTGAGATTTACAATCTTGCTGGACAAAAAGTGAGGACGTTGATTGACTCATATTTTGATGCGGGCAGGTATAGGATTTATTGGGATGGAACAGACGACAATGGGATACGTGTATCTTCGGGGATTTATATATATCGTCTTGTTGCCGGTGGAAATGCTATTGCTAGGAAGATGATTTTGCTCAAATAAAATTTTGGGGGCACTTTGTGCCCCCTGTTAATTTAAAAAATCTCACAGAAGGGTGAGATGATATGTTGAGAAAATTTTTCATTATCTTGGTTTTAGTTTTGAATTTTGGGTCTCTTTTCTCGGGAACAACGGGGAAGATAGCCGGCAGGGTTGTGAATAAATCAACTGGTGAGCCGTTGTTTGCTGTGAACATTATAATTGAGGGGACTACGCTTGGGGCAGCAACTGATATGCAAGGAAATTATATAATACTTAATGTTCCACCCGGAATTTACACTTTGCGTGCGAGTGCTGTGGGTTTTAAAACTGTGAGGGTTACAAATGTTCGCGTTTCGGTTGATCAAACTACAAGGGTTGATTTCAAGCTTGAAGAGGTTGCGATTGAACTTGGTGAGGAAGTCCTTGTTGTGGCTGAAAGACCACTTGTTCAAAGAGATCTGACATCAACGACGGTGAAGATAGGTAAGGATATGATTGAGAAGTTACCGGTTGAGAATTTCACCGATTTAGTTAATCTTAAAGCGGGTGTTGTTGAAGGTCATTTTCGTGGCGGTCGCATAGGTGAAGTTGCTTATCTTGTAGATGGTATTCCTGTAAATGATGTCTTTTCAAATACTTATGCAATCCAAGTTGAAAATCATACTATACAAGAAATGGAGGTTATAACTGGCACATTTAATGCTGAATACGGTCAGGCGATGTCCGGTGTCGTCAATATAATAACAAAAGAGGGTGGGGATAAATACTCCGGGAGTTTCTCAAGTTATTTTGGTGATTATATCTCTTCGCACCGCGATATTTTTATGAACATAGGTGATATAAAACCAAACTCCATATATAATTTTCAAGGGACACTTGGCGGACCTTTTCCGTTTCTTGGAAATAGGTTTAGTTTTTTCTTCTCGTGGAGATACTATAAAAACGACGGTTGGATTTATGGTAGGAGAATTTTTACTCCATATGACTCATCAAATTTCAGTTCGGATGACCCCTCTAAGTGGTATATTGGTGCAACGGGTGATGGTGCATATGTTCCGATGAATCCGGAGCAAAGGTTGACATTTCAGAGTAAGATTTCGTTTAAGATTACGCCTTCAAACAAGCTAAATCTTGAAGGCATTTATCAGCGCAGGTTTTTCAAAATTTATGACCACAGGTTTAAATACAATCCTGATGGGGACTACAAAAGATATCAATACTCGTATACCTTGACGCTCAACTATACCCATGTGGTGAGTTCATCTTCGTTCTTGACTTTGAAAGGTTCAATTCTTTATAACGATTATCAGCAATATGTTTGGAAGGACATAAATCTTTATCCTGATCCGAAACGACTTCAAGATGCAAGCAACAATGCCTTCTTGACGGGTGGGTCTCAGATGTGGCATTTTTTCAGAAACACGAGAACATACATCGCAAAGGTTGATTATACGAATCAGATAACATTGACACATCAAATAAAGACGGGGATTGAGTTTAGGTTCCATCGTTTGTGGCTAAGAGAATATGAGATAGTTCGGGATGAGAGATTTAAAGACAAGTTTGTTCCATCACTTCCACCGAGGACATCTTTTAATAACAACGAATATCTTCACAAGCCGTATGAGTTTTCTGCTTATCTTCAGGATAAGATGGAGTTTGAGTATCTTGTTGCGAATGTAGGTTTAAGGTTTGATTATTTTGAACCGGATGGTAAAGTTTTGATTGATCCGGATCATCTCCCTTCGGATAGACCGCTTCCTGATAGTTTATTTAGGAAGGCGAGGGCAAAATATCAACTCAGTCCGCGAATAGGTCTTGCTTATCCTATAACTGACAGGGGTGTAATTCACATCTCTTACGGACATTTCTTTCAAATCCCACCGTTTGAATTTCTTTACACCAATCCAGAATTTGAAATTGAGGTTGGAAGGTTAAAGAGTAAAATTGGAAACGCCGACCTTCAGCCACAGAGGACTGTAAGCTATGAGATCGGGTTACAGCAACAGCTTAGCGATGATATCGCAGTTGATATAACTGGGTATTATAAGGACATAAGAAATCTTCTTGGGATGCAGATCCATCAGTATTTGAATGTTGATAAATTTGCAAGGTATATAAATAGAGATTATGGTAATGTTCGTGGTATAACGGTATCTTTGGAGAAAAGATTTAGGGATGGTTTTGGTGCCACACTTGATTATACCCTTCAGCTTGCCCGTGGAAACGCGTCTGATCCTGATGCAGAGTTTTTAAACAATCAAGCTGATCCTCCGATTGAAGGTAATAAGCAGCTCGTTCCTCTTGATTGGGATAGGAGGCATTCTCTCAACTTTACGGTTTCACTTGGGCAACCGGATAACTTTGTGTTAAGTTTAATTGGGCAACTTGGCACGGGATTTCCTTACACACCAGCTTTTCAAAATCAAAGAATAGCGGTTGAAAACAGCGATAACAAACCGCCAGTTTATAATTTTGATCTTTATTTTTATAAGATTTTTAAACTCTTTGGCTTAAATATGCAATTCTTCGTGAAAGTTTACAACGTGTTTGATATAAAGAACGAGATTGAAGTTTTTGGTGATACAGGTCGGGCTGGCTACACTTTATCTACGATTTATTCTGGTCGTCCCAGGGGTATAAACACGGTTGAGGAATATTTCACAAGACCTGATTTTTACTCTGAGCCAAGGCAGGTTATTTTTGGGATTTCATTTGACTTTTAAAAATAAAAATTCTCCCCCTGTTATGATTAAAAAGTTTTTGCTTTTTTTGAGTTTTATTCCACTTGCTTTATTTTCACAGCATGTTAAACCAGACCCAAATGTCGGGCACAGGAAATACACCAAGCAGGGGATAATGGATGGGAACATGGTCAGGACGATGTTTTTTAATCACGGTGAGGTTGCTCATTGGCCTGATCAACCAAGTGGAGAGTGGCCCAAGGGTAGCGGTCATTCTTATGTTGACGGTGTTGCTATGATAGTTCAAGTTGAGACGAGGGATAGAACTGGTAAAATAATTCATCCTATGGAGACGATGTATCGTGAGTTTATTGACATAGGACCTGATGGAACCCCATGGGGTTGGGCTCCTTTGCCAGGGTATGCAAATCCGACGCAACCGAAGCCAGCTATGAGCAATGACCCCTCAACTTGGCCAGCATTTTGGCCCGATAGACCGCCAGATTGGGCTGGTTATTGGAATGGATATTTCGGAAAAGGTGTTAGAAACGCTGATCTTGAAACATATTTTGTCTTTGATGATGATCCAGACGAAGAATGGGATTTTTATCCCGACCCAACCGATACAACAAGAAGGGGAATTGGAATGGAGGTTGCAATGCGTGGTTTTCAATGGTCACATGTGCTTGCACAAGATGTTATTTTTTGGCATTATGAAATTTTAAATGAGGGGAAGACGGATTATCAAAAAGCTCTATTTGCTCAATATATTGACTGGGGAGTTGGAGGAACGGATGATTCAGGTGATGATTCTGGTTTGTATGATACGGAACTTGACATCGCTTGGGCTTTTGACTCAGATGGCATTGGAACTCCAGGGCGATGGGGTCCAGTTGGTGTTGCAGGTTATGCCTTTCTTGAAAGCCCAGGGATTCAAAATGACGGTAAAGACAATGATGACGATGGGATTATTGATGAGCGAAGAAATGACCCTGATGCCGGTCAGCTTATAGTGGGGAAAGAAAACATAATTAGTTACATTCAGGCAAATTATGACCTGGCGAAATTTTTAAGGTTTTACAACTATTCAAGCGTCGATGATATCCCTGCTGTAAGGCAAGGTTATTGGTGGACAGCTGATGAGAACATGAATTGGCGGGGCTTCACTGATTTAAACGGAAATGGTATATGGGACCCCGGCGAACCGCTTAATGATGATGTTGGAAGTGACGGAATTGGTCCACTTGACGAGGGTTATACAGGACCTGACCCAGATGGTAGCGAAGGTAATGGTCGTCCAGATCAAGGTGAGCCAAACTTTGGAATTCTTGACAAGGATGAATCAGATCAGATCGGTTTGACTGGTTTTTCAATTTTCCCTGTTCATACTTATGAACTTTGGGACGATGAGCAAAATTGGAGCGTTTTTACTGCACCTCTCCCACAAAAGGACCAACTTCTTCAGGCGGTCAATCTTGGGATGTTCTTTTCATCTGGGATTTTCCCTATGCCAGCAGGTCATGTTGAGAGGTTTTCAATGGCTCTTTTATTTGGTCAGGATAGAGATGATTTGATAAAAAGAAAAAAGACAGTTCAACAGATTTACAATGCAAATTATAGATTTGCAAAACCGCCTGAAAAGCCCCGACTTGTAGCTGTGCCCGGTGATAAGAAGGTTACGCTTTATTGGGATTCAAGAGCTGAACTTTCTTGGGACCCGTTCCTTCAGGAGTATGATTTTGAGGGATATAAAATTTATAAGAGCACGGATCCAAGTTTTCTTGAAGCATTTGTTATAACTGATGCACACGGTAATAAGTTGTTCAAAAAGCCCATAGCACAGTTTGACCTTGTAAACGGGATAAAAGGTTATCATCCAATTGATATCTACGGGTTGAAGTATTATCTCGGAGATGATTCCGGTTTGAGACATTCATTTGTTGATCAAGATGTTCAAAATGGACAGACATATTATTATGCTGTTGTTTCTTATGATAGGGGTTATGTGACTAGGGATGCTTATGGAAACATTGATGGGATTGCTCCATCTGAATGTACATCAATTATAAAAGCTGATGTGACTGGAACGATTAAGCCAGATATAAACACAGCCGTTGTCACTCCAAATCCCCCATCCGCTGGTTATATTGAGGCAGGTATTGATGGAAATTTAACGCATGTTGGACCCGGAACTGGCAGAATTGAGGTTCATATACTTCAACCCGACTCAATAAAGGATGGGCATATTTATAGGGTCTCTTTCTTTGACACATCAAAATTTTATAATTCAGCTATTCCAAGGTATTCAATCTATGACTTGACATCTGGGATTAGAATTGTTGATACCGTTGAGTTAAAAGTTTACGGTCAGGAGTCGCCGATTTTCAATGGTCTTGTGATTTATCTTTACAACGATTCATCTGTTAGTCTTGACAACAACAGGACTGGATGGGTCAAGGGTAATTCAAATTATATCGTCAGAGTTGACCTTGATCCAACTTTTGTAGTGAGGAACATAAAATATCCTGCTGATTTTGAGGTTCGTTTCAGCGACAAAGTTATTGATACTTCTCTTGCGTTAATTTTCGGACAGCAGAGAATCCCGGTTAAATTCACGGTTTGGAATCTCACAGAGGGTAAAAAGGCGGATTTTATTTTCTTTGATTCAGATAAGGATTCAACGCTTTCCCCAGGGGACAGGTTGATAATTGTTCTTGGTGGCGATTCAGCAACTCAGAGGCCAAATCCGAGAAGTTGGAAGGCGACTTGGAGGGTTCAATTCTTTGAGGACACCTTGAAACCAGTTCAAATTCCACCGTCCCCCGGGGATGTTTATTTGATCGCTACAAGGAAGCCATTTAGAAATGGAGAATATTTTGAGTTTAAGGTAAGGGGTCAGAGAATTGACTTTGAAAAAGCAAAAAGTGACCTTGATAAAATTTCCGTTGTTCCCAATCCCTATGTTGCTACAGCTTCTTGGGAACCGGCAAATAGATACAGAGCTGGCAGGGGTGAAAGGAAAATTTGGTTCGTAAATTTGCCAAAGAATTGCACGATAAGAATTTACACGATCAGGGGTTACCTAGTTGATACAATCGTTTACAACGGGAGTGAGAATTACGGGGCTGTTTCATGGGACCTTGTTTCAAAGGATGGAATGGATATAGCTTATGGGATTTACATTTATCATGTTGAAGCCCCAGGGATAGGCGAAAAAATCGGACGTTTCGCAGTGATAAAATAAATTCAATTTTTGTGCCATGAAAAAAGTTTGGTTTATCTTATTATTCGTCTCATTTTCTTATTCGCAAAATTTTGTATCAAATGTCTCAAAAGTTGGGACAACAGCTGCTGTTTTTCTTAGTATACCTGTTGGAGGGAGGGCAACCGCTATGGGTGGGTCATTTGTTTCTGTCGCAAATGATGCAAGCGCCTTATATTGGAATCCTGGTGGTATCGCAAGGAGCGAGGGAATAAAAGCGATGTTTCAATATACAAGTTGGCTTGCGGATACAAAATTTGGTTTTATAGGGGTTGTCCTGCCTGTTGGTTCTTTTGGGACGCTTGGAGCAAGCTTGACAACTTTGACCATACCTGATATGCCGGTTACAACGGTTGAAAGACCTGAGGGGACAGGGGAATATTTTAATGCGAACGATTTCGCTTTAAGTTTGACATATGCGAGAAATTTAACAGATAGGTTTTCAATAGGATTTAATGCGAAATATATTCGGCAGAGGATATGGCACATGTCGGCTTGGGCTGTTGCCATTGATGTTGGAACGCTTTTTAAAACGGATTTCTTCGGTGGTATGACCATTGGAGCAACGATCTCAAATTTTGGTACAAGTATGAGAATGTATGGGAGGGATGCCAGAGTTTTCTATGACCCAGATCCAAATAAATATGGGAATAATGATAGGATACCCGCAATGCTTGAAACTGATAACTGGCAATTACCATTGAATTTTCAGTTTGGGATTTCAACTTATATCTTTAATTCAGAAGCCAGTAAGCTTATGATATCAACAGACGCTGTAAACCCAAGCGACAATTATCAATATATAAACGCTGGTGCGGAATACTCTTTTAGGGACATGTTCTTTATAAGAGGCGGTTATCAAATGCTCTTTTTAAAAGATGGTGAAGGTGGCTTATCTCTTGGCGCCGGTGTTAAGATGCAAATTCCGTTTAGCGATATGAAGGTTCAGTTTGATTACTCATACAACGATTATGGCAGGTTGAAAGGTGTCCATACAGTTGTGTTAAGTGTTGAATATTAAATTTTGGAAAGTTTATGAAAAAATTAATCTTCGTCGCTTTCCTTGTTGATATAGCTTTTTCGCAAAGCTTTGATATAAATTTAAAGCACATTGATTATCTCGTTGAAAAGGTTGTGATGGATGCTGATACGGTTGCGATAATTCATATATATTCAAATTATCCCGATTATAAATATGTCCCAGCACTGGGTGAGGGGATTGCCTGCGTTGATGACGCAACCAGAGCTTCGGTTGCTTATCTTATGCATTATGAAAGGTTTAGAGACCAGCATAGTTTAAATCAAGCGAAGCTTCTTCTTAAATTTACATTGAAGATGCAAGCGGAGGATGGCGGATTTTATAACTTTGTTTATGAGGACCTTTCAATAAATAAATTCGGTCAAACAAGCAACAATGATAGTTTTAAGTGGTGGGCTTGCAGGGCACTTTGGGCTATGGGCTATGCTTATAATATTTTCTCAAAATTTAATGTTGAGAAAGAGTTTAAAGATACGCTTGCAGTTAGGATTGAAAGGGCATTGTCAAAAGCGATAAGGACGATAAATAAGTCCGATATTTACGAGTTGTTTATAAATTGGAAAGTTCCAGCGCAAGGTTATTGGCTACTTGAAAATGGCGCAGATGCATCGGCTGAGGCGGTTATAGGAGCGTCGCTTTATTATGAGTTTTCAAAAAGCGAAAAAGCAAAGTGGGTTGTTGAAAAACTTTGTAAAGCGATCTCAACATATCAATTTGGGGATGAGGATGACTTTCCTTTTGGGATGCATCCATCTTTCACTCCAAATCTTTACATTTGGCATTCCTGGGGAAGCAGACAATCTTATGCGCTTCTTATAGCCGGGAAAATTTTTAATAGAGCGGATTGGATTGAGTCGGCAAGAAGGGAAATAGATAACTTTTATAAAAAAATGCTTCTATCGTTTGATTTAACTGATATAAAGCCGTATCCAGAAAGGGGTGATCAGATAAATTATGGCATCGCTCCGATCGTTCAAGCATTCATTGAATATGGAAAGATAACAGGGGACACAACTTACAGAATGTTCGGCGGTCTTTATGGGTCTTGGTGGCTCGGAAATAACATAGCAAATTATCCGGTTTATGATTCTGCAACCGGCAGGTTTTATGATGCGGTTAAAGCAGATGGAACGATGAACTTAAACTCAGGGGCTGAATCCGTCTCAGAGGGTCTTATTGGCTTACAGACAGCGCTTTACGATGATATCGCTTCAAGATATCTTTTTTATAAGACAAAGTCGGACAATTCTTATAAGATAATTGAAGCTGAAAATTTTGCTTCAACATATGGTGACCCGAAAAAAATTTATTTGAGCGAATTCAACTGGGCGAACATAAGTAAAGGTTGTCTCGTTGAGCTTAAGAATGAGGATGGGATAAGAATTAAGTTTGACATTGACAATGTTTATGACGATTTGAACTTTTACACGATTTATGTTCAATATCGTAAGAGGAGTTTACCAAGCGGTTATGCTGGGGTTGAAATCGTGATTGATTCAATTTATAAGTTTTACTTTGATATGAGCGGTTCTTCGTCGCAAGATTATATCTGGATAGATAGAATTAACGGTTCTTTCCCTCTTCATTCTGGAGAACATACAATTGATGTCTATTTCAGAGGTGTTGGCGATTTCGTCTGGATTGACTACTTCATAATTCAACCAATCGTTGAGAGGAAGATTTTTCAAAGTCCTGATGGGGCTGAATTGAAAGTTGAGCGCGCAGTGATAACTGGAATTAAGGAAAGAGGTTCTTTTGATGATTTAGACGATTTTGAAGTTGATATTTTCCCAAACCCATTTAACAGGGAAACGAATGTTTTTTTAAAGGGCAAAGGCATCTTCAAGTTGAGAGTTTTTGACATCTGCGGGAGGAAGGTTGATGAGATGACATCTGAAGCAGGGTTGTTAAAATTAAATTTTGATAATAATTCAAGCGGATTGTATTTCTGTTTTGTTGATGCTGGTGGATTTTCAAAAATAAAAAAGTTGATACTGTTGAGATGAAATCGTTCTTGTTTTTATTTATTTTGTTTTTTGTCTTTGGGTGCTCAAATGATCAGAAAAATGCTTTTAATCAGGCGAACAAAAAATTAACGTATTGGTGCGCTCCAAATCCTGAGGAGATTGAGCTTGCAAAAATTCTTGTTGATAAATGGAATCGGCTTCATCCTGAGATTCAAGTTGAAGTTCAAGCTTTACCAGCTGGTCAATCCTCAGAGGAAGTTCTTCTAGCAGCGATAGCTGGGGGAACAACCCCAGATGTTTGTTCAAATATCTGGCCAGGGGCAATAGCTGAATACATAAAAGCTGGTGGTTTAGTTGCGCTTGATGAATTTGAAGATTTTGATTCTCTTATCAGTGCCCGGAAAATCCCAGTTGATTTGCTTGAAAGTTTCAGGTCAAAGGATGGGCATTTTTATCAACTTCCTTGGAAGACAAACCCTGTGATGCTTTTGTATAATGTTAAAATTTTTGAAAAAGCAGGGATTGAGAGAGCACCAAGGACATATTCCGAGTTTTTTGAGGCGTGTGAGAAAATAAAAGAGCTTGGGATATTCCCAGGGTATACGGATATAAGACCGATCTGGTGGCAGAGGTTTTTTGATTTTTATCCGTTTTATATCGCTTCATCCGGTGGGAGAACGTTTTTTAAAGGTGATGACCTTGACATTGATTATGAGATTGCTGTTAAAGTGTTTGATTTTTTTAGAACCTGTTTTAAAATGAAATATTTCCCAATTACGAATTTTCAAGTTGATCCCTTCTTGAGCGAAAAAATCGCAATGAGATTTACCGGTCCTTGGACTATAACTTATCTTGAGGGGAATAAGCCGAGCGGGTTTGAGTATGATTTCGCTCCAATTCCAGTCCCGGACGATTATCAAGGCAAGGTTTACACTTATGGTGATCCCAAGAACATCGCCATATTCAGCACAACGAGATATAAAAGGGAAGCTTGGGAGTTTGTCAAGTTTCTTGTGAGCGAGTATTCGGATTCGCTTTTGCTTGAAATTTGCAATCAGCTTCCGATAAGGGGTGACTTGCTTGAAAATAAAAAATTTGCGGATTATTTTAACCGAAATTTAAAAATGAAGATATTCGCAGAGCAAGCGCCATTTACAAGAGGGGTTGATGAAGTTGTTGAGATGAAGGAGGTTTTTGATGCGATCTCGCGTGAGTTTGAGGCGTGCGCTGTTTACGGTGCTAAATCGCCTGATGAAGCGGTGAAAAATTTGATTAAGAGAACAAAAGTTATAATTGAATGGTCAAAATGAGTAGGGTTGAAAGCAAAGCTGGCTATTTTATGGTTATGCCTTATTTTGTTTATTTCGCCGCATTTGTTGCTTATCCTTTGTTTTTTTCATTTATACTTATATTTCACCGCTGGAACATAGTCACGCCGATGGAATTCATCGGGCTGAAAAATTTTGTGAGGTTGTTTAGGGACGAGCTTTTCTTCAAGGCAATAATTAACACCTTAATTTTCCTATCAATTCACATACCGCTTCAAATTGTTATAGCTTTATTTTTCGCAAATCTTCTTAACAAGCAAATAAAATTTCGTGCTTTCTTTCGCGCGCTATATTTTCTTCCAGTTGTCGTCTCTGGTGTTGTTATAACTATACTATGGCAACAGATATATGCCTATGAAACGGGCTTAATAAATCAAATGCTTTTGGGTCTTGGTTTTAAGAAAATCCCATGGCTTGTGAGTCCGGAAATTGCTATGCCTTCAATTGCTGTGATGGCTACTTGGAAAAATGTTGGGTTTTATATAGTCCTTTTCCTTGCTGGGCTTCAGAGCATACCGAATGAACTTTATGAGGTCGCTGAAATTGATGGTGCTTCAAATTTCCAAAAATTCTTCAGGATAACGCTCCCACTTTTAAATCCAACTGTTGTTCTCGTTGTCGTTTTATCAACCATTGGTGGCTTTTCTCTATTTATTGAGCCGTATATCTTAACTGGTGGAGGTCCATTGGACAGCACCCTTTCAGCTATGCTTTATATTTATAATCAGGCGTTTTATTTCAACCATATGGGCTATGCTGCGACGCTTGGCTTTTTCTTCGCAATGGTGATATTAATCATCGTCATTATCCAAAGAAAATTTATAGAAAGGGAAGTATATTGAGGCGTAACGCACTAACATATATAACTCTTGTAATCGGGGCTATTTTCTTCGCATATCCATTCTTGTGGATGTTTTTTGCATCATTAAAGCCGGAAACCCAGATATCAGAGTTGTGGTTTATGTCGGAAAATTTAAGTTTTAAAAATTATTCCACCGTCTTCGCAAAAATACCTATCGTCCGAGCGTTTTTCAATAGTTTGTTTGTGTCAACGGCGATCACCTTCTCCGTCATAATATTTGGTTCAATCGTAGGATATGCGCTTTCAAGATTGAACTTTAAAGGGCGAGACTTAATTTTATTTCTTATCTTGTTCACGATGATGATACCCTTTCAGATCACACTTATACCAACATATGTCCTTATAGTTAAACTTGGTTTTGTTGATTCTTACGCTGGTTTGATTTTCCCGGCGATGATGAATTCGCTTGCTATTTTAATTTTCAGACAATTTTTTCTGACGATACCGCAGTCATTGATTGAGTCGGCTCGGATTGATGGTTGCAACAACCTTCAAATTCTTTTCAAGATAATAATTCCATTATCAAAGCCAGCGGTTGCAACGGTTGGGATTTTAACCTTTACATCAAGTTGGAATGAGGTTCTTTGGCCCCTTATAGTTGTAAGGAGTGAGAAGTTTATGACAATGCCTCAACTCGTTACGATTTTTGTTGTTGGTGGGCAAGCTGGAAGTCAACTTGGCGTTCAGCTTGCATCCGCAACATTGCTGGCTTTACCGATTATCGTTGCATATGTTTTCTTTCAAAGATATTTCATTGAGAGTTTGGCGAGAACGGGATTAAAGGAATAAAAACAAAAAAACTTCTAAAATGAAATATACTGTAGAAGTTGAAGACCTGACAACTGGTTCAAGTTTAGGAAACCTCCTTTTATTTGCACGCTTTGACAAAGAGACGAACCTTGATGGGTTATGGCATTCAATGGATAATAAATTTTACTGCGGTAGGTGGGAGATCAACTTTTTTATCGCTGGTGAAAAATTAAAACCGGTTGAAACAACCTTTGAACCGTTGACACAAGCAACAAAATATATTAATTCCTCCAGCGATGTAACTGCTTTTAAAAAGTCGTTTCTCCCTTTCGTTAGGATTGAAAATCTTGAAGCTATGATGGAAAAGCTTCGGAATTTGTTTTATGTTATTTCGCTTGAGAACAGAACCGATGAAGAGGTTGAGATTAAGATTTCGCACAGTATAATTTTGCCTGCTGTAGGTTCACCATATTTTACGAAGCAACCGCCAGACGAAGAAAAGATCAAGAGGTTTAATCTTGAAGTTTCCGAGGGTATTTTGAGATTTGAACCGATTGATTTAAACGAGGGTGAGAGGAAAATCAAATCAAATTTTGTTTTTGACGGACTTAATTTTGATGGGAGAAAGTTAAAATGCATTCAAAGTGTAAAGGTCAATCCTAGCGAGACGAAAGATGTTCTGTTGACTTTTTCAATTGGGGGATTTGAAATCGGGGAAATTAGAAAGTTTTACGATGAGATTTTTAAGTTTTCGCTTTCCGAGATGGAGAAAATCCTTAAAATTGCTTCAATTTTTACGCCTAATAAAACGATAAATAATGGTGTCAAATGGGCAAAGGTCAATATGTGCAGGGTTGAGCATCTTTATAAAACTGGCTTTGCATTTACAAATGACCCACCCCAAGACATTGTTGTGATGCGGGATTTAGCCTGGTTCATTCTTGGTTCGGATTATGTAACGCCGAAGTTCTCACACGAGCTCGTTAACTTCGCATTAAAATACAGCATTCATCCAGACGGCAAGGTCACTGAATATGTCCATGCAAACGAATTAAATCCAAAACTTTACGATTATAACTTAAATATAAATGACGACACACCGCTTTTGATCTGGGCTGTGTATCATCATGTTAATTTATGCCAGGAACACGATATTTTGAGTGAATATGAAATGTTAAAAAAGATAGCGGATTACATTTTGACCCAAGTGAAAGATGAACTCGTTTATTCGCGCACCGAAGGTCAGGGCGTATATGGAATTACGAGTTGGAGAAACATAATTGATGGATATGAACTCGGCGGATATGTTTCTGAGATAAATTCAGAATGTATCTTTTCGCTTGAGCTCATCTCAAAAATTGCGGATTTGATTTGCAATAAACCAGATGCTTTAAAGTATAAAAACGAAGCCGAGCGTTTGAGAGACGCTTTTATGAAAAAATTAATTTCTGAAGTCACGAATTTACCTTTGCTTAACATTGATTCAAAAGGTGTGAAACATCACGATATAACTGGAGATTTAGTGTTTCCGTTGTTGTTTCGTGTCGTTGATGAAAAGAAGGCAAAGATGATAGCGCAGAGGTTGATCCAGCATGACCTTTGGACGGAATTTGGCGTTAGAACTGTTAGCTCTACCGAGAGAAATTATGACCCTGATGCATCATATCATCTCCTCGGTGGGATTTGGCCAAATTTAACTGCTTGGGTCGGTTATGCCGTTAGGAAATTTTATCCTGAAAAAGTTGCTGAAGCTATGATTAACATATTTAAGTTAATAGAGTCGCAAAAACCCGCAAAGTATCAAAACCTTGTCCCGGGTCAGTTCCCAGAGAGATTACATGGTGAGGACGGGTCAAGTAAGGGGATGACTTTAAGCCCGTGGATGCCACCAACTTATATCTGGCTTGCTGTTGAAGGTTTGCTCGGGTTTTCCTTTGAATTTGATAAGGTTAAGTTTGAACCATCCCTACCACCGAACTGGAAATGGATCGCAATTGAGAATTTAAATTTCAAGGGTCGTTTGATAGATGCCTTTATGTTTGAAGGTAAACTTTATATCTCTGGCATTGATGATGTTTTGTATGAGGGAGAAGTCATTAAGGTTGAAAAATTGCCTTTAGATGCACAATTGATTGGGGATGGCGATGCTTTTATCTTTGCTTTTGAAGTGTTAGGCAATGGTTCAAAGTATGTTTTTATTGCAACAGACGAGGGTTTTATCGGAGAAATTTTGATTGAAGACAGAAAAATTGAAGTTGATTTAAAAAGGGGGGAGGGAAAGATTTTAAAAATTTAAATCTCCCCAATGGCGATGATCTCAATAAATTGGGTTAATATCAGCCAAGGTCTCATCTCTAACTTTAATTTTTTATCGTTTTCCATATTCAACTCAGCAAGACCAAACATTCTACACAGAACCCTTTAATGTCAACTTCGCTTTAAAGGACTTTGAGTAAAAATAAAATGGGAGAATCCGAACCCTCCAGCACTTGAAATTTATCTATGTTCGTATTAATTTAAATTTACCTATTTGAAAATAAAATTTTGAGGTGAAAAGATGAGATTTTTTAAGAACCTTCTTTTGTTTTCATTTGTCTTGATTTTCGTTTTTTCAGGTTGCACAACTTATCAAGCAACCAAGCCATCTTACCTTGCCTATCTTGACACCGTAAAGGCGGGTCAATTTGACACAGGAAAGATGTGGACATTTGATTATCCTCCGATTGATTATTTTGCAAAGACGTACGGTTTTACGCCGACTTCCGATTGGTTTGAAAAGGCACGGCTTTCGGCTTTGCGTCTTCCAAATTGCTCTGCTTCGTTTGTCTCTGAAGATGGTCTTGTTATGACGAATCATCACTGTGCAAGGGGAGCTCTTGTTGCTGTAAATCGTGAGGGTGAGAATTTACCAGAAACGGGGTTTTATGCAAAAACACTTGAGGAGGAAAGAAAAGTCCCAAATCTTTATGTTGACCAACTTGTTTTAATTGAAGATGTGACAGAGGAAGTTCAGAAGGCGTTTGAGGTGGGAAAAACGGATGAGGAAAGGGTTTCAAACCGAGATAAGAAAATAAGGGAGATTCAGGAAAGGTATTATAAGAAATTTAAGGAGACGAATCCAAAGGATTCTATGGTTTTCAGCGTTGTGACTTTTTATAACGGTGGGAAGTATTCGCTTTATGGTTATAAAAGATATACCGATGTGCGTCTTGTTTATGCGCCCGAGACAATAGTTGCTTACTTTGGCGGTGACCCCGATAATTTCACATATCCAAGATATGACCTTGATGTTGCGTTTTTCAGAGTTTATGAGGATGGGAAACCCGTTAAAACAAAGTATTACTTCCCATTCAGTAAGACAGAGATAAAAGAAGGTGACCCTGTTTTCGTAATCGGTAATCCCGGGAGGACAAACCGACTTTTAACCGTTGCCCAACTTGAATTTTTCAGGGATTATAGCTACCCCTATACACTCTCGCTTCTTGATAACCTTGTCAAAATTTATTCGGAATTTCTCGCGAAGTATCCCGAGAAGAAATTGAAATATCAGACACGGTTATTTAGTTTTTCAAACTCTCAAAAGGCATATACTGGGCGACTTGCTGGTTTGAGAGACCCATATCTTATGGCGAGAAAGCGTGATTTTGAAGCAAAGTTCAAAAATTCCGTACTTGGAAATCCCGAATTGAAAGCAAAGTATGGAAACCTTTGGGATGAAATAGCCAAGTATCAAGTTGAAAAGGCGAAATTGTTCTATGAGCTTCAAGCGTATAATTTCGCAGGGACTGGAAGAAGCGTTTATTTCAGGATTGCCAATGACCTTGTTGAGTACGCGGAGCAAATGAAACTTCCCGAGGAAAAGAGAGCAGAAAATTACAAGGGTGAAAGGTTAAAGGCGACAAAGGCGAGAATTTATCCATCCGAGATTGAGCCAGAACTTGAAAAGATGACGCTAGCTTATCAATTAAGTTTTATGAAGTCGGTTTTCGTTGATAAAAATTCTGCGTTCAATGAACTTTTGCGAGGGAGGTCTCCTGAAGAAGCGGTTAATTATTTGCTTTCAACGACGATTTTAACGGATAAGGAAAAGGTTATGAACCTTGTTGAGGGTGATCCGAATGCGATTTTGAATTCAAACGACCCGTTCATTTCATTCGTCGTTAAGACAAGAGCAAGGGCGAACGAGGTGCGCAAAAAATATAATCAAATCACAGCAAAGGAATCAGCAAAGCTTCAACTTCTTGGAAGGGCGATTTTTGATGTCTATGGCACCTCAATACCACCGGATGCGACATTTACATTAAGGATTGCAGATGGTGTCGTTAAAAGTTATGAGTATAACGGGACAATTGCGCCACCGATAACGACATTCTACGGACTTTTTGATAGGCATTATTCATTTAAAGATACAGAAAGAAGGGATTGGGATTTGCCCGAGAGATGGAAGAATTTACCAGCGACATTTGACCTTAGCACTCCGCTTAATTTCGTTGCTACAAATGATATAATCGGCGGAAATTCCGGAAGCCCTGTTGTTAACAAGGACCTTGAAGTTGTTGGATTGATTTTTGATGGCAACATTGAAAGCTTACCTGGTGATTTCATCTATGTTGATGAAAAGAACCGAGCTGTTGCAGTCCACTTTAAAGGTATAGTTGAAGCTTTAAGGCATGTTTACAATGCTGATCGGATAGTTGATGAGATTGAAGCTGGAAGGATAGTGAAATGAAAATTAGCTTGGGGGCTCGGCGCTCTGTTTATGTTGAGCGTGCGAGCCCCTCTTAATTTAAAAAAGAAAAAAAGAAGGAATGCTTTTGAAGAAAAAAATCCCAATTCACACGCAGATAATCATCGCTCTTATACTCGGAGCTATATTCGGTGTGATTTTTAGCGTTGATGCGCATAAGTTGAAGGTAACAACGAAGAGCTCAAAGGGGGAAGAGAAAGCGATCGTTGAGAGATGGGAAAAGGCGGAATTTATTTTATCGGGGGTTAAAAAAGAATTTTCAAGTGACGATCAGGCAAAAATAATTAAGTTTTTCCGCGACCTTTCACCTTCTGACAAGGCGAAGGTCGTTTTGATTTTTTACAAAAGGATGGATTCGGGGGATTTTAAAGAGACGCAGGTTATAAAATTTGAAAATATCGTTGAGATACAAAAAGTCAAGACGATCGCAACGGAGATAAAACCTATAGGGACAATTTTTGTTCGTCTGTTAAGCTTTCTTGCTATCCCACTTGTGATAGCGTCTTTAATTGTTGGAGCAGCGAGCTTGGGAGATATACGAAAAGTGGGGCGAATCGGTGGGAAGACGATTGCTTATTACATTATAACGACATCTATTGCTATAACGATAGGTCTTATCTGTGCAAATTTTATTCAGCCGGGGAATAAAATTTCACCTGTAATAAGGGACAGGATGGCATCCGAATATCAAGCGGATATAAGTGAGAAGATACAGCAAGAACTTGGTGTTGATGTAGTTGATTTTTTTGTTAATATCGTTCCTACGAATCCTATAAACGCTATGGCTAACGGGAACATGCTTCAAATCGTTTTCTTTGCGGTTATATTCGGCATAACTTTGACCATGATTGATAAAAATAAGTCCGATGTTGTCATCAAGTTTCTTGATGGTGTCAGCGATACAATGATAAAGATGGTTGACCTTGTTATGAAGATTGCGCCTTATGGTGTTTTTGCTTTGATTTCTGCAACAGTTGCCGATTTTGGCTTTGGGATTCTTTCTACTTTGCTTTGGTATATAATCACGGTTTTGGTTAGTTTGCTGATTCATTTATTTGGCGTGTATTCGCTTTCTGTTAGATTTCTCGGTAAGATGAATCCGTTGAAATTTTACAAGGGTATGAGAGAGGCGCAGATAATTGCTTTCAGCACGAGTTCAAGCGCAGCGACCTTGCCTGTGAACTTTGAATGCACTGAAAGAAATCTCGGTGTTCCGAAGCAGATAACAAGTTTTGTTTTACCGCTTGGAGCTACAATAAATATGGATGGAACAGCCCTGTATCAAGGGGTTGCGTCTGTTTTCATAGCTCAAGTTTACGGTTTTAATCTTGATATAACACAACAACTTACAATTGTTCTCACTGCTGTGCTTGCTTCAATTGGGACTGCTCCAGTCCCCGGAGTTGGGATAATTATGCTCGTTATGATTTTAAAGGCAATCCATATCCCTGCTGAAGGGATTGCTTTAATCCTCGGTGTGGATAGAATTCTTGATATGTGCCGAACGGTTGTAAATATAACTGGTGATGCAAGTGCGGCTGTTTTCGTTGCAAGGAGTGAGGGCTTGATGAAAAACTCTTCTTCAAGTTAAGCGATGAAAATGAAGTTTTCTGTTTTAGTTTTAATCCTTTTGTTTTATGTTGAATCGTCCGTTTTCCGTTACAATGTTGCTCATACAGGAAACTATACGGGCGAGAAATTGCCGAAACTTGAAAAAATAAAATGGCGCTTTGAAACTGGTGGAACGATATATTCCTCACCAGCTGTGGTGAATAACACCGTTTATTTTGGTTCAAACGATGGCTTTTTCTACGCTCTTGATTTCAAGACCGGAAAACTCAAATGGAAATTTAAAACGAACAACACGATTGAAACATCACCAGCGTATTTTGACGGTAAAATTTATTTCGGTTCAAATGATCATTATTTTTATTCACTTGACGCCAAAACTGGGAAAGTTATCTGGAAGTTCAAAGTTGAGGGTTGGCTTATGAGCTCTCCAATATTAGTGGATGGCATTGTTTATTTTGGCTCTGGTGAGGGAGTTCTTTATGCGCTTGATGCAAAGAGTGGGACCTTGATTTGGAAATTTAAGGCAGGGAAAGCGATATATTCTTCACCTGCTTATTTTAATGGGAAAATTTATTTTGGATCGCTTGATAAAAGTTTTTATTCCATTGATTCAAAGACAGGCAAAGTAATTTGGGTCATTTCAACTAATGGGATGATAACAAGTTCGCCTGTTATTTCGCGCGGGATGGTTCTATTTGGCTCGCACGATGGCAAGCTTTACGCAGTTGACGCTCAAACGGGAGTTATCAAATGGACATTTCAAACGCGTGGTCAAATAACCCAAACACCAGCGGTTGATGACAAAGCGGTTTATTTCAGTTCCGCTGACGGTGCTTTTTACATCGTTTCTCTAAATGGAAAACTCATCTGGAAGTTCGCTCTTAATGAGGTTTCAATATGGAGTCCACCGATTGTCGCTGGTGATTTTATTTATGTTGGGGTTAATACCGCGACTTATTCTGGAATCTATAGGCTAAATAGAAGAACAGGGAAGATGGATGTTGCGTTTGATATGTGGCATCGTATCTTTTCTTCGCCGATAATTGTTGACGGTATTTTACTTATAGGCTCAAAGGATAATTTTCTGTATGCGATTGAATGATTTAAAAATTAATTTTTTCCTGTGATGATATCTCTTTTGGCAGGGACATTTCTTGGTTTGCTTATTTCAATTCCTATTGGACCGATAAATTTGACCGTTTTAACGAAAGGGATGAGAGACGGTTTTAAGCCAGCTTTTTGGACAGGTGTTGGTTCAGCGACGATGGAGTTTATCTATTGCCTTCTTGCTATGTTCGGTATGGGTGCCATTGTTGAACATTCCCTTGGTAATTTGCTTGTCCAAATTGTCGCCTTTGCGATACTTGTTTATTTTGGGTTCAGAAATTTGATCGTCCATCCTAGGAAAATTCACAATGGAGAGACAATGCTTAACAACGGGAATGGGAAGGCTAACTTTATAAAGAAGTATCATATTCAGGGCTCGTTCCTTGTTGGGATGGTTTTGTATGCTTTAAATCCGACCTTCCTCATATTTTGGATAACTGTTGCTGGAATTGTCAAGTCAACGAGTTTAATTTCAAACTCGTTTGATAATTTGTTCTTTGCTCTTGGTGTTGGGCTCGGTGTTGTCCTTTGGTTTTATCTTCTACTTAAGTTTATTCACAACTTCGTTGAGTTCAGAGTCAGAACCATCGCTATCTTTCACCGAATCTCAGGGGTGATCATTTTGTTTTTCGCCTCATATCTTGCCTATGAAGTTTTGAGAAAATTAATTTAAAATTTTATGCTATATTGCACCTCGTTTGAGACAAACATCGGCATAATTTACATTGCTTCGTCTGAAAAGGGAGTTTGCAAAATCTCGCTCACGCTTAATTCTTCAGTGGAATTTAAATCATGGATAAAGAAGCACTTTTCGGAGTTTGAGGTGGTTGAAAGTAAAAAAGAAAATAAAGAGGCGATAGAGCAGATACGGCTTTATCTTGCGCGGAGGTTGAAAAAGTTTGATGTTCCAATTGATTTGATCGGAACGGATTTTCAAAAGTTCGTTTGGGGTGAGACGATGAAAATCCCATACGGGGAGACGATAACTTATTCAGAGCTTGCGAAAAGAATTCACAATCCAAAAGCATATCGTGCGGTTGGGAACGCACTTGGTGCAAATCCATTACCTATAATTGTGCCCTGTCATAGGGTGATCGCCTCTGATGGTTCACTTGGTGGTTATAGTGGTGGGATCAAAATAAAGGAATTTTTGCTCGGTCTTGAAGGCGCGAAAAGTGTTTGAGATTTTTGCTCTTCTCGCAACGGTTTTAAATGCGCAGGTTAAAATTGTTGATTCAAATGGCTTAAACTTTAAGACATTGACCGCAAGCTTTTATGAGCCGAGAATTGGGTTGATGAAATACTTTGACAGAAACAGCTTGAAGGTTGATATTGGAAATTCGCTTGATGTTTTTCAATTTCGCCTTGGTTCTTATAGCTGCACAATCGGTGTTGATTTCTTTGCGTATACACTCGTGAATAATCACGGGTTTTTGATCTTGCGAGTTGAAGCGATTGATGGCTTCTTCGGTGGGAATGTGAGCTTTAAAAGCGATAATTTTTCTACACGGCTTAGAGTCCTTCACAGAAGCTCACATCTTGTTGATGAATATGATGAAATAAGCGCAACGCCATTTCCGTTTACAATGGAGTTTTTTGATTTAATTTTTGCCTTTGAGAGACAAAACATCAGATTTTATAGTGGTTTAAGCTTTATATTCAGGCACAAACCAGCGAATATAGATGAATTTTGCATTCAGTTCGGGTTTGAGTTTTTCAAAGAGATTTCCTCACATTCGTTAGCTTTTGAATCACCGCTTTTTTTCATCTTTTCTTCAGATTTTAAATTTTTTAGTTCACGGGGCTTAAATTTGACAAGCGGTGTTAAATTTGGTCGGTGGAATTCAAGAGGAATATTTCTTTACCTTGTTTATTACAATGGTTTTGATATTTATGGGCAATACTTTAATTTAAAAAGAGAATTTGGCGGTTTTGGTTTATCTTTTGATTTTTAAAAAATTTTGTGGCATGGATGCGTCTTCCAGAGGATAAAATAGAAGAGATAAGGAATTCAGTTGACATCATTGATTACATTAATCAATTTGTCCCGTTGAAAAGGGTTGGGAAAAATTATGTCGGTTTGTGTCCTTTTCATACCGAAAAGACACCTTCTTTCACAGTTAGTCCTGATAAGCAACTTTATCATTGTTTTGGTTGCGGTGCCAGTGGAAATCTTTTTAATTTCGTTATGCAATATGAGAAGGTGTCTTTCATTGAAGCGGTTAGGAAGGTAGCTGAATATGCGGGGATTGAACTTCCCAAACCAGGGGACACACAGCGATGGATTGAGACGGAATACGAAGAGCTTTATGAGGCAAATCGTTTTGGGGCTTCTTTCTTTTACAGGAATTTAACTAAAAGTGCTGAAGGGAGAAGAGCGCTTGAGTATCTTTACAGGCGCGGTATAAACGATGCTTCAATAAAGGTTTTCGGGCTTGGCTATGCTCCCGACCGGTGGGATGCGCTTGTGCAATACGCGATAAAGCAGAATTTCCCACTTGATTCACTTGAAAAAGCAGGTCTAATCGTTAAAAGAGAGGACGGGGCTTATTATGATAGATTTAGGGACAGGGTGATTTTCCCGATTTTTTCAATTTCAGGCAGAGTGGTCGCATTTGGTGGTAGAAGATTAAAAGATGATGAAGATGTACCAAAGTATATAAACTCGCCAGAGACGAAAGTTTATTCAAAGAGTAAAGTTTTATACGGGCTATATCAAGCAAGAGATGAGATAAGAAGGAGAGGTTATGCTATTTTAGTTGAAGGTTATATGGACTGCATCTCCCTTTTTCAAGCTGGGATTGAAAATGTCGTCGCATCAAGTGGGACAGCTCTAACAGATGAACAGATAAGGTTGCTCTCAAATTATACGAACACGATTTATTTCATCTATGATGCTGACTCTGCAGGGGCAAAGGCGATGTTAAGGGGGGTTGATATTATACTCGCACAAGGACTTGATGTTTATATTGTCAAGTTGCCCGAGGGGGAAGACCCTGATTCTTTCATAAGGAAAAATTCAGTGGATAAATTTTACTCCTTGATTGAGAACGCTGTTAATTTCATTGAGTTTAAAGCGCAGACATATCAACAGCTCGGTAAGTTTGACGATCCGAATGTGAAGGCAAAGGCGATACGCTCCCTTGTTGAGTCAATATCAAAAATCCCAGATCAATTGAAGCGTAGTGTTTTCATAAAAGAAGTTTCATCAAAGTATAAATTACCTGAAAAAGTCCTTTCGCTTGAACTTGAAAGTGTGATATTGAAATCCAAGAGAAAAGAAGACAATCAGATTGATTGGGCTTCAAGTCAAACTTCAAAATTTAAGTCAATCCCTGCTGAGGAAAGAGACCTTGTGAAAATTTTGTTTGAAGCGGATGATTCGGTTTTAAAATTTGTCTTTAATTACATTAAACAAGCTGATATTGAAAGTGAATTTGTTAAGTTGATCTATCAAGCAGTTTATCAATCTTTTAGCGAGGGGAAAAAATTGAACATTCACGAGTTCTTACAAAGTGTGAGCGATGATGATTTCAGAAGTTTTGTGACGAGCATAGTTTTGGGGAAATATGAGGTTAGCAAGTTCTGGGCGAAGAGATTTGGACGGGAGGGTGAATATGAGGAGATATGGAAGGCGGTTGATGATGTTTTGACGAGATTTTACATGAAGAAGATTTCAAGGATTGAGGAGGAGCTATCTCAAGGTATAAAGGAGGCGGAGGCGAAAGGCGATGATGAGAAGCTTTCTGAACTTTTAGCGAAGAAAAGTGAAATTAATCGGCGTAAGAATGTATTTGTAAACAAAGGGTTTTCGGAAATCATTAGGAAATATCTGAAATCATTAAATCAGGTGTGAAGATGGTGATAATAAAAGAAAATAAATGTGACTTTTGCGGTTGTTGCGTTGGCGTTTGTCCTGAAAATTGCATTGAATTATATGAGGCGAGGATAGAAATAATTCACGAGTTGTGCACAAATTGTGGTAAGTGCGTTTGGGCTTGTCCTTTTGAAGTCCTTGAACTTCAACTGCCACAAAAGAAAGTGAAGGAGTAAAAAGATAGATGACATTTGGTAAAAATTTCCCAAGCGATGATTATTATGATATAATTGTAGTTGGCGCTGGGCCATCGGGGACAACAGCAGCGAGATTTTCAGCATTGATGGGAGCGAAAGTTCTTGTCCTTGAGAAAGACCGAGATGTCGGTTATCCTGTAAGGTGTGGTGAAGCTGTGAGCCACGAAGGTCTGGTTCAATTTATACAGCCCGATCCGAGGTGGATTGCGAGCACTGTTAGATATTTTAAACTTGTTGCACCAAATGGGAATGTTGTAAAGCCTAACATTGAGGGACACGGCTATATACTTGAGAGAAGAATTTTTGATTATGAGTTAGCTAAAATTGCGGTTGAATGTGGCGCTGAGGTTGTGACGAAAGCATATGTAAACGGTTTGATTTTAAATGATGGAAAGGTTGAAGGGGTGAAAGTTTTATTGAATAATTCAGAGCAGGTTGAGATAAGGGCAAAGATAGTCATCGGTGCCGATGGGGTTGAATCAAGAGTTGGAAGATGGGCTGGGCTTGATACGACTTGTAAACTTCAAGATATGGAGTCAGCTGCGCAGATGACATTGACAAACATTGAGGTTGAACCGGACACATGTTATTTTTACTTTGGCAATGAAATCGCACCAGGTGGTTATCTTTGGGTTTTCCCGAAAGGAAAAAATACAGCAAATGTCGGCATTGGCATTGCGGGAATTTACGGAAGGCAAAGGCATGCTTTGAGTTATCTTGAAGAGTTCGTTGAAAAGCATTTTCCCAAAGCTTCAATTTTGACCGTAATAGCTGGGGGCGTTCCATGTGCTAAGACAGCTGAAAAAATCGTCACGGCTGGACTTATGCTTGTTGGCGACGCTGCTCATCAAGTAAATCCTGTATCAGGAGGTGGAATCATAAGCGGGATGATAGGTGGTAAGTTAGCCGGACAAATAGCAGGACAAGCGATAAGGGAAAAAAATCTTAATTTGATTTTCAAGTATCAGGATGAATGGCGCAAGGTGCTTGGTCAAAGGCACGAGAGATATTACAAGATCAAGCAGTTTATTTATAGGTTTTCCGATGAGAAGCTTAACGAGATAGCTGATGAGCTTGCCAAGGTTCCATATGAAAAGTTGACTTTAAAGACGCTTTTCATGACAGCTGTCAAAGCACAGCCATCACTTTTGATAGAGGTTGCAAAGCTTTTCTTTTGAAATGAAGAAGGGGCGGTCAAATGACCGCCCCATAAAATTTTATGCGGTTGTTGGCTTTAACTTTAACACCTTGCTTAGCATATATCCAACGGTGATCAATCCAGCCACGAACACCACAGCAAAGACAAGTAAAACTGAAATTTGTATTTGAACATCAAATTGTTCAGGTTTGAAGTAGTTTTGAAGGTAAGCATTTCTTAAAATATCCCGCATGATTGACATCCCAGCAATAGTAAGGAAGAGCGAGACGATTCCACCGATAGCGAGAGGTTTTGGATTTAGTGCGTTGAAGGAGAGAAGTATTAAAATCAAGCTTAAAAGCGATAGCAAGACGGATACTCCGAAGATGATTGTTGCGAGCGAATTTTCACCCATGAAAAGAAGCAAAAATTCTTTTTTCAAACTTAACAAGAACCATATCCCAACCGCGTATTGAACGATGGTTCCGATGACGAACCACAAACCACCATATTTTATAGCCCATCTACCATATTTCTCATCTTTGTTTATCTTGCCGAGTCCATAGATTAACACAAGCAGACCAGCAACGGAGATTGAAGCAACGAAGAAGTGCAAATATCTCGGAATGACAGTTGGGTCATCAAAGTTTAAGTTTGTCCCGTGTGGATTAGTGAAATACTTTTGAGCCCACTTTTCAGGGGTGAGCATCAAGACGAGATTGTTCGTATAGATTAGACCGATCACGGCGAAAAGAACAGCGCTTCCGAGAACGATCCAAGCTCTTATACCTGACAATTTTTCAAAGTTAAACTGGTAGATGTAATATCCGTAGTATCCAATTATCAAAAGCAATATGACAGAAAGCCAAGGCCAAGCCATAATGATTGAGGAGGTGTAGAAGTATTGACCATACAAAACCTGCACGAACAGTAGCGGTGCTATTCCAAGGGTTATCGTAAACGCAGTTGCAATTGGTAACATCTTTGAGAGCGAAGCTGAAAGATTTGTATAAAATTGGTTGTTCTTTTTTCTACCGATGAGGTCTGTGATTCCGGCTATAAATCCACCACCAAGGGCGAAGTTCATAGCGATTATGTGTAATATAAATGTTAAGACAAGCAAGAATTTCAAAAGCCAGTATGGTGCTGGCAATGGGATCGGATCAGGTTCAGGTAAAATGATTTGCTCGTTCATTTTTTTAAACCTTTTTTGTTTTACTTATTCAAATTATAAAGCCACTTTGCAAGGGCTTTCCTTTCCTGTTCGGTGCCGTAAAACGGAGGCATAAAACCTTTGAGCATATCAAGATGTTGGAGTTGAAAATCAATGTATGTCTCGCTCCAACCGTTGACGAGTTTCTTTATCCCATTATAACCATCAATTGTGTGACAACTTTGACATTGAACCTTAAAGATTTCTTCACCAGCTTTGAGCTTGTTTTCATCGTTGATTTCTTTAACGCTCACCCATTTTGCAACATTTAAAGTCCCAAGTGAGTTAATTTTATCTGCTGATTCTTTTAAAATTGAGTTTGAGTACATATACTCGTAAATGATATAAGGTTTTCTCACTGCTTCCCTGACCCATTCAGTTACAGCCGTAACCATGAATCCAATTACGAGAAGACCGAGGGCAAAAGCAAAAGAAGTTTGCCTTGGTGTTTTAATTGGACCAAGCCATGCAAACAATGCGATTATGAGGGAAAAAACAACGCTTAAAGCAGCAAATACCGTTACAGCGGGAGCTCCGCCCATTGAGATTTCACGTGCAAGCGGTGGGATTATTGAAATATACCAAATGCCAGCGACAGGTATTAAAATAAACGCTGGGACAAGCCATTTACCAGAATATTGAACGAGTTCGGCTCTTAGGTCTTCATCCTTTAATCTGGTTGCTGTTATCAGGGAGTAAAGACCTGCAAGAGCTAATGCAACGCCAGTTCTTATGAAAAGAGACGGGAAATAGGATGGGTTGAAAAAGCCAAGCCAGAATTTCTTTGACGGCTCTGTGAACGGAATTTCGGTCCAGCTTCCGGTTGTCAACATAAATGTTAAGATACCGTTGATAATCACCAAGCTCAAATATGCTCCGGCAAAATAAATCCATCCGATTATGTTATGAGTTTTCGGGTCAAGTTTGTCCCATGTTGCATAATAAATTAAGATAGCTGAAATTTCAACGATGAAGAAGACCCATTCAATCGCCCAGCCGAAGACATAGCTATGGATTAAGGTAGATGTCGCGCTTGGATGAACAAGTCCAATCGTGAACCAAATGCCAACGCCTGAAACTGCCCCCAGGACAACCGTTAAAAGTAGAAAGAATCTTGAATGTTTTTTCAAGAAATCAAGCAACGCTTTGTTGTTTTCCTTAATAGCTTTTCTTTCAGTTAATGCAAGGTAGATTCCGCCTCCAACGGCAAAGTGTGAGATGAAAACGTGGATGATTGCAACAAATCCGATTAAAAGTCCTCCTCCAATTAGTGGGATGTCCCAGACAGGGTAGTTCATAGATGTTCTCCTGAACTTTGTTTTAATTCGCAAATAATTTAACTTGTGGGGGTCTTAAAAGTCAAGTTAAAATTTTTTAATTTTCATATGTGGTTTCCAAGAGAAATTCTTTTCGGAATTCCAACTGAAAGCGTTCGGACGTTTCAACTTGACATTTAAAATGAATTTTTTTATTATATACTTGAAAACATATAAACTTAAAATCAGGAGTTGGTCATGAAGAAATTAACACCGACGGACATCAAGGTGATGCTCTTGAAGAAGGGGATAAAACAGAAAGACCTTGCTGAGGCGCTCGGCGTCACCGAGTCGTATGTTTCGCAAATAATCAAAGGTAAAAGGGTTGCTAAAAAATATCGCGACAAGTTGCTTGAGATAGCGCAGAAAGGTTTACCGAAGAAGAAAAAGAAAAAATAAATCTTTCAGAGGCATAGCTTAAGTTGAAATGTCCAAGATTTATGACCTCGGCGTTGCTTGGGAATGGGAGTATGATTTTGACTTTGTTGAAATAATAGGGGAAAGATGTCGTGATAGGAATTTAAAGGTTTATTTCATAACCCCGGAAAATTTTACAGATGTTTATAACAAGGTTGAATTGGGGGAGCTAAGTTTTCTCGTTTATTTTGACAGGGTTTCAGATGTTGATGATAACTTTGTTGAATTGAATTTTTTGCTTGAAAAATCGGGTGCAAGGGTGATAAATAAATATGAGCATATGTTAAGAGCTTCCGATAAAGCAACGATGCATCTTGAATTGCTAAATTTAGGTGTTCACCTTCCTTATACCTTGATCATCCAACCTTACGATGAAAATCCATTGCTTGAAATTGATATAAACGCCCTTGAAATCATCGGTCGCCCTTTCATCATAAAACCGTCAACCGAAACCGGCGGTGGGACGGGCGTAAAAGTTGGAAACTCAATTGAGGATATATTTGAGGCAAGGAAGGAGTTTCCTTATGATAAATATCTTGTGCAAGAGCTGATCCATCCTGTTATGCTTGGTGATAAAAAGGGATGGTTTAGAATTTTTTATATTTTGGATGAGGTTTTGATGTGTTGGTGGGACAAAGATTTAAAGGTTTATCAGGAGGTTGAAGAAGATGAGATTGAGAAATATAACCTATGGGAGATTGAAGATCTGATGAGAAAAATTTATTCTGTTTGCAAACTTGACTTTTTCTCAAGCGAGATCGCCATTGTACATCGGGATGGGGAACGAAAATTTATCCCCGTTGATTATGTCAATGAGATGTGTGATATGAGGTTGAAGTCAAAAGCGTTTGACGGTGTTCCAGATGAGGTCGTGTTTAAAGTTGCAGATAAAATAGCTGAGTTCGTTGCGAGTTTAAAGTGAGTTTTTTAAATTAAATTCAAAGGACAAAGTAACTTTTAGGTGAATGTCATGCTGCGCAGTTTATATGTGAGAAATTATGCGTTGATTGATGAAATAGAGGTTGAGTTTGAGAGTGGTTTGAACATAATCACGGGTGAGACAGGCGCGGGGAAGTCAATTTTAATTGATGCGTTAGGATTGATACTTGGTGAAAGGGCAAGTAGCGAGGTTGTCCGTAAAGGGGCTGATAAGGCCGTGGTTGAGGGCGTTTTTTATATCGGGGGTAATAGAAAACTCAAAAAGATACTTGAGGAGAACGGAATTGAATTTTCAGATGATCTAATTTTAAGGAGAGAGGTTTCAGCAAAAGGACAAAGTAGATGTTTTGCAAACGATACCCCGATACCTCTTTCAGTTATGAAGGAAATCGGAAATCACCTTGTTGACCTTCACGGGCAACATGAGCATCAATCTTTGCTAAGAGTTGAAACGCATATAGAACTTCTTGATGACTTCGGCGGACTTATGGGAATGGTAGAGGAATTTAAGAGGGAACTTAACAAACTTGAAAATTACTATAAGGAAATTGATGATTTAAAACGAAGGGAAAGTTTGCTGAAGGAAAAGAGGGAACTTTACGAGTTTCAACTTCGCGAGATTGAAATGATAAATCCTCAAGCGGGGGAGATTGAAGAGCTTGAAGATGAGCTTAAACTTCTTGAGAACGCTGAAAAGCTCTATGAGGCGACATCTCGGCTTTACTCAATGCTTTATGGTTCTGAAACATCAATTCATGATCTTCTTGTCATCGTCAGAAATCAACTTGAGGATTTATCAACAATTGATAAAAGATTTCAACCGTATGTTGAAGATGCAAGGTCTGCTCAGGTGATAATTGATGAGATAACGAATTTCGTCCAGAGCTACAACTCAAAAATTGAGTTTAATCCCGAACGGCTTGAATACATACGCGAGAGATTACACGCACTTAACAGATTGAGCAAAAAATACGGTGGAACAGTTGAAAAGGTGATTGAATATAAAGATAAAATTAAACGAGAGCTTGAAATAGCTGAAAATTTTGAGGATGAAATCGCAAGGATTGAAAGAAGAATAGATGAGCAAATAAAGATTTGTTCTGAGATAGCGGAGAGATTATCCTCAAAAAGGAGAGAGGTTGCTGAAGGTGTAAGTGAGGCGATTGTTTCTGTACTTAAGGAACTTGGGATAGAGAACGCACAATTTGAGGTCAAAATTGAAAACAGACCCAAACGCTCTGGTAGGTGTTATGTTAAGCTTGGGGATGAAAGTTACGAGGTGACAAATCGCGGGATTGATTTTGTTGAGTTTTATATTTCAACTAACATCGGGGAGGACCCAAAACCACTTGTTAAGGTTGCATCGGGCGGTGAAATTTCAAGAATAATGCTTGCCTTGAAAAGTGTCCTTGCTAAATCCGAACGATTACCACTTCTTGTGTTTGATGAAATTGACACTGGTATAAGTGGAAGGATCGCTCAAAAGGTTGGTCAAAGTTTGAAAAATTTGTCAAAATATCATCAAATAATAGCAATAACTCATCTGCCTCAAATTGCGAGCTTTGCTGATACTCATTTCCTTGCTGAGAAAGTCATTCAAAACGGAAGAGCTGTGACCAGAATTAGAAAACTTGAAATTGAAGAGAGAATAAAAGAGATTGCAAAACTTATGAGCGGTGAAGAAGTAACGCAGGCATCAATTGAAAGTGCGAAGGAATTGATGGGATTAAAAGGGAAATCAAAATAAATTTTAACCTTTAAAAATGGCTCTTAAAGTTTATAACTCGTTGACAAGGAGAAAGGAGGAATTTAAACCTGAGATTGAGGGGTTTGTCAGGATGTATGTTTGTGGTCCAACCGTTTATGCGCATTCCCATCTTGGGCATGCTAAAAGTTATGTTTCCTTTGATGTAATTGTGAGATATTTGAGATATCTGGGCTATAAAGTTAGATATGTTCAAAATATAACCGATGTTGGACATTTGACGGACAATGCTGATCAAGGTGAGGACAAAATTATAGCTCAGGCAAGAAAAGAACGCCTTGAGCCGATGGAACTTGTTGAGATTTATATGAGAAGTTATTTTGAAGATATGGATCGGCTTGGGAACTTAAGACCTGATATTTCCCCGAGGGCAACAGGGCATATACCTGAACAGATTGAATTAATTGAAATTCTTCTATCAAAGGGATTTGCTTATGAAGTTAATGGTTCAGTTTATTTTGATGTGATGAAATTTCCTGAGTATGGAAAGCTCTCCGGTAAAAAGATTGAGGATTTAATAGCTGGTGCGAGGGTTGAAGTTAGAAGCGAAAAGAAAAATCCGCTTGATTTTGCTCTTTGGAAAAGGGCTGAACCAGGTCATATAATGAGATGGAGAAGTCCTTGGGGGATCGGATACCCGGGGTGGCATATAGAATGCTCAGCGATGAGCATGAAGTATCTCGGTGAAACCTTTGATATTCACGGTGGTGGTATAGAGAATCAATTTCCGCATCATGACTCTGAGATAGCTCAAAGTGAAGCAGCGACGGGAAAGCAGTTCGTCAGATATTGGTTGCATAACAATATGGTCACTGTAAACGGTGTGAAAATGAGCAAATCGCTTGGAAATGTTGTGACTTTGAAAGACGCATTTAAAAAGCATCATCCCCTTGCGATAAGATTTTTCATACTTTCAAGCCATTACCGAAGTCCTGTTGATTACAGTGATGAGGCGCTTGACTCCGCAGAAAAAGGACTTGAAAAACTTCACAATACAGTTAAACTTCTCAGATATGAAATTTCTAAATCTCAACCCGGTAGAAAGCATGAAATAAATCTTGACGAATATAAGCGTAGGTTCATTGAGGCAATGGACGATGATTTTAACACGCCAGTTGCAATATCTGTTCTATTTGATCTTTCAAGGGAAGTCAATCAGATTTTGAATTCAAATGAAGTTTATTCTTCTGAATCGTTAAAAGAAATTGACGACTTTTATAGAGATTTCGGTGGAAAGATACTTGGATTGATCCCAGATGAATTTGAAGAGAAGAAAATCAGTGTTGGGGTTGAAAGTAAGTTGATTGAAATTTTACTTGAAATAAGAGCAAGGGCTAGAGCTGAAAAAAATTGGGAGCTTGCTGATCGGATAAGGAATGAACTTAAAAATTTAGGTATTATACTTGAAGATAAAAAGGACGGGACAACCATCTGGCGATTTGCAGAATTATAGACAAATCTTTAAACCCCTCATCTTTTTACTACAATTCGGAAGTTTAATTTAATTCCAGTTAATTTTGTTATTTTTTGAATTAGTTTTCTTCCTGGAATGATTTTATCATTTTCAATTTTGCAGTAGTATTCTTTTGAGATTCCGAGCAAATAAGCCATTTGTTTTTGAAGGAGGTTGTTTTTGAGTCGGTATAGTTTCAGGGCTTCCCCGAGAGTCATTTTTAAACCCTGTTTTTGTTTTATTTTTTAGTGTAAAAAAAAAGCGAGAAAGTCAAGAAAAAGGGGTTAAAAATCAGTGTTAATTAATTGAACTATTTGTTC
>Ga0071330_1062862_pt1 | contig 103291 bp, 91 predicted proteins | sample GBScel77sediment_FD_63802 | JGI IMG/M metagenome (GOLD analysis project Ga0071330, IMG submission 63802) | Hot spring sediment microbial communities from Great Boiling Spring, Nevada - Cellulolytic enrichment Sediment 77C v2 (version 2) | ecosystem: Environmental > Aquatic > Thermal springs >...
CGAGCTTCTCTTCTATCTCGCGGTTTACCTCTAAGATCCTTTCCGGGTGTTTTTTTATGGTTTCCCTACCTTCATCGGTTAAAGTGCTCAAAACAACGTAATACGCCATCTTTTCACCTCCCATTTTTTCTCTTTCGGATTATGCCCCGACTTTTTAGGATGTCAAGAAAATGCCTTTTTAATATTGTCGCATTAATTTAAAGCAAATAAAGTGCTATTTGAGGAAAAAGGATTATCATAAATAAAGTTAAGAGGATGGAAACGAGATAGGGTATTGAACCTTTGAAGATCTCCTCAATGGGAATATCTTCTGCTAAACCTGCAAGGGTGTATACATTAAGGCCCACCGGGGGAGTGATAAGTCCTGCTTCCATCATTAGGACAGCAAAAACGCCAAACCAGATTGGATCAAAATTGAGGGCAAGAATCAAGGGGAAAATGACCGGTAATGTTAGAACCATCATGGATATGGCGTCAAGGAAACATCCCAAAAAAAGATATAAGCAAGTAATGATTAAAAGCACAAGATACTTGGAAACCTTCAGAGCAACTATCCATTGAGTAATAAAAATTGGTATAGTTGACAAAGCAAGAAAATAGCTAAATATATTCGCGCCCGCAACAAGCAAAAGAACCATAACAGAAATTCTTGACATTTCAAAAAGAGCTTCTCTTAATATCTTCCAATTAAGCTTTCTTTTAAAAAGCAATATCATAAGCATTACAAAAGCTCCAAGTGCAGCTGCTTCCGTAGGAGTAACAATTCCCAAATAAATTCCGCCTATCATTAACAAAAACAAAAGAACCACTTCCCAAACTTCAAAAAAAAGTTTCAATTTTTCCTTTGCTGAAGATTTACTTCGCATTTGAGGGGCAAGAAGGGGGTTTAATTTAACCAAAAGAAAGGTAATAACCATATATAAAGCGGTAAGAATAACACCTGGAATAATACCTGCAATAAATAACTTTCCTACCGATTGACCTGTTAGCATACCATAGACTACAAATCCCAGGCTGGGAGGTATCAAAAAACTAAGGGTTCCTCCAGCCACTATTACTCCTGTAGCGAGCCTCGGGTGATAGTTAAATTTTCTCATCTCGGGAAGCGCAACTCTTCCCATAGCGGCTACTGCAGCTACAGAAGAACCACTTACGGCAGCAAAACCTGCGCAAGCTCCGATAGTAGCAAGCGCAAGACCACCTGGAACTTTCTGGAACCATTTATCAAAGGCATTATACAACTGAGTCGTCATTCCTCCGGCATTGGCTAAACTTCCTATAAATACAAAAAGGGGAATCACTGTATAAGGATAATGGGAAACCACCCCATAAAGATTTTTGGCCACAACAGAAAGAGCCGCTTCAAACGAACTGAGCCTCCATATCCCAAGAAACCCTACAAACATCATGAGAAATGCTATGGGCATTCCTAAAACCAAAAGCACAATAACAAGCACACATCCCAATATACCAACCATTAAAGGATCCATATTCATCACTTACGAAATCTTTTTAGGTTGTCTATAAAATCTATAAAAAATTCTATTAGTAGTACAAAACTTCCAATCGGCACTAAAAGCCTAAAAGGCTTCTGAGGTATTTTCAGCGCATCGGATACAGTTCTTTCCGTTAATCCTTCCAAAAGTCCTTTATATATGATAACGAAAACAATCAAAATACATAAAAAAGTAGTAAATAAAGCTAAAAATGCCTTTGATTTTTCAGAAATATTTTTTATAAAAAAATCAACTTTGGCATATCCTTTTATTCGTTGCGTAAATCCTAAACCAGACATGATAATTATCACCAATAGATATTCTGAAATTTCAAAGGTACCAGGAATGGGTTTATTCAGTAAATTTCTACCTGCAACGTCTATTATTGTGATTACAATCAAAGGGAAAATAAATAAAGCTCCTCCTATACCAAACCACTCACTCAACCTTTTAATCATTTTGCCCATACAATTTGTAAGGTTCCTTAAAGTTTTTTATACTCAGGAGGACATGAAACAAGTTTTACGCCTCTTTTTTCACATTCCTCGTTCATGATGGCCACGGCTTTTCTCGCAGGAAGTCCTTTTGATTCTAGTTCGTTCACCCATTTACGGGTTACCTCTTGAAACCTTTCGTACCATAAATTCGCTTCTTTTTGGGGCAATTCTATAAACTGAATCCCTGCCTTTGTGAGGAGAGGAATTAGTTCATCAGTATAAACCTTTCTTGTGAGGCCTCCAGTAACTTTGAATGGGTTTTTACATATTTCTTCTATCAACCTTTTATAAGGCTCTGAAAGCCTATTCCAAGTCTTAAGGTTCATCACAACGCCTTCTGAAACACAACCAAGGGTAAGAACCGTACAATATCGGAGTACTTCATATAGCTTGAATCCTTCGATTAAAGGGGGACACGTCACTAAACCATCGATAGTTCCCGTTTCAAGGGCCATATACACATCAGCTAGAGGCATAAATATGGGTTCAGCGCCTAAAGCTTGTATATATTTCGTCTGAAATCCACCGGGAGTTCTTAACTTTAGACCTTGAAGGTCGGAAAGTTTGGATATCGGTTTTTTTCTAGTCCATATAAACGATTGGATACACCCATTAAGCTCCAAAACCTTAACGTTTTTGAACTCATCTTTAAGGACCCTTTCATAAACCGCATTTCCAATATCCGCCGCAAGGTCTTTCCCATCAACCCAGACCGCCATAGAAAGTACATCGGTTAAGGGAAACCGTCCCGGTGTCCAAGTGGCAGTAAAGTATCCCATATCAGAGAGGCCATCAGCTACAATATCGAAATGTTCCGGTCCCTTGCCTAAAGCACCACCAGCATAAAGGGTATAAGTGAGTTCACCTCTGCTTCTTTTCTTTAACTCCTCAAGCATAGGTATCCATACTGTCTGGACCTCTCTGCCCGCGGGTGGATGCCAGGTGCTGAATCTTATGTTAAAAACCTCTGCATTAAGGACCTTAATGCCTCCTTCTAAAAAACTTATCCCAAAAGCAGGAACCCCGATCAAAAAAAGCTTCAAAAAATCCCGCCTAGAAAACAACTCCTTTTCACACATCCTTCCCTCCTTTAAACTACAAGTTTGGATATATCGACGACTTTCAAAAAAAGATTATTAATACTTCCCAAAAGGGCAAGGCGATTTTCCCTGATGGTTTTTTCCTCGGTCATCACCAGTACTTTGTCGAAGAAACGATCAATAGTATCCTTCATCCTCACAAAAATCCCTAAAAGTCCCAGATAATCTTCCTTCTTGAAAAGGGGTTCTGCTTTTTGAGATATAGAAAGATATAAATCATAAAGTTCTTTTTCTTCCTCTTGAAGAAAAAGTTCTGGCTTAACTTCTCCAGGGAAGGTCACGCCTTTAAGGATGTTAGAAACTCTTTTGAAGGCTATAACCAGATTCTGAAAATCTGGGGAAGCCCTGAAATGATGAAGAGCTTGGATCCGGTTTCTTATATCAATGAGGTCTTCCTTTTGAACTTCGAAGACGGCGTTTATTTCGTCCTTCAAAAACCCTTCTGAAAGAAGTATCCCCTCATATCGTCCAAGAATAAATTCCAGCACCTCTTCTTCGGCCTCGGGTCTTTTCACTTTATCCCTCAGAAGTTCAAAGGCCCACTTTATTGCTTCTCTTAGGTTAAGCCTCCATTTTCTTTTCAAAAGGATCATCACAAGACCTATTGCCTGCCTTCTTAAAGCGAAGGGATCGGAGGTGCCAGTAGGACTTAAACCTATTGAAAAAAAGCCGCATAAATTATCGAGTTTCTCTGCAAGGCTTAAAACGGAGCCGGTTTCACTTTGAGGGAGATCATCGTCGGAAAACTTAGGTTTGTAATGTTCTTCGATAGCGAGAGCGACTTCCTCGTTCTCTCCGGCCTTTAAGGCATACTCCCTTCCCATTATGCCCTGTAGCTCGGGAAATTCCCCTACCATCTCAGTCAAAAGATCGGCTTTACAGAGAAAAGCCGCCCTTTTCGCTAACTCCACCTTTTCGGGACAAACCTTCAGGGCGATCTTTTCACTAAGGGCAACAAGCCTTTGAACTTTATCGTAAAGGCTCCCTAATTCGGAATGAAAAACTACTTCCTTAAGCCTTGGAACCCTTTCTTCAAGGGGGATCTTTAGGTCTTCGTAATAAAAGAAGCTTGCATCCTCAAGACGAGCCTTCAACACCCTTTCGTTTCCCTTTCTCACGACCTCCATATCTTTCGCCAAAGTGTTCGAAATGGCCACAAAATAAGGCATAAGTTGCCCCTTCTCGTTTAAAACGGGGAAAAACCTCTGATGATGCCGCATGGTCGTTATGAGGACCTCCTTGGGCAATTGTAAAAAGGATTCCTCAAACCCCCCAAGTATCGCCCAAGGGTATTCGACCATAAAGGTGACTTCCTCAAGAAGGTCTTCATCAATGAGAGGATGTCCTCCTACCTGAGTTGTGACCTTTTCTATTTCCTCTCGGATTCTTCGTCTTCTTTCCTCTTGATCCACCAAAACGTAAGCTTCTCTTAATTGGTCAAGATAATCATTTATGCCATTGATTTTAATCCTCTGAGGAGCCATGAACCTGTGACCGAAGGTATAGGAAGAGGCTTCGAAAACCTCCAATTCAAGGACTTCTCCGCCAAAAACGGCCAAAACCCATCGAATGGGTCTTATAAACCTCAGGTTCCTTTTCTCCCATCTCATGCTCTTTGGCATTGGAAGATTGAGAATCAGTTGGGGAAGAAATCCCTTAAGAAGCTCAGAGGTGCTTTTACCTTCTTCGCTCTTCTTAACGGCCACATACTCACCCTTTTCCGTGGAAATCACCACCAGTTCATCTACGCTTACTCCCTGGCTTTTCGCAAACCCTTCGGCCTGAGGGGTGGGACGACCATCTTCCTTGAAAGCCACCTTTTTGGGAGGTCCGATTTTTAAAACTTCAAGGGGGCTTTGGTATTCCTCAAGTAGGCCCAAAATCACAAGCCTTCGGGGAGTCCCAAAAACCTTTATCTCTTTCCCCTCTATTCTTTCTTCCTTAAGCCACTTAGCAAACCTTTCCCTTATGACCTCAATTGCTTGAGGCACAAATCTTGGGGGCATCTCTTCGGTTCCCACTTCAAAGACCAACTCCTTCATCTTTCCTCCTTGAGAAGCGGAAAGCCCATTTCTTCCCTTTTCTTCAAATACTTTTCGGCGCACATCTTCGCCAGCTCCCTGACCCTTAGGATATAACGAGTCCTTTCGGCCACGCTCAAGGCCCCTCGGGCATCAAGCAGATTAAAGGTATGGGAGCATTTTAAACAGTAATCATAAGCAGGAAGGACAAGCCCTTTTTCGATAAGCCTTTTGCACTCGGCCTCAAACTCCTCGAAAAGCTGAAAGAGCATGGGCAGATGGGCCTCTTGAAAGTTATAGTATGACCATTCCACCTCGCCTTGATGATGAATTTCCCCGTAGGTAATCCCATCGCTCCATATAAGCTCAAAAACGTTATCCACCCCTTGTAAGTACATGGCTATTCTCTCGAGCCCATAAGTGATCTCGACCGATATGGGATCCAGATCAAAGCCTCCGGCCTGTTGGAAATAGGTAAATTGGGTTATCTCCATCCCATCAAGCCAAACCTCCCACCCCAGTCCCCAGGCCCCAAGGGTGGGCGATTCCCAATCGTCCTCCACAAACCTTATGTCGTGTTCAAGAGGGTCAATCCCTATCCACTTTAAGCTCTCGAGATAAAGGTCTTGAACGTCCGGAGGAGCGGGCTTCAAGATCACTTGGAATTGGTAGTAATGTTGTAGTCTATTCGGGTTCTCCCCGTATCGACCATCGGTGGGACGCCTGGAGGGTTCCACATAGGCGGCTTTCCACGGTTCGGGTCCCAGGACCCTCAGAAAGGTGGCAGGATTGAAGGTACCTGCTCCCACCTCTACATCATAGGGTTGAACAATGAGGCAACCCTTTTCAGCCCAAAAGCGTTGAAGCTCCATTATTAACTTTTGGAATTCCATATCTCCAACTCCTCCATTATCCTCAAGGTCATTATCTTCTGAGATGTCTGATGTTCTATAAAGGCCGGAAGAATCATCTTACACTCTCTAAGCATCCTTTCGGAAAAGAGTGGGACCTTTTTCCCATTCAAGATTTTACTCACCCCTTTGATGGTCTCAAGCGATATGGGGAAATCCCCCTTTTCACACCCTTGATGCACCACTCCTCCTTTGCTTAAGGAAAAGGAACCTTCTTCTTGAAGTTCTTTACCGCAAATGACGCATCTCTCAAAAGAAGGCCGGTATCCTAGCTCTGAAAGCATCCTTAATTCCAAAAGCCTCAAATGCTCCTCTTTTGGCAAAAAACGGTCGAGAAAGGTTAGAAATTTTAACACAACCCTCAATGCTTCCGGATGAGGATCCCATAAGGCGGTCATAAGATGCAAAAGCTCAAGGGCATAAAATCCACAGAGAAGCCTTTTTAAATCCTTTCTTATGTTGATAAAAAGCGAAACAAGCTCCGCTTGGTCAAGCCTCAAAAAACCCTTTTTTTCTCCGTCAATGAGCATCTTAAGGTAAGTAAAAGGCTCCAGTTTATTAAAAAAACGCCTTTTACTCCTCCTACCACCTTTGGCGACCACATAAACCCTTCCCCATTTAAAGGTGAAGACCTCAAGTATAACATCCGATTCACCTTTCTCAAAATCCCTTATAATTAGGCCATAGGTCCTTTCCATAATTAACTGAGCATAAAGTAAGCCAACCCCAAATAGATGGCGGTACCCACGATATCCGCTAACGTAGTTATTAAGGGAACTGAAGCTGTCGCCGGATCAACCCGGAATCTGGAGAATAAGAAAGGCAAAACCACCCCTATTATACTTCCTACTGTCACGTTGAGGATCATGGCGATAATTACCACCTGGGCCACTTGAAATCCCCCTCTTACGATCCCCATCACCGAAATCCCCAACCCCATGGTCAACCCTAAAGCCCCGGCCACAAGTAGTTCCCTTCCTACCAGGAGAAACCAGTCCCGCATCTGGACTGTCCCAACCGCCATGGCCCTTATGACGAGGGTAGCCGCTTGGGATCCAGCATTACCAGCCGTGTCTATTAAAACAGGCAAAAAGGTGACAAGGACCACGTATTTGGCGATCGTTTCTTCGAATTGTTGGATGATGCTTCCGGTAAAAAGGTCCATTATCAAAAGAGCTGCTAACCAGACCACCCGGCTTCGATAAAGCTTTCGGAAGGGGATCTCCTTAAGATGGGTTATGATCTCCAAGCCAATCGGTTTAGCTTCGATGGCGGTGAATTTGGTGAAATCCTCAGTCTGTTCCTCGGTCAAAACGTCCAATATGTCATCAACAGTCACTATACCCAACAGATATCCTTCTGAATCCGTAACCGGAAGGGCCACAAGGTCGTACTTTTGAAAAATCTTAACCGCCTCTTCCTGATCTTCAGTAGCATTGATGGATATGACCTTATAATCCATAAGGGATTCTATTGTGGCATCCCAATCAGCAAGGATCAGCTTCCTCAAGGGAAGGTCATCCAAAAGCCTTCCATCCTTATCCACCACATAGAGCACATCTATTGTTTCTGCGTCTATTCCGGTTTTCCTCACGTGTTCTAAGGCTTCGTAGACCTTCATATCTGGCCTTATGGCCACATAATCGGGCGTCATCAACCGACCAACGCTTCCCTTGGGATACCCTAAAAGTTCCAGGGTTTCCCTTCGATCTTCAGGCGAAAGTAGGTTAAGAAGGATCTTGGTTAAGCTAGGGGGTAATTCTTCAAAAAGTTCCGTTCGGTCGTCGGGATCCATCTCGGAAAGAACGGCCTTAATCTGCTCGCTTGTCAAATTCCGCAGTATATATTCTTGGGTATCGGGATCAAACTCCGAAAAAACTTCCGACTGAAGCTTCTTCGGCAAAAGCCTAAAAAGAATTACCCCTTCTTCGGGGCTTAAGCTTCTTATGAGATCCGCTATATCTTGAGGTAACCACTCGGATATGGCATCCTTTAAGGCACGAAAATTCTTCTGAGCTATAAGTTCCTTAAGCTCCGGTTCCAGAAGCTTAACGATGGGATTTATAGGTCTTTTTGCCTCTTCCATGACTTAACGAGTACCTCCCTCGGCCTCACTCCATCCGAAGGCCCGACGATACCTTCCTTTTCCATTCGCTCTATCAATCGAGCTGCTCTATTGTATCCGATCTTAAAACGCCTCTGAAGCGCTGAAACGGAAGCTTGTCCCGTCTGTATCACGTAATTCACCGCTTCCTCATACTTAGGATCATCATACTCGGGATACTCCTCTCCGGGACTTTCCAGTTTTTCCTTTAAAATGTCCAAATTGTATTCGGGCTTCCCCTGATCCTTCCAAAACTCGACTACCCGTTTGATCTCCTCTTCACTGGCATAGGCTCCATGGACTCTCTTTAAACGAGAACTACCCGGTGGCAAAAACAACATATCCCCTTGACCCAAAAGATGTTCAGCCCCCGTGGTGTCAAGAATCGTCCGGGAATCCACTTTGCTTGAGACCTGAAAGGATATACGCGCGGGGAAATTGGCTTTGATAATGCCCGTTATTACGTCTACCGAAGGCCTTTGGGTGGCTAAGACCAAATGGATCCCCGAAGCCCTTGCCATTTGAGCAAGCCTTATGATGGATTCCTCCACCTCCCGTCTTGAGGTGATCATGAGATCAGCAAGTTCATCTATCATCACCACTATGTAAGGCAGAGGCCTCTCTCCCTCCTCAAGGGCCTTTTGGTTATAACGCTCAATGTGTTTGGTACCCTTCGAGGCCATTAGGGCATAACGGTTCTCCATCTCTCGGACAACCCATCTTAAAGCAGAAGCGGCTTCTTTGGGATCGGTCACCACAGGTAGAAGCAGATGAGGTATCTCCTCATAAAGGGTCAGCTCGAGCATCTTGGGATCTATCAGAAGGAATTTCACCTCATCCGGAGTGGCCCTATAAAGGATCGAAAGGATCATACAATTCATGGAAACGCTTTTACCTGAGCCTGTAGAACCAGCCACCAAAAGATGAGGCATCTTGGTAAGGTCGATTACGAAGGGCCTTCCCTCTATGTCCTTTCCAAGGGCAAGGGTCAATTTGGAAGGAGAAGACCTAAAAGCTTCGGATCCCAACACATCTTTCAGATAAACGTTTTCCCTTACCCTATTTGATACCTCTATCCCTATTACCGACCTTCCTGGGATTGGAGCCTCGATCCTCACGCTGTAAGCACTTAAGGCCAAAGCAAGATCATCCTCTAGATTCACCACACGAGAGATCTTTACTCCTGGAGCCGGTTCAAACTCGTACACGGTAACCACAGGCCCAGGTCTAACTTGAACTACTTTCCCTTCTACTCCAAAATCCCTGAGCTTGTTCTCAAGCCTTTGAGCCGTAGCCCAGAGTTCCTGCTCGCTTAAATTAACCTTTTCCCTTTTACCCCCATTTAAAAGATCCAACGGCGGGAGCACCCAAGCTCCGATCTTCTTTCCCTCCTCTTTTTTTACCTCCTCCTGTGAATACTCTAAGGCGGAGACCTCCTTAAAAGGAGGTTTAACGATGATAGGAAGTTCTTCGCTTTTTACCCTTTTGAAGTCCCTCTTCTCTCGTGCCTTTTTTGAAATGCTAATTTTGGCTAACCCTCTGATCTTGAGAAAAAAATTGGAGAAATCGGAAACACTAATGCCACTGATAAAAAGAAGGGTTACCAAAAGCAAAAATGCACAAAGAAGCCAGGAACCCGGGTAGTTTAGGTATTTCACCAAAAAACTCGAGACTCGATCTCCCACCAATCCACCGATTCCCAAAAGCCCAAACAGCAGGGTAATGCTTACTATGGCCAAAAAGAGGCCAAAGGATCTTTGAGAATCTATGGCCTTTATCCTCTTTAAAAAACATACCCCCAAAAGGCCAAAGAGTATGATCAAAGCGTAACTTATAAAGCCGAAGGTTTGAATCAGCAAGTCCGAAAGGATAGCTCCTAAAATCCCGCCTAAATTATTAATTTTCGAGGGAATCGGTAGGGTGTAATGGCTGAACGAAGGGTCCACGGGGTTATAGGAGATAAGGGACAAAAACAAAAATGTGGCCCAGAATAACAAAAATAAACCCGTTATGTCCTTCAAGAGACGGTTCATCCTCACATCCTAATTATCACGGGTATAATGACGGGAAACCTTCCTATCTCCTTCTTTAGAAATCCTTTAAGAAGCTTCTTGATCTCCTCTTCCAGCTCCACATTTTCCAAAGGGGCTTGAGGGATTAATTGAGTCCACCTCTCCATTATCTTCTCTTTCGCCTGCTTGAGAAGATCCCCTGATTTTTCCTCGAAAAACACGCCCTTTGTGATCAGCTCGGGACCGGAGACGATCTCTCCAGTTTGTTCGTCAATCACCATAACACATACCAAAATACCGTCTTCCGATAAATGACGTCGATCCCTCAATACAACCTCTTCCACATCTCCTATGCCCTTGCCGTCCACAAACACCCTACCGGCACTTACCCTAGGGCCAATCTTAACGCTACCCTCTTCCATAATAATGGACTCCCCGTTTTCCACGATAATAATCCTTTCCTCCGGGAAACCTATATTCTGAGCAATCCTTTTAAGGGCACAAAGGTGTCTGAACTCTCCGTGAACCGGCAGAAGGTACTGGGGCTTAATGAGACTTAAAAGTAACTCCAATTCCTTCATATGGGCATGTCCAGAGGCATGTACCGGTAAAACATCCGCATAAAATACCTCAGCTCCAAACCGTGACAGGTTATTGATCATGTGAGTTATGGATCGTTCTCTACCCGTGATAAATCGAGAGGATAATATGATGGTATCCCCAGGTTTAACGGTTATATGTTTGTGATTACCGCTTGCCATTAAACTCAAGGAAGACATGGGTTCGGCTTGACTTCCAGTGGTTATGATTAAGAGTTTAGAAGGTTCTATCTTTTCTATATCTTCTATTTTTATCAGGTTGTACGGCAGTTTAAGATATTCGAACTCGGAGGCAAGTTTAGTATTTTCTAACAAACTCTTCCCTACAAGGGCCACATAGCGACCGGTTCTTTCAGCTATGCGAAATAATTCCCCTATACGCCTTATATTGGAGGCAAAAAGGGCTATTATGACCCTCCCTTCCCTCGACCCTATCAGGTTTTCCAGGTTCTCGGAAACTTCCTTTTCCGAAAGACTCCATCCCTCTCTGTCGGCATTGGTAGCGTCAAGTATCAAAAGTTTAACTCCCTCATCAGCAAGCTGTGAAAACCTATTTAAGTCAGTCCTCTCATTCAAGGGAGCGGTAAACTCGATTTTCAAATCGCTTGAATGGAGAATAATCCCCTCCTCATTTCGAATAGCCAAAGCCACGCAATCGGGAATGCTATGGCAAACCCTTATAAACTCTATCTTAAATGAATCTATGGAAAGCTCATCGCCCGGCTTTATCACGTAAAATTCTCTTAAAGTGCTACCCTTTAACTCCTTTAATTTTTCTTCTAAAAGTCCCAGAGTAAACCCGGTTCCGTAAACCGGTATTCCCCCTAACTGATCGACCAAAAATGGATAGGCACCTATATGATCTTCATGTCCATGGGTGAAGATGATGGCCTTAAGTTTGTTTTTTATAAGATTCAAGTAGGAGATATCGGGGATGATAAGGTCTACACCAAACCCGTAAGCCTCCGGGAACATAAGCCCTGCATCAACTACAAAGGCCGATTGGTCGTCTTCAAAAACCATCATATTGAGTCCTATCTCCCCTATCCCCCCTAAGGGAATCACCTTAATCAAAGTCGAGCCTCCTCAAGTTCTTGGCTTATCTGTTGACGGACCTTTAGCAAAAGGGCCTCGAGGTTCGAATTTTCGGGATAAACTGGCGGCTTTATGATAAGTCTGACTTCGCTTGAACGACGAGGTATCAGGCTTCGACCGGGCATTATCTCATAGGTTCCCTTTATGGAGATTGGGACAATGGGCAGATGAGTTTTCAAGGCTAAAAGGAACCCTCCTTTTTTAAAGGGCTTAAGGGTCCCGTCTTGGGATCTGGTGCCTTCGGGAAAAATGAGAAGGGCCTTCCCTTCTTGGAGCCTTTTGAAGGCCTCTTTAAAAGATCTGAAGGTCCCGCTCCTTTGATCCCTTTCAACGGGAATATACCCCGCAAGGCCCATTGCCCATCCCATAAATGGAATCTGGAAGAGGCTCTTTTTGGCAAACCATCTAAACTGAACAGGCAAATGGGCTAAGAGCACGAAGATATCGTAGGCACTTTGATGATTGCTCATGAGAATGACAGGCCCCTGAGGAAGGTTTTCAACTCCCTTTACCTCTACCTTGACCCCAGAAGCCCAAAGGATACTTTTAGCCCATAACCTGGCGTAAAGATGGATCAGATCCCCTTTTTTTCGAAAAGGAAAGCTCAGAAAAGACAAAAGACTTAACATTATGGTGGAAAAAATAATAACCGTCCATATCCATAGAAGACGCCACAAGGAAAACCCCTTTAAGGTTTTCTTATTTTTACTTTCGTTCCTATCCCCCATCCCTTTTTCGAAGCCAAAGACCCCCTTTTGGTGGCAAGTTCAAGCCTTCCATGACTCCCCCACAGGGCTATCACCTCTCCGAATTCACCCTCTTCGTAAGTGCTCTTGATCTCTCTTATAATCTCCCCTTCTACCTCGATTATAAAAGAACCTTGAGGTAAATCCATGGGCTTAAGGTTGGTTATCAGGTTTCCAAAACGATCCACATAAATGACCTCCCCTTGGATACCCTCCGGCGTCTGGATCGGCTCGATAAGAGGCAAAAAGGCCAATTCCGCACTTTCAACTATTGGCCCAAACTGCTCGGGCTTAACGCCTAAGGAAAGATGGGCTGCAACTGGCGCAAAAACGTCCCTTCCATGAAAGGTAGCACTTATTTCGGGCAAAAGGTAGTCTCTGTTTCTTATCTCATAGGCCTTAAAGCTCTTCCTTTTCAAAACAAAGGTAAAAAGCCCATTGTCGGGACCAACCAGATATTTTCCTTCGACTTCAACTACAATTCCCCTTCTTTTACCCCCAACCCCAGGATCTACAACCGTCAAAAAGACAGTTTTTGGAGGAAAGTAATCAAATACCCCTTCCAAAACCAGAGCTCCAGCTAAAATATCATGGGAAGGAATCTCATGGGCCACATCCAATATCTTCACTTCAGGATTAAGGGTCATGATGACCCCCTTTACTGCTCCCACATATCCATCCCTCCATCCGAAGTCGGTAATTAAGGCGATCAAAGTGGCGGCCATAGGACCCCCTTTTCGGTAATAATGGCTTTTATTATCTCCGCAGGAGTAATATCAAAAGACGGATTAAGGGCATTAACCCCTTCAGGCGCTATCCTTTTTCCGGAAATCTCAAGCACCTCCTTTTCGTCTCTCTCTTCGATCAAAATCTCCTCTCCTTTTAGAAGCTCCATATCAAAGGTTGAAAGGGGAGCTGCCACATAAAAGGGAACGTCATGTCGATGAGCAAGAACCGCAATGGTATAGGTTCCGATTTTGTTGGCCACATCCCCCCTGGAGGTCACCCTATCGGCTCCAACAATAACCGCATCCACTAAGCCCTTACTCATAAGATAACCCACCGCCGAATCCACCACCAAAGTTACCGGAATCCCCTCCCTCTTTAACTCCCAGGCCGTAAGCCTTGCCCCTTGAAGCCAAGGCCTTGTCTCGGTGGCGTAAACTCGAAGGATCTTTCCCTCTTCGAAGGCCTTTTTTATGATCCCAAGGGCCGTACCATAGCCTCCGGTGGCAAGCCCTCCGGCATTACAATGGGTGAGAACCCTTGTTGAAGGCCCTAAGAGTTTCGCTCCATTTGTGGCGATGGCCTTATTGACCTCAAGGTCTTCCCTCCAGATGGTTAATGCCTCCCTTTCAAGAGCCGAGATCAAATCCGTAGTTTTGGATTGAAGGATCGCTTTCATCCTTTCCAGGGCCCAGAAAAGATTTTTTGCGGTTGGTCTTGTTTTTTTTAGCAATTCTATAGCCCTTAAGGCCTCCTCTTTGGCCCGAGATGGATTCCTTTTCGCCTGAAGCACCACCCCAAAGGCCGCCACAATCCCTATGGCCGGAGCCCCTCGAATGACCATTTCCTTTATGGCCCAGGCCACATCCTCAGCACTTTTACACTCCACATATTTTTCTTCCCAAGGTAAAAGCCTCTGATCGAGGATAAAGAGGGTATCTCTTTCGAACAAAATGTGGTTCATCTTCTTCTCTTCTTCCTCTTTCTCCCATTAGGTTCTACTTCGGGGAAACCAAGTTCAATAAGCCTTCTTTCAAGGACCTTTATTTTGTCCCTATATATAGCCGCCTTTTCAAACTCAAGCCGTGAGGCTGCTTCTTTCATCAAAGTCTTAAGCCTCTCTATTTCCTTCTCAATCAAGTGCGGATCATAAAGCTCGATTTCTTCTTCTCTCAAATCCGGTATTTTAGGATAATCGGCCTCGTAGATGGAACTCAGGATATCCGTTATGGCCTTCTTAATGGTCTCCGGAGTTATACCGTGAAGTCTGTTATATTCCTCTTGAATCCTCCGTCTTCTTTGGGTCTCTTCTATAGCTCTGGCCATAGAGCGGGTGATAGTGTCAGCATAAAGGATCACCTTTCCGTTCACATTACGAGCGGTTCGCCCAAAAGTCTGAATCAGGGCGCGTTCTGAACGGAGAAAACCTTCTCTGTCGGCATCAAGGATGGCCACAAGGCTTACTTCCGGAAGGTCAAGGCCTTCCCTCAAAAGATTTATCCCAATTAAACAATCGAACTTCCCAAGCCTTAAATCCCGAAGGATCTCCACCCTTTCCAACGTGTCGATTTCCGAGTGCATATACCTAACCCTAAGCCCCCTTTCCCGATAATAATCGGTGAGATCCTCAGCCATTCTTTTGGTCAAGGTGGTGACAAGAACCCTCTCGTTCCTTTCGGCCCTCTTCTTTATCTCCCAATAAAGGTCCTCAACTTGGTTTTTGGCAGGCCTTACCTCCACCTCTGGATCCATGAGCCCTGTGGGCCTTATGATTTGTTCAACCACATAAGGGCCGGCCTTCTCAAGTTCATAATCCCCTGGAGTAGCGGAAACGTAAATCACCTGTTTTACTCTCTCCTCAAACTCCTCAAACTTCAAGGGGCGATTATCTAAGGCCGAAGGGAGCCTAAAACCGTATTCCACCAGTGTCTCCTTTCGAGATCTGTCAGCATGGTACATGCCTTGAAGCTGGGGAATGGTCACATGGGACTCATCGATGAATATTATCGTATCGGGATGAAGGTAATCCAAAAGGGTTGGAGGAGGCTCGCCGGGAAGTCTTCCCGTCAAATGTCGCGAGTAGTTCTCGATCCCCTTACAGTAGCCGACTTCTAATAACATCTCAATATCAAAGAGCGTCCTCTGTTCAAGCCTCTGGGCTTCCAAAAGCTTCCCCTGTTCCTTCAATTCTCTCACCCTTTCTCTTAATTCCTCCTTTATCCCCTCAATGGCCAAAAGGAGCCTTTCCCGAGGGGTAACGTAGTGACTGGCGGGATAAATGGTGTAAGATTCGAGTTCCCTTATCACCTTCCCAGTTAAAGGATCAAATTCCTTTAAGCTCATAACTTCATCGCCCCAAAGTTCGATCCTCAAAGCCCTCTCTTCCTCATGGGCCGGAAAGACCTCAACAATATCTCCCCTCACTCGGAAACTACCCCTGTAAAAGTCATAGTCGTTTCTTTGATAAAGGATCTCGACCAAATAGGAAAGAAGGTCTGATCGCCTTATCTTCATTCCCTTTTTCAAGGGGAGTTTCATAGAGGCATAATCTTCCGGCGATCCCAAACCATAGATACAGGAAACACTTGCCACAATGATCACGTCCCTTCTTTCAAAAAGGGACCTGGTAGCCGAATGCCTCAATTTGTCTATTTGTTCGTTTATCAAGGCGTCCTTCTCTATGTAGGTATCCGTTTCGGGAACGTAGGCTTCGGGTTGATAGTAATCGTAATAACTTATGAAAAACTCAACCGCATTGTAGGGGAAAAGTTGCTTGAACTCCCCATAAAGCTGGGCTGCTAAGGCTTTGTTATGAGAAATGATGAGGGCAGGTCGATTGAGTCTGGCAATGACATTGGCCATCGTAAAAGTCTTGCCCGATCCCGTAACCCCTAAAAGGACCATGTGCCTTACGCCTTCCTCAAGCCACCGGGAAAGCGCTTCAATCGCTTTGGGCTGATCGCCTTTGGGCTCAAATTCGGAGACCAATTTAAACTCAGTCATCCACATCCCACTTGGTCCCTTGAGGAGTATCCATAAGCCTTATGCCGTAAGAAGAAAGAAAAGTGCGAATATTATCAGCCGTCTCCCAATCCTTTTTCTTACGTGCCTCTTCTCTTTTTTTAATAAGCTCTTCTAACTTCTCAAGGGAGAGGCCTATTTCTTGAAGCTTTTTCCGTCTCTTTTTATTGAAAAACTCCTCCGGATCTTCCTTTAATATGCCAAGGACCCTTTGATAAACTTCAAGCCCCTCAAGAATCTTTTCGCCTATCTCCTTTGGAAGGGGGCTTTGAATCTTGTTTACTTCTCTTAAAAGCTCAAAAAGCGCCCCCAAAGCCCTTGCCGTATTAAGGTCATCACTTAAAGCCTCCTCAAATCTCTCCTTCAAGCTCAAGGTGAGCTCTTTGACTTTATCTAAGCCCTCTTCTTTAAAGCCTTCGGCCATTTTGGCCCTTTGGATCATCCCGTAAAGCCTCTCCAAAGCTCTTTGGTTTTCCTTTAGGGCCTCGGGGGAGTAATCGATAGGGGTGCGGTAATGTTTACTCAAAAGGAAAAGCCTCAGGGCCTCGGGATGATATAAGTTGAGGATTTCCCTTAACAGGATCACATTTCCTAAGGATTTTGACATTTTTTCCCCTTCTATTTTCACAAACGCGTTGTGAAGCCAAAACCTAACGAAGGGCTTCCCCGTTAAGGCCTCGGATTGGGCTATCTCGTTTTCGTGATGAGGAAATATCAAATCTTCCCCTCCACCGTGAATATCAAGGGTTTCGCCCAAGTACTTCTGACTCATCACCGAACACTCCAGGTGCCAACCAGGTCTCCCCTTTCCCCAAGGCGAGTCCCAATAGGGTTCATCGGGTTTTGAAGCCTTCCATAGGGCAAAATCAAGGGGGTTTCGCTTTTTGGGATCGGGCTCAACCCGGGCTCCCACAAGCATTCTCTCCGGGTTTCTTCCCGAAAGCTTTCCGTACGAGGGGAATTTTTCCACCGAAAAATAAACGTCACCATCAACCACATAGGCATAGCCCTTTTCGAGAAGCCTCTTAACGGCCTCAATCATATCCGGGATGTGTTCGGTGGCTTTGGGCTCAAAGGTGGGCTTTTCAAGGCCTAAGGAACCTATGTCAACGTAAAACTCATGGATGTACCTTTCAGCAATTGTGCGGAAATCAACACCTTCTTCCTTAGCGCGGGTTATGATCTTGTCATCTATGTCGGTAAAATTTCGCACATAAATGACCTCATACCCCCGATACTTGAGATATCGATAAAGCACATCAAAGACCACTAAACTTCTTGCGTGACCTATGTGAAGGAGGTCATAGACCGTAACCCCACAAACGTACATTTTCACTCGAGACACTTCAAGGGGCAGAAAGGTCTCTTTTCTTTTGGTCAAGGTGTTATAAAGCTTGATCTCCATTCATCATCCTCCTAAGGCAAGGGCTCTTTCTAACCTTCTTCTAATAGTCTCCTCATCCAAATATAAGACCACCTTCTCCAAAGAGGGACCTTGCTTTTTTCCGGTGAGTGACAGCCTTAAGCTTAAAAAGACCTCCTTGGGGCTCAACAAACTTCTCTCAACCACCCTTTTAATCCAATTCTCCTTTCCTCCTTCAAGCTCCTCAAGAGCCGTTTGAAGAACCGTTCGGTTAACCTCATCCCCTATCCCCTCCAAATTAGGCTCCTGCTTCAAAAGTCTGATTAACTCCTTAAGCTCGGAGAGCGTTTTAACCTCATCCTTAAAAAGTTCAACGCCCTTTTGGTCAAGCTCACCCTCTAAAGCTATAAGACTTGGGGCTTCAGCCCTTTTTAGGTGTTCGCGGTTAAACCAAAGTAACTTCTTAAAGTCAAAAACAGGCTGACTTCTTTCTATTTTGGTTATCTCAAAGACCTTTATCATTTCATCAAAGTCCAGGATCTCATCCCCTATTCCTCCGCCCAAGTGAAGAAGGTAGTTGGCAAGGGCCTGGGGTAAAATGCCCATCTGTCGAAGTTCCCTAAGGGAAGTGGCACCGTGCCTTTTAGAGAGCACCTTCCTATCGGGACCTAGCAAAAGGGGAAGGTGGGCGAATTGGGGAGGAGTCCATCCTAAGGCCTTATAAAGGAGGATCTGGCGGGCGGTATTGGTCAAGTGGTCTTCTCCTCGTATAACATGACTTATCTCCATCAGATGATCGTCGATCACGCAGGCGAAGTTATAAGTGGGCCAAAGGTCCTTCCTCAAGATGATGAAATCGCCAAGGTCATCCTCCTTTACATGTTGAGGCCCAAATACCATATCCTCAAAGTAAACATCCCCTTCGGCTTTAAGCCTAAGAGCAGGTCTTCGGCCTGAGGCCTTGAATTCTTCTATCTCCTTTTGACTTAATCTTAGACACCTTCTGTCATACCTTGGAGGAAGGCCTTGGGAAAGCCTCTTTTTCCTCAAGGCTTCGAGCTCTTCTTCACTGCAAAAGCAGAAATAGGCCTTCCCCTCTTCGAGCAACCGGAAGGCATACTGCTGGTAAAGGCTTAAACGCTCGGACTGCCTCACCACTTCTCCTCGGAAGTTTAAAAACCACCTCAGATCTTCCAGGATAGAGGCCTCGAATTCCGGAGAAGACCTTTCGGGGTCCGTGTCCTCGATCCTTACCAAAAACTCGCCGCCCGTCTTTTTTGAGAGAAGCCAATTGAAAAGGGCCACTCGGGCATTACCAACGTGAAGTTCTCCGGTTGGGCTTGGAGCAAAACGCGTCCTCATTTTTCATATAACAGGACAACTGCCAAAGCCTCTATCCCTTCACCTTTTCCGATAGCACCGAGTCCCTCAGGGGATTTGGCCTTAATGGAAATCTCTTCCTTTGAAATACCGAGCTTTTCCGAAAGTACTTCTTTCATCCTTTCGATGAAGGGAGAAAGCTTTGGACTTTGAGCTATTATTACGATATCCACATTTCCCAAAACGAACCCCTTTTCCTTCACCTTCTTCATAACTTCCTCAAGCAATTTTAGGCTCGAGATTCCCCGAAAACGCTCATCTTCCGCAGGGAAAAGCGTCCCCAAATCGGGCAAATTTGCTCCGCCAAGAAGCGCATCACAAAGGGCATGCACCACCACATCCGCATCCGAATGCCCGAAAAGCCCCTTTTCGTAAGGTATCTGGACCCCTCCCAGTACAAGGCTCCGTTCCTCTCGGAAGGGGTGCTGATCCCACCCAAGGCCCACTTTAGCTCTTTTCCCTTCCAAATATGATCCTCCCCGAAGGGGTCTGAAGGACGCTTGTGACCGTGATCTCCACCTCTTGGCCTATGAGCCTTTTCCCATCCTCCACTACCACCATGGTCCCATCTTCCAAATAGCCTACACCCTGTTCGGGCTCCTTTCCTTCTTTAATAACCTGGATCCTTAAACTCTCACCCGGCAATACCACTGGCCTTAGCGCCTGGGAAAGCTCGTTTACGTTTAAAACGTCAATACCGTGAAGCTTGGCTATTTTGTTGAGGTTATAATCGTTGGTTATTATTTTGCCTCCCTTACGCCTTGCCAGTTCTATAAGCTTAAGGTCAACTTCCTTTATCTCAGGGTAATCTTCTTCGATTATCCTCACCGGGGCCTTTGAATGCTTTTGCAATCGTGACAATATGTCAAGCCCCCTTCTCCCCCTTGATCTTCTCACCGGATCAGGAAGATCAGCTATATACTGAAGCTCCTTGAGCACGAATTGGGGGATCAACAAAGATCCCTCCATGAAACCAGTCTCACATATATCGGCAATCCTTCCATCTATAATGGCACTCGTATCCAGGATTTTTGGTGTGGCCAAAACCTCACCTTTTTTGAAAAACGCCTTAAACTCGGGACCCTTTTTGGTTCCAACAATCGCTCCAGTTGCTAAAAGCGTAAGATATAAAAAAAACCGTATCCACTCAGGACAAAGCCCCTCAAAGGCCTTTGCAAGTACCCAGAAACTAAACACTCCTCCTATGCCCCCCAGAAGGGATGGAAGGCTCGTTTTAGACAGCAACTGCCCCAAACCAACCCCCAAGGCTCCAAACCCCACTCCTAGGAGAGATCCAAAGAACCATCCTAAGGACGAAAACGAACCCACAAAAAGTCCTATGAGGGCCGAAAGGACGAATAAAAAAACATAAAAAATCCCCCTCATTTTTTCCTCCTCAATTTATTTAATTTAAGGAATAAATCCTAAAGCCCTCAAGGAAGCCTTTTTTGTATCTCCTTCTTTATCTCCTCTTCCTGGGCACTTTTGGCAATGGCTAACTCTTGGCTCAATAAATTAAGGGCGGTCTCCATTATTTTCTTCTCTCCGAAAGAGAGCTTCTTATATTGCTTAATTAGACAAAGTTCCTTCAACACCCTAGCCACCTCAAATATGGAACCGCTGTTCAGCTTCTCATTATATTGACGGAAACGCTGATTCCAGGGTTGAGTCAAATCGCTTTGGCATTCCTCAGGTTGAGAAAGAAGTTCCAAAACCTGATCGGCTTCCCACGGCTTTATAACCTCCCTTATTCCCAAAGCCTTCAAGCTTTCTACGGGTATAATTACCGTGGTCTCCCATTTTAAAGGGCGAAGCACATAGACCTTTTGTTCCTTTCCATTTACTTGAATATTCCTTATATCTTCTATTACGCTTACCCCATGCCCGGGATAAACCACATAATCGCCTTTTTCGAACATCTTACACCTCACTCCATCTGCCCCGTAAAAACTACTAAGGCATAAGGCCTCAACCGTCTATCCTCTACTGGCTCAAGCTTGGCCATGTCCTCTCCTAAAAGTTCGGAAACCCTGACTTTAAAGCCCTCTTTCTGCAACTGCTCCTTAACCTCAAAGATATCCCCTTTCCTCAATCCGCTTCTTTCACCAGCCAAGATCAAGCCCTTCTCCTCCTGAACTTTTACCACCCTTATAAACCAAGGCCAGGACGAGACCACTTCCTCCGTCTTAGCTACAAGATCCCCGAAAAGCCCCAAAAGCGCTTCTTCAGGGCTTTGGGCTTTCTTTTGTAAAAGCCCCTCAAAGATCGCCTTTCCCTCTAAGGTCTCATAAAGTTTAAACTCCAAAAGCGCGAAAAAGCTCTCCGAGGACCGAAAAGGGCCGTAAAGTCTTGCCCAGATTAAAGCCTGAGCTCCGTAATTATCACCGAGCTTTAAGACTTGAGAAGCTTCGGGAAAGTTTTCGCTATCCCATTTTCCGTTATAAAAAACCGGAAGGACCCTTAAGGCCTTTTGGTCGAAAACCCTTGCGAATAACCCCTCCACAAAAGGCCTTTGATAAATAAGGGACTCCCCTACAACTTCAAAAGGCATGATCAAAACTTTCTTTTTCAAATAAAAGGGCGCTTTGGGAAGAGATGATAAAAGGGGCTTCTCGATCCGTTTTGTTGTCTCTTTTGCTATCGATTCTACGGCTTTCCCTTCCTTTTTCCTCCCCTCTTCAAACTTTACGATCTCCCACCTTTCGGGATTTTTGAAATAATCCCTTATCTCTAAAAACCTTTCTTCACCACTCTCCTTTTCTCGAACCTTTAGATAATAACGGCCATCTATGATATAAAGATCTTTATCGGAAAAAAGCCTCTTTTCCTCTTTTGTGTAAGGGTCCTTCGACTTTAACGTGATGGTTTTACAGCCTAAAAACCCTCCCCACAGAAGAATTAAATATAGAATAAAACAGATCCTCCCTTTCATGTAAAAATTTTACCAACTTCCTTTGCAAAAGGGAACTTTAAGGCATCAAATCAAATATTTTTCACATTCTTCCGGCGTAAGCGAGAATGTCTCTAAGGCTCCTTCCCATTTACCGTAAAATTTTACCTTAGAAAGATGCCCTGAAGGAACGCGAGCGTATCTCAAATAAATCCCACAAGCCAAGGGCAAATCACTCTCGCGTCCTCCCGAAGGTATTAAGCCAACAGGTGAACCGAAGTTTTGAAGTTCCAGTAAAAGGTCTTCCTTAGTCGAGAGCTCCCGCAGTTTTGCGTTCTCCCCTTCTTTTCTTCCCACTATGAGTTTGGTAACCGGAGAGATCCGAAAATGTCTGCCTATCTTAAGTAGTTCCAAATCCCTTTTCTCGAGGGCTTCCTTATGATCCAAAAGGTCCTTAAGCCTTCGGGAAAAGGCAGGATCGGTTAGAAGACAACCACCTGCAGGTTGAGGAATTTCATTAATGCCGAATCTTTGGGCAAGTTCCATCTGTTCTCTTCTTCCTCTTCCCCATAACCCCAAAAGGTCTTCCCTTTTCACCCATCCTTCTTTTTCCGGAATTGTAGGGGGAAGCCTTTTTGCGCTTAAGGGCCTCAACAATAAGCCCATCATACCCGATTCTTCCTCTACGGTTCTCATGGCCTTTTTGGTCTGGGAAAATGGCCTCTGTCCTAATACCTCTCCGGTGAAAACGAACTGGGCCCCTACTTCCCTCATCGCTTCACCTGCCTTTTTCACCATCAATATATGGCAATCGATACAAGGGTTCATCCCAGAACCGCGACCGTGCTTTGGAGCCCTTATTATTGGTATAAGATCGTCTGTTATATCTATAACCTTAAGGGGAATCCCCAATTTGGAGGCGGCTTCCTTTGCCCTTCTCACATCGAAAAAGGGGCTTCTAAAGGCAACGCCTATAACCTCAATCCCCTGCTGTTGTAAAAGTTTAACCGCTAACATACTATCCAAACCACCTGAAATAAGACCCACTGCCTTCACCATTTCCGCAAAAACTCCTTCGTATGAGTTTCTAGAAGTTCTCTAAGCCCTTGAGTGCTTTTAGGGCTCATTCCAAAAACGGCCCTCCAAACGTCCTCCCTTTCCATACACAAGTAAATAAAACCCCTGATCGGATATTCCTTAAGCCAAGAAAGCATTGTTTTATAAACCTTAACTCTCAAAGGTTTCAAGTACCTCAGCTTTCCATCCTCAGCTGGCAAAAGCTCACCGGTCAATATCCAATTCTGAGGAAACCGCTTTCTTATAATCCCAGGTAAGGGCCTCGGTAACCTAAAGGTACCAAGGCTTATCCATATGACTCCCTTGGGATCAACCGTTTGAAAAAGTTCTCCGATTAGTTTCTGGTAATCTTCCTCCCATCCAGGATAAAGGATGATGGGATCAAAGTGAAAAGCCACCGGATACCCTGCTTCTTGACAGAGTCTCGCTGCGCGGATCCTTTCCTCAATGGGGGATGTTCTGAGTTCTTGTTCCTTCTGAATTATCCTCGGAGCAAGTGACCAAGCGATAACGCTCTTTTTCTTTCCCGTGAACCTCAAAAGCACATCCACATTTGAGCTTTTCGTCTTGAGTTCCAGTACCCCCTTTTCAAAACCCTCGAAAAAGTAAAGGGCCTCCTCGACGAATCCCAAAAACGGCTCAAGGGCTAAACTATCGGAGAGTTCACCGGTGCCAAGCCTTAAAACCCCTTGGGTATCGGTCTTTTCTGTTACCTCCTCGAAGAATTTAGACCAAGGCAGGTTTAAAACCATAAAAGGGGTATTAAGATAAGCCTGAAGCACGCAATAAGTGCAATCGAAAGGACACCCCTCTACGATGTTGCCCACCCAATAACCGCAGCATATATACCCCTTTGTCCCAGGGCACCTTTTGAAAAATTCCCCTTTGTAAAACCTAAGATAAAGGACCTCTTTGCCCCTTTTGATGGGATCATCGGCTTGAAGGAAGATTTTCCTCTCAAGCTCCTCTTTTTCCTTGGGGAGGGGATTGAAGGCAGAAAATCTCTCTATTGCCTCCTTTCCCCAAGGGAAACTTTCTAAAGTGGGCTCATAAAAGACTTCCATGTTCACTCTTAAGCTGTTGGAGGATCAAAGAAGGAAGAGAATCTCTGTTTTTCAAAGTCACCTCCATAATTTTCAGGTTTTTTGATTTTTTAATCCTTACCAAAAAGGGATCTTGAGCCAAACTTATGGTCCCAAGAAGTGGCTTGGGCGAGTTTAAGATTTCCCAAATAAGGTCCCTAAAAGAAGACGAAAGGATCTCCATTTTTCCTATCTCATCCACCACTATAAGGTCCGACTCCTTTTGAGCTTTTAACAAAGCGGGTAAGGCAATTTTTTCGAATTCTGAAACTAAAACCCCATACCTTCCAACCTTGGGCATCTCCTTTAAATCCACATGGGCCATCAAAGCCTCATGACCATCCAAATCCTTCACCAAAAAACCAACCCTTTCTCCCTTTTCCCTTATCTCCTTCGTTATAAAACCTCCAGCTTTCCCTTTAAAGGAAGCAAGGACCTTTCTTATGACCGTAGTCTTACCGACTCCTGGTCTTCCGGTAAGTAGAATCTTCATCTCGGATGCCCTACCGGCATAAGGAGGAGAGGATCGTGATTAGGCGGAAGGGAAAGGATCCTTTTCACCTCTTCATCATAAAAAGCCCCTACTATCCCCGCTCCGAGCCCAAGACATACCGCTTGAAGAAAGAGGTTCTGCGCGGAATGCCCTATTTCCATCAAAACGTACCTTATACCCCTCTCGCGGTATTTGGAGGTAGTACGAGCATATTCGGCGGCAATAACCACGATAATGGGAGCCTGGGCCATCCAAGTCTGCCACAAAGAAGCCTCCGAAAGCTCCCTTCGCACATCCTCTAACTTAATAGGTTTCAAAGCGTGTTGCTCAGGAAAGTACCAATAAACCCCCTTTCCCAATCCCTCAACCCCTCCATCTCCTACTGCCACATAAATCTCCATAGGATAAAGGGCTCCGGCCGAAGGAATGACTCTTCTTCCATAGGGATCAACAAGCCCATTGGTGGACCATAATAATTGGGAAAGTTCCTCAAGTTTTAAATGATCAGGTTTAAATGACCTAACGGTTTTCCTTTTGACCAAAGCCTCTTCAAAACTTATAAGGCCCTTTTTATTCGGAGGAGGAAGCTTAAACATCTTCCCTTTCAAAATAAGCCTTCATCTCCTCACAAACCTCTTCGGGTCTTACAGCCGTTAAGCCCTCTGCGTGTAATGCCTGAAAAGCGTTCATGTCACTTGTCCCCCAGCTGTTAAGAAACCTTCTCACAATAAGCCTTCCATAAACCCAAAAACTACCCTTAGGTAAGGGACTACTTCCATAAAGTACAAGGTTAAAGCTATAAACGCCCTTATCCTTAAAATAAGAAAAGAGTCTCTTTAACCCTTTCAAAAAGCCTCGAAAATCCTCATGAGAAAGAAACCTCATATCCTCCTTATGAGGAAACAGAAAACAAACATCCCAAGGACCCTTGGGAGCAAAGGCCAAAAGAAAGCTCACCCCATTAAGCTCGCCCAAAAACCTTTCTCCCCTTCTCTTTTCTTCCTCCAAAAGTTCCTCGAAAAGACACCTTTCGTAAGTCTCCCAATAATTCAAACAGGCTTCTTCAATCCTTTTAAAATGACAACTCGGGTAAACCCCTCCAAAAGCATGAAGATGGGGATGAACGATACTTCCACCTGAAGCGGGGAGAAAGTTCCAATTGAGGTAAAGGTATTTTAGATCCGAATGTACCTCCTTTGCTCTCTTTAAAACCTCTTGGGCCAAAAGAAAGCCATTTTCCAGGGTCTCAAAATCAAGTTCCTCAAGCTTCACAAAATGCTTTTCTCCAAGGACAATGAGGGCCGAAAATCGGTCAAAAGGCCTGAGATTCGGTATGGCCACTGCACTGCCCCTCTTGGGTCTTCCCTCTGGAAAAAGGGATGGCAAAAACTTGGGGGTAACCTTTTCCAAATTTTCCGGACAAAATGGACAAAAGGCCTTTACACCCTCTTTAAAAAGCTCCTCGGGTAAAAGCGTTTCTTTACTCAAAGGCTCCTCTAAAATCCTTGAACTTTCTCCGGTTATAGGATCCCACCTAAGTTCTACCCAAACCTCTTTCTCCGTAAAACCAGAGGCCGCATCCAAAATTTTTTCTTTATAAACCTCCCTTTTAAACTCCAACATACTTCTTTGAGCTTTACTAACTAAAGGCCCCTTTTGTCAAGCCCCGTTGGGCTTTTTAACTTTAAGGTTCAAGTTGTTTTAAAAGTTCCAATTCCCAAAGGGCGAGCTCTTGGAGCTTATTTTCCCTTGGTCTGGGTATGGGTACTTGGAAGATCGTTTTTATCTGAGCTGGTCTTTTACTCAGGATCACAATCCGATCGGCCAAAAGGAGAGCCTCCTTAAGGCTATGGGTAACAAAAAGGATGGTTTTTCCGTAATCCTTCCATATCCTCAGTAGTTCCTGTTGAAGATGAAATCGGGTTATGGCATCAACCGAAGCAAAGGGCTCGTCCATCAAAAGCAGAAGGGGATCAACCGCCAAGGCCCTGGCCAAAGCCACCCTTTGTTTCATCCCACCTGAAAGTTCATGAGGGTAACGATCCTCAAAACCTTCAAGTTTTACCTTTTCTATAAGCTCCTTGACCCTTCGCTTCCTTTCCTCCTTTTTAACCCCAAGGACCTTAAGACCAAACTCAATATTTCCTCTTACCGTCAGCCAAGGGAAAAGAAGAGGTTCTTGGAATATCAAAACCCTATCCCTCCCCCACCCATTAACGGGTCTACCTTCAAGGAGGATTCTGCCGCTTTCGGGTTTCTCGAAGCCGGCTATCAGACTCAAAAGGGTGCTTTTCCCACATCCAGAAGGACCGATTATGGCCACAAATTCCCCTTTTTCTACTTCAAAAGAGATATCTCTTAAAACCTCAAGATACCCGTTTTGGTTTAAAAAGATCTTACAAAGTCCTATGATCTCCAAAAAGCTCATGAGCCATCAATCCCTTCGTCCATCTTAAAACTTTATGTTCAATCTGGCGTATCATCAGATCGATCCCATATCCCAAACCTCCAACAACCCCCATACCCAAAAGAACATCCTCGGTCCGAAAGAGGTTTCTCGCTTCAATCATCATAAAGCCTATACCCCTTTCAACCGCTACCATCTCCGAAGCCACCACACACATCCACGAAAGGGCAAGCCCAATTCTCAAGTAAGTGAATACAAAGGGCGCAATGGAAGGAAGAACAATATAAAAAACTGCCTTCCTCCAATCTGCCCCAAGTGTAAGGCCCACTTTGACCAGATCTTTATTGACCCTTTTTGTAGCCCCCATTATGCCTAAAAGCATGGAAAACACCGTGCCTATGAAGATTATGAAAATCGCTGCCCTATCGCCTATCCCGAACCACAAAATGGCCAAAGGAATCCAAGCCGGAGGAGCTAAGGGCCTGAAAAGCTGAAGTAAAGGGTCGAAATACTCGGCCACTTTCGGATAAAGCCCTAAAATTACGCCCAAGGGCAAAGAAAAAACTATGGCTAATACAAACCCCAAAAGGACCCTCCAAAGGCTTGCCCCTATATGACCCCAAAGCTCTCCCTTCGAGAAAAGGACCCACCCCCTAAAAAGGACAGAACTCGGAGGAGGCAGAAGCAGAGTATCTATGAGCTTAGACCTTGAAATGAACTCCCATACTCCCAAAAACACCAAAACCAACAAAAGGCCTTTTAAGGTTCGGTTCATCTCTGAGCGAGCTCTTTCAAAAAACTAAGATCCAACATCTTCTCAACGGGAGGAATTTCTTCGATCATCCCATAGCGTTTCATAAGTTCGGCCATCTTCAAGACCTCTTCGGGTGTAATTTGATAGTCCACCTTCATCCTGCGAGGCGAAAGCGATTCCAATACGATTCGAGGGTCAAAGCCTTTCATATATTCACATATGATTCTTGCTGTATCCTCCTTATTCTTATTGACGTATCGGATGCTCTCCAGGTGAACTTTTAAGATTTTTTTCAGGTTTTGCGGTTGAGAGTTTATAAAGTCCTGATGGGCCACAACTACACAACAAGGATGATCTTTCCAATAATTGTCATAATAAACGAGAATCCTACCCCATCCCGAAAGCTCCGCTTCAGTTAAAAACGGTTCCGTATGAGAGGAAGCCTCAACTTGCTTGGTCTTCAGAGGACCAATCATATCACCGAGCTTCATAAAGTAAAGAAACTTCACATCCCTTTCAGGGACTAAACCTTCTTTTTCCAACGCATAACGTAACATTATGTCAAGGATCGAAGCCCTTATGGTGGCGATCCTTTTATCCTTTAAGTCCTTTACGGTCTTTATCCCCGACTCATTTAAGACCAAAATCCCGTCACCTCCCCTTCCGGTCATAGCCACAATTTTAATGGGTACCCCCTGACTTATAGCCGCAATGGCCGTAGGTATAGGAAAAACCCCCATCTGAAAATCCCTTCTCTTCAAGGCTTCAACGATCTCCGTATTAGAGGGAACAAGTCTCACTTCTACCTTAAGTCCTTCCTTCTCATATAGCCCGTATTTGTCAGCTACATAAAAGGGAGAGTGATCGGTGGCCGTTCTTACGCCTATTAAAATCTGGGGAAAAACCAAATTTACCCACCCAACAACGAGAAAAAGTACCAACATCTTTCTCATCACTTCTCACCTCCTCCTTAAAAATTAAAAGGGCACCTCCGGCTGGGTGCCCTTTTAAGGCTGACATACCGGTTTTTATATTTTTAGTATCAACTTCTTTTCTTAGTCAAGACGTTTTGAATCAACGGTTTCACATCGGTCTGTCTTATTACCTCACATATGGCATCCCGTTCTCTTTGAAGCTGTTCCTCCAAGTCTTTATAAAGCCAGGCATTAACGAGGGACTTATAAAAGGGAATCACTTCATGAGGAAGTGAAAGTAGTTCTTCTACAAGTTTTTCCACTTCCTCTTCCAACTTATCTTGAGGAAATACGAAGTTCACGATCCCAATCTCCTTTGCTTCCTTAGCACTTATATCTCTTGAAAGGAGGTAAAGCTCGTTATATTTTTTCTCACCAATTATTTTTGGCAAAAACACACTCCCTCCCCCATCCGGAGTAAAGCCTATTCGACGATAAGCCACATTGAAGAGGGCATCCTCCGAGGCTACTACCAAATCACAGGCAAGAAGGAGGCTCAATCCCGCCCCTACAGCAAATCCCTCGACCACGGCCACATTTATGAAAGGAGTCCTTCTTATCTTTATCACGAGTTCGTTTAACAAACTCACCGCCTCCCAGACCCACGAGACCGGATCTCCGCTTTCTAAACACTCCTTAAGGTCGCCCCCCGCAGAAAAAGTCCCACCATTTCCCTTAAGGACCACAATCTTTCCCCCTTCTCTTTGGATTTTGTCAAAGGCTTTGGATAAATCTTTGATCAGGCTCTTATTTAAAGCGTTTTTCCGAGAAGGTCTATTTAAGATCACCCACCACACGTCCTTCTTCCTTTCCATTGATAAAACTTCCATCTTTACCTCCCTTGACCATTTGTGTTTTATAGGTTAGTTTTATACGTCAATCCAAAGAAAAAATCGAATGGGGAGAAAGGATGGGGTCTGTTTTAAAATGGAGGAGACGTAAAATCAACAAACACAAGAGACGTAAGCTTCGCAAGAAGATGCGTTACAAAACTAAATAATTTCATATGCGCAAGCTTCTCCCTCATATTTTATTGTTTTGTTTGACAGTAGGATCAACTTTCCTCATAGGGGGTCCAGTTTACTCAATAACCCTCATGGCAATTCTCTTGGCTCACGAAATGGGCCATTATTTGTTAAGTAAACATCATCGGGTTTCGGCCTCCCTGCCCTATTTCATCCCCTTTCCTTTTCCTCCTTTCGGAACACTTGGGGCCATTATAAAAAGCAAAAGCCCTATCCCCAATCGGAAAGCGCTTCTTGATATAGGTGTCTCCGGCCCATTGGGGGGACTTTTTTTAGCCCTTCCAGCAATTGGTTTTGGGCTTTTACTTTCTAAACCGATCCCAGTCTCCCAATTACCGCCCCAGACCATAAAGCTCTCAAGTCCCCCTTTCTTTTCGCTTATTCAAAAGCTCATTTTGGGGGATATTCCGGAGGGCTATGATGTGATCCTCCATCCGATGGCCTATGCGGGATGGGTTGGCCTCTTTGTTACCGCATTAAACCTTTTGCCCATAGGCCAGCTTGACGGAGGGCACGTGATGTATGCCCTTTTTGGACCCAAAAGCCGATTGATCTTCAAATGGGCGATGATAGGACTCATGTTAACGGCCCTTTTTGTGAATTTGGGGTGGCTTCTTCTGATCGTGCTTATCTCCAGTTTAGGTTGGCGCCATCCGCCTCCGCTTGATGATCTCACCCCCCTCGATTTCAAAAGAAAGCTTTTAGGCATAGCCACCATCTGCGTGTTTTTCTCATCCTTCACTCCTGTGCCCTTTCCCCAATGGTCCTTTGGACTTAAGGACCTTTTAAAGGAATTAGGAATATGGAGCTTATAGACCTTCACGTGCATACGACCGCATCAGACGGTTCCCTGAGTCCAAGCGAAGTGGTAAGAAGGGCAAAGGTCTTAGGACTTAAGGCAATCGCTATAACTGATCACGACACAGTTGCCGGAGTTGAAGAGGCTTTAAAAGAAGGGGAGTCTTCTAAGGTTGAAGTCATACCAGGGATAGAACTAAGCGTCGATGTCTCAAAGGGAACCTGTCACTTATTGGGATATTTCATAGACTCCCAGGACGAAAACCTTCGGAGAAAGCTCCGACTTGTCCAAAGGGCAAGGGAGGATAGAAACCTCAAAATGCTTCAAAAGTTAAAGCAACTCGGAATAGAACTAACCTTAGAGGAGGTCAAGGCCGAAGCCAAAGATGGCCAAATTTGTAGACCTCACTTCGCCTTGGCCATGTTTAAAAAAGGCTACGTCTCCTCTGTCGATGAGGCCTTTGAGCGGTTTTTAAAAAAGGGCGGACCTGCTTATGTGGAGAAGTTTCGTTTAAACCCCGACGAAGCCATTAGAATGATCCTTGAGGCTAAGGGCATCCCGGTGCTGGCCCATCCCTTTACTCTGGAACTTGAAGGAGAAGAATTCGAAAGATTCCTCAAAGGGCTAAAGGAGTACGGCCTTAAGGGCATTGAGGCTTATTATCCCGATCATACTCCCGAACAGACTGAGCTATACGAAAGGCTTGCGACCAAACACGGTCTTCTTCTCACCGGAGGCACTGATTTTCACGGCCCCCCAAGGGATGAGATAGAACTTGGAAAAGGTCGAGGAAATCTTTCAATACCTTATGAATTACTTTTAAAGCTTAAAGAGGAAAAATGGAGATCGTGAAGGCCGTTCTTTTAGGAATAATTCAAGGCCTTACCGAATTTTTGCCTATTTCAAGCTCGGGTCATTTGGTGATCTTCAAGGAGGTCCTCAAATATAAAGAACTCGGAGTGGGCTTTGATGTGTTTCTTCATTTCGGAACGCTTCTTGCCATCCTTTTTAAATTCCGAAGCCTTATTTTTGAACTGTTAAAAAATCCCTTTAATTCTTTAAGTCTTTCCATTGTCATCGCCTGTTTAGCTACTGCCCCAGGGGGGCTGCTGGTTCATTTCTTCCTGAAAGAAGTCTTTTCCTCTGGTGCTTTTGCTTCCTTGATGCTTTTTTTAACGGGTCTTTATCTCCTTTCTACTCGTAAAATTAAGGAAGGCCGAAAGGATCTGCCCACTTTTAAAGATGCTTTTCTTATAGGCATAAGCCAGGCCTTTGCCGTTCTTCCCGGTCTTTCCCGTTCGGGTTTAACTATCGCTACGGGACTTCATTTGGGCCTAAAGAGAAAGGGGGCCTTTTATTTCTCCTTCCTTCTTGCCGTACCGGTGATTTTGGGCGCGGTGTTTTTAGAAGGAAAGGAGGTCCTTTCGGGGTTTGGGGGCTCTTTGGGGCTTTTCCTCCTGGGAGCCTTGAGTGCCTTTTTAAGCGGTTATATGTCTTTGAGCTTTCTTTTGAAAAAGGTTCAAAAAGGTGAACTTTATCAATTCGCCCCCTATTGTTGGAGCGTTTCCCTGGCTTTTTGGATTTACAAGCTCCTGGAGAGTAAGTTTTGAGGGACCTTTTGGAGAAAAAACTGGTTATGATAGGAGGAAAGGGAGGAGTTGGGAAAACCACCTGCGCTTCGGCTTTGGCCTTATTTTCGGCTAAGGAAGGCAAAAGGACACTGCTTCTTTCCACTGATCCAACGCCTTCACTGTCGGATATCTTAGAACTTGAGCCCAGTGAGGAAATAAGGGAAGTACCCGAAAGCGAAGGAAAGTTATTCGTCCTTGAGATCTCGTCCGAAAAAATACTTAAACTTTGGCGTGAACGTTTTGGAGAGGAAATCTACGAAGTAATAAGCGCCTTTACCACTTTGCCAAAGGATTTTGTCCTCGAATACATAGGAAGTGCCCCGGGAATAGAGGAAGAGTATATTCTTTATTACATATATCAATTCGTTCGGGAGAAAGCCTTTGATTTTGTGGTGTGGGACACCGCCCCAGCAGGACATACCCTTAAGTTGTTGAAATTGCCCACTCTGTTTTTGAAGCACTTGGAGGGAGCTACCAAGTTTTACTTAAATTTGCTCGATGGAATCGAAAAGACCAAGGACATACTGGGACTCAAATCGAAAAGAGGCATTTTGAGGATAATAGAATCCTGGCAAAACCTTTCCGAGGCCATAGAAGAGTTTATAAGGGACAAAAAACAAGTGGGGTATGTGATTGTCACCATCCCTGAAGGCTTAGCGGTAAAACAGACAGAAAGAATCTTCCAAGAACTTTATAGTAACAACCTTTGGGTAGACCGTTTGATCATAAACCAACTTGTAAAAACTCCTGATTGCCCTTTCCACTTAAAACGTCTGAAAATGCAACAAAGCTACCTGGAATCCCTCAAAAAGCTTCTCCCAACCCCCATCCTCATCCCCTCCCTACCCGAAGAGATAAAAGGGTTAAAGAGAATAGAAACGATTTCAAACTTAATCTTCAATCTTCCACATTAAAAATACCCATGCCTTGACAATCCGCTAATTTTCGGTATACAGTATACTCAAATTTTTGAGAGGGTTTTAAAATGAAACAACATGAGGAATACAAAATCGTTGGTAAGTCTGTTCCAAGAAGGGATTCTATAGGGAAAGTAACTGGCCAAGCCATTTATACGAATGACATAAAGCTTCCGCGTATGCTTTATGCCAAGGTACTGCGGAGCCCTCTTCCTCATGCCAAAATTCTTAACATAGACGTAAGTCGAGCTTTACGGCTTCCTGGGGTTAAGGCGGTTATCACCGGTTTTGATACCAAAGGGGTCAAATGGGGGGTTTTTAAGTACACTCAGGATCACCCTTTACTGCCGAGGGACAAGGTGAGGTATGTTGGGGAAGATGTGGCTGCGGTTGCAGCGATTGACGAAGAAATAGCGATGGAGGCTTTGGAGCTCATAAAGGTTGATTACGAACCCCTTCCGGCTGTTTTTGATCCCATAGAAGCGATGCAAGAGGGAGCCCCCCTTATTCATGAGGAATTTCCTCGCAACATCAATATACACGTGCATATAGAAGTGGGCGAGGTTGAAAAGGCTTTTAAAGAATCCTATTTGGTCATGGAAAATACCTTTCGAGCGGCCGGTGAAGCCTATGCCATGATGGAACCCTATGCGGTGGTAGCCCATTATCATGAAGGTTTTTTAGATATTTGGTGCCCTAATGCCGGCCCTCATGTAAGAGCCAAGGCCCTTTCCAATTTGTTAGGACTTCCTTTAAACCGCGTAAGGGTAAGACACGTAAACATCGGAGGAGCCTTCGGCGGTCGAAGTGAGGTTCAACCTGCAGATTTGATAGCCGCTTTGTTGTCAATCAAAACCGAAAGGCCCGTAAAATTGAGCCTGACGCGTGAAGAAAATGCCATGTGTACTCGACAAGTGCATGATGTAATTGCGACCATAAAAACTGGCGTTAAAAAGGACGGAACTATTTTAGCCAAGGAATTTAAGGTCATTTATGACGGAGGAGCCTACAGTTCAACTGGTCCAATCGCTACTTCTGTACCTTATTACGTATATGAAGAAACCTATCGTATTCCCAATGTAAGATATGATGGTTACAGGGTCTTCACCAATAAGGGAATACGGGGTATGTACGGGTGTCACGGCAGGGCTTTCTTGGTGGGCAATGAAGTACAGCTCGACATGATTGCTGAAGCCTTGGGGATGGATCCGGTGGAGATCCGCTTGAAAAATGGTCTTAAAGTGGGCGAGGAAACGATCACCAAATCCAAAATAATAAGCTCAGGATTACACGAAGCTCTTCAAAAGGTCTCGGAAAAGGCGAATTGGCGAGAGAAAAGACTTTCTATTATTAAGGGCAAAGGTAAGGGGATGGGAATCGGTTGTATAGGGATGATGTGTGGTTTTCCTATGGGTTTTCGATCGGGGTCATCGTGTTATTTGAAGTTTAATGATGATGGCCAAGTGACTTTAATAACAGGTATTGTTGATAACGGACAAGGTAACGAATCTTTAGCCATACAAATAGCTTCCGAAGTTTTGGGCATTCCCATGGAAGACATCAATTTGGTCAATGCGGATACGGAGATTACTAATCTCGATCAAGGCGCCTACTCTCAAGCCGCCACTTTTGTAAGTGGCAATGCGGTTAAAAGGGCCTGTGAAGATGCAAGACGTCAAATATTAGCTATAGCCTCTGATAAATTGGGCGTTCCGGCGGAAGAGTTAGACTTAAGAAACCGAATGGTCGTGTGGAAAAAGGACCCTTCCAAAAACATACCTATTTCATGGGTGGTGAGAGAGGCCTTTTTCATGGGAAGGCCCATTGTTGGTTTCGGGAGTTACATGCCCAAAATAGACTTTGAACGAGAATGGGTAAAAAGGCCTTATGGACAACTCGCTGGTACCTTTTCTTATGGGGCTTGTGTAGCCGAGGTGGAAGTCGATAAAGAAACCGGAAGAATATACCTCCCGCGTTTTTATGCCGCCCATGATTGTGGTTACCCCATTAACCCAATGGCTGTGGAAGGGCAAATAGAAGGTTCTATCGTACAAGCGGGAGTAGCGGCGATTTTGGAGAAAAATCTGTGGCACAAGGGATTTTTACTGAACCCTGATCTTTTGGAGTATAAAGTGCCATTGGCGTGTGATATTCCGGATATGGAACCGATCATCGTAAAGTCTTATGATCCAGAGGGACCCTTCGGAGCCAAAGAAGGGGGTTTGACTATAAGGATGAGCGCCTATAGCGCCGTTGGAACCGCTTTATATCAAGCTTTGGGTATACCTATTACGGAGCTTCCTTTTACTCCCGATGTGGTGTGGAAGGCCTTGAGGAAAGTCAATGAGGAGGCCGAAAAATGAAGCTTCCCAAGTTTCTGTATTTTAGGCCTAAAACCATAGAAGAAGCCCTGGCGACTTTTACCGCGTATGACGGAAACGCCGTGTATCTGGCAGGTGGAACCGATCTCATACCCCGCATGAAATTAGGACTTAAAAAGCCTATGGCGGTTATAGATCTCAAGGGCATCGAGGAGCTCAAAAAGGTAAGGGTTGAGAATGGTACGATAATGATAGGTTCTCTTGTTACGCTTTTCGAATTATCGAAAACGCCAATGATAAAGGAAAAGTTTCCAGCTCTTTTTGAGGCTTTGCTTTTTACCTCTTGTGAAACTTTACAAATGAGAGGAACTATAGGGGGTAATATTTTACAAGACACTCGGTGCCTTTTTTATAACCAATCCGAGTTTTGGAGAAAGGCAAAAGGCCCTTGTGTCAAAACGGGGGGTGAAAGATGTCATGTGATAGGGGCTAAAGAGTGCCTTTCTAACTACATGAGTGATACAGCCCCTGCTCTTCTGAGCTTAGAAGCTTCTTTAAAACTGATAGGAATAGAAGGCGAAAGAGAGATCCCTTTAAGGGACATCTTCACCGGCAATGGCGTTTCTCCCTTCTCTTTAAGACCCGGAGAGATCCTCTGCCAAATTTCCCTCCCCAATGAAGTCACAAAAGGAGGCTATGAAAAGCTAAGGTTAAGAGGTTCGATTGATTACCCCCTCTTAGGGATAGCGCTATCGGGTTCAGGTGAGAAGGTAAAAATAGCAATTGGAGGTATAGGTCCTATTCCGAAGGTATGGGAAGGTAAATTGGAAGAAATTCCTTCCGGTATGCAAAAACTATCCCAAGAAACAAAGGCTATTGCCAATACAATACTTGATCCTCTCTATAGGAAAGAGATGATACCCGTTCTTTCCCAAAGGTTAGCCAAAAGGGTTTTTGGAAGTTGAAGGAGGCAACAATGGAACTCATAAGGGTGCAATTTAAGGTCAATGGCGACCAGGTTGATCTAAGTGTAAAACCCTATGAGACCCTCCTTGAAACCCTGAGGAATCGATTGGAACTTACGGGAACTAAGGAAGGTTGTGGGTTAGGAAGTTGCGGAGCTTGTACCGTTTTACTTGATGGAATGCCGGTAAGGTCGTGTTTGGTGCTCACTGCAGAAGTTAATGGCCGAGAGATAACCACGATAGAAGGCCTTAAACAAGGGGATAAGCTTCATCCTTTACAGGAGGCCTTTGTTAATCATGGAGCAGTACAATGTGGTTTTTGTACGCCTGGGATGATACTTACTGCTAAAGCGCTGTTAGATCGAAATCCGAAACCCACTCGTTCGGATATTATCCGAGCTATTTCTTCTAACATATGCCGTTGTACAGGTTACAAGAAGATCATCGAAGCTATAGAAGCAGTAGCCCAAAGGGAGGAAAGATGAAACTCTTAGCGGTGGATCATATCTGTATTGCGGTAAAGGATTTAAAAAGTGCCCGTAAGCGTTTTGAAGAGGACTTGGGATTGGAACCCGCAGTTGAGTACACGGCTCCTGAGGAAAAAATTAAGGTGATCAGATACTATGTAGGAGATGTGGCATTTGAACTTATGGAACCAACTGATGAGGAAAGCGAAGTGGCCAAATTTCTTAGAAAAAGAGGTGAAGGAGTCTTTCTAATCTCTTTTCGCGTTCCGGATGTAGAAGAAGCTCTTAAGGAACTTCGAGAGAAAGGTGTAAAAACTATCGATACTAAACCCCGGTTTTTAATGGGTAATAGATACGCCTTCATTCATAATCCCAAGGAAATGTGCGGCCTTTTACTGGAAGTTCTTGACGGCGAATTCGTGTTTCCTTCCAAAGGAAAATGAAGATCAAAATCGATGCTAATTTCGTGATGATGAATAAGTTTAACCCTCCGATATTTTTAGAAGTAGAGGAGGGAAGTACTTTAAAGGATCTACTCGAAAGAATTCAATCCATTGTCTTACCCATCAAAGTTTTGGACCATAAGAAAAACCCTGGAGATGATCTAAGAAGAATAATCCTTAACGGAAGGACCTTTTTACCGACCGAAATAGGTGATACCCCTCTTCAAGACGGAGACGAAGTCTTTGTTGAAATTTTCATGGAACCTTTAGGAGGTGGTTAGCTGCCTTCCTTCTCCTTCAAGGCTTTCAAGATTTTCTCAGGCGTAATAGGCAATTCCTTTATCCTTACCCCGATCGCATCATAAATGGCATTGGCAATAGCTGGTGCTGAAGGCACACACCCCGGCTCCCCAATCCCTTTTGCCCCATAAGGCCCCGTTTCTTCCCAGGGTTCTATTAAAACAGCCTCTATAGGAGGCACATCTTTAGCGGTGAGGATTTTATAATCCCTAAAATTGGGATTCATAAGCTCTCCTTCTCGAAAGATCATCTCCTCAGTTAACGCAAAACCCATCCCCATCACCGCTCCACCATAAATCTGTCCTTTTATTAACATAGGATTAATCGCCTTACCCACATCGTGAACTGCTACATATTTTAATATTTTCACCTTACCCGTTTCTTTGTCCACTTCTACTTCAACTCCATGAGTTCCATATGCATAGGCTTTTGAGAAATTCCCTTTAAACTCCTTATCGTACATTTCGGTATCAGGATCATAAAAATACTCAGCCATCATTATAGTTCCCTGTGTTCTATAATGAATATTACGCAAAAGCTTGGTTAAAGATATATTTTTGGATGCATCTTTTTGTGAAAATATCAATCCGTTTTTAATATTTAGCTCTTTTTCACTAACTCCAAGAATTAAAGAAGCTAACTGTAGGATCTTTTCTTTTATTTTTCTTGCCGCTCCTAAAGCAGAATGACAAGCAATAAAGGTAGTCCTACTTGCATGTACACCAACATCCCAAGGACATATATCGGTATCGTTCCATATCACTGTGACATCATCAATAGAAACCCCTAATTCTTCAGCAACTACTTGAGCGATTACCGTATCGGCTCCTTGTCCTATATCAGTGGCTCCCGTAAAGACTTGGACTTTTCCAAAATCATCTATCTTAATGATGGTACCGCACCCGTCTGATCGATAAACCCTTGCGCCACCACCCACGTGTATCAATGAGGCCATTCCCACTCCCCTGGCCTTATCCCTTTGTTTGCCTTTTTTTTCTTTCCATTCTAACAGTCTTCCCACCTCTTCGATGCACTCCCTTAAAGCACAAGAAGAAACCTTAAAATTCTGTGGCGTAATTTCCCCAGGTTGATTAGCGTTTATCAAACGGAATTCCATGGGGTCTATTCCAGCCTCTTCAGCCAATTCGTCCATGGAACATTCTATCGCCCAAGTTGCTTGAGGATTACCATATCCTCGCATAGCTTGACAGTAAGTATTATTGGTATATACGCAAGTAGCTGTATAAAGCACATTGGGAACCTTATAAAGGGAAGAGATGGGCATCATCATCACCGAAGGCGTAGTGGCTCCCCACGAGGTACGTCCTCCGTTATCCAGGATCATGTGTACCTCTCGGAAAGTTAACCTCCCTTCTTTGTCACATCCTTGGGTTATCTCGATGATAGTTGGTTGTCGAGGGGAAGTATATTTAAACTCTTCCTCACGAGTGAAAAGTATCTTTACCGGGCGTTTCGTCACCCAGGCCAAAAGAATCGCAATATATTCATAGGCATAGGTATCCAACTTTGAACCAAACCCGCCTCCGATATAGGGTTGAATAACCCTTACCCTCTTATCACCCAGCCCCAAAACAGACAAAAACTCCTGGAAATCCCTCTGAGCCAAGTAGGGAATTTGAGTATTGGCATAAATGACCAAATTACCTTGAGGATCAAAATAGGCCACACACCCACTTGTGCCCATACAGCAATGGGTCACCCAGGTGGTTTTAAATCGATCACTTACAATATAGGCGGAGCGCTTCTTGGCTTCTTCTACATCTCCTACCTTTAACTTCCAAGGAAGAGGTAATACGTTAGTACCCTTTTCCTCATGAATAAGGGGAGCTCCCTCTTGCATAGCCTCTATGGGATCGAAGACGGTTGGAAGGGGTTCGTAATCAACCTTTATTAGGCTTATTGCTTCCTCAGCTATATCCGGGTCAATAGCCGCAACTGCTGCTACTTCGTCTCTCAATGTGACCACTTTGTTTTTCTTTAAAGGCATATTATCCTTCAAAAAGCCAAATCGAAACTCTGGAACATCATACCCCGTAAGAACTGCCTTAACCCCGGGTAGCCGTTTAGCTTTTGAGGTATCTATATTAACTATCCGCGCATGTGGGTATTGGCTCCACAAAATTTTCCCATAAAGCATTCCTGGGAGCGTTACGTCCTGTATATAAAAAGCTTGGCCAGTAGCTTTGTAATAAGCATCCCTTTTGGGGATAGGCTTCCCGACAACTGCAAATTGTTCCAATTCTTCCTTATTTTTTGCTTCCATAATATTCCTCCGCTGCATGTTTTATGGCTTCAATAATTTGTACATAACCTGTACATCGACATATATTACCAGCAATAGCTTCTTTTATTTCCTCTTCGGTAGGCGAAGGATTCTCTTCCAATAAAGCCTTTGCCGACATTATCATCCCAGGAGTACAAAAACCACACTGAATAGCTCCGCGTTCAATAAAGGCCTTTTGTAATGGATGAAGTGTCCCAGAACTTTGAGCTAACCCTTCTATAGTCCAAACTTCTTTCCCATCCACTTCCATTACGGGGTATATACAAGAAGCAACCGCTTTCCCATTTATTTGGACCGTACACGCTCCACATTCTCCCATTCCGCATCCCTCTTTTGTCCCTTTAAGGCCTAAAACTTCCCGAAGCAAATAAAGCAATGTCCACGAAGGTTCTACTTCAATGCTCATCTCTTCTCCGTTGAGCTTAAAATTTATCGTGTATCTCACCTTTAAACCTCCTTCAAAATCCTTCTCAAACAAATAAGTACCAACCTTTTAGTCAATACTTTTATCATTTCTTTACGATACCAAGCTGCACCTCTCCAACTATCTCTTACTTGTGCTTTCTGTAAAGCCACATCTGTCACTTCAGAAAGAAGTTGGTCATTTAAATGCTTATCTTTCACTATTCCGTCTAGATCCTTTACCTTCAAGGGAATGGGAGCAGCAACCCCTAAAGCCACCCTCAATTCCTTACAGAATACCTCACTCTCGTTTAAAGCTCTTAACTGGTCATCCCAAGTGGAGTCCGGTAGGTCAAAAACCTGTTGCAATCTTCCGTATTCTCGGGGGTCTACATCTAAATACACAGCCACACCTATTATAGGAAGCTCAAGGGCTGCCCTTCTGGTATGTTTCCAATAAGCGCTTTTAGCGGTTTTTGGAGGAGTGGGCAAACTGATCTCGATCAATACCTCATCCTCTTTTTTTGCGGTCTTACCTGGACCAAGGAAAAACTCCTCCAAAGGCAAAGACCTTCGCCCCCCTTTGCACTCAAGTGTTACGAAGGCATTGTGAACTAACAAGGGAGGAGCGGTATCCGCCGAAGGAGCCGCATTACACAGATTCCCCCCTATGGTTGCCACATTACGAATTTGGACCGAACCCAGGTTTTTAACGGCATCCATGAGAGCTCCAATTTTCTTTTCGATAAGGGATGACCTCTCTATCTCCCTGTGAGTGGTAAGCGCCCCTATTTTCACGGTTCCGTTTTCCTCTTTTATATAAGAAAGACCCGGAATATCATTCAGTGAAATCAAAACTTCAGGGGTCCATTTTTTGTTTTTTAACCCCACTATCACGTCTGTTCCACCAGCGATGAACATAGCCTTTTCACCATACTGAATTTTAAGGTTTATGGCTTCTTCTATTGACTTAACCTTGAAATATTCCTTCACTTTTAATTTCATCATCTTCTCACTCCCTATAATCAAAAACTCTTTTTGACTTACGATCAGTACGAGGTAAACTTCCGTAATCGACTATCTCCACATCACAGCTCACCAAAACCTGCTTCTTTATCTTCTCCGAAATCTCCTTAGCAATTTGGGAATCCATAGAAGGATCGCCGTCTTTTTCCCTTTCCACTTTGAGGATCATGTAATCCTTACCGTCTTGACGCCTTTCCAGGATTATTTGATATTCACTCCCAATGCCCGAAATGGAAGAAAGTATCTCATCTATATGACTCGGATAAACGTTCACCCCCCTTATGATGAACATGTCGTCGGACCTTCCCATTATCCGATCATGTAATGGAAATACCATCCCGCAAGGACATTTTTCAGGTATCAAACGAGTCAAATCCCTTGTCCTGTAGCGAATTAAAGGAGCAGCTTCTTTCCTTAAAGTAGTAACCACCATCTCCCCGATCTCCCCTGGTGGTACGGGTTGCAAGGTTTCGGGGTTCAGGATTTCTAAAATGTAATAATCGCTCCAATAGTGGATACCTTTGTGGAACTCGCAATCTATGCCTGCTCCAGGCCCATATAACTCGGTTAACCCAGTTATATCAAACACATGTTCCACTCCCAACAATTCCTTTATTCTCTTCCTCATCGCATCACTTGACCTTTCCGAACCCATTATCACCCTTTTCAAATTGATGCTCCCCCTTAATCCTCTCCGATCAACCTCCTCCGCCAGAAGCAAAGCCATAGAGGCCGTACAACATATAACCGTGGTTTGAAAATCGACCAAAAACTGGCATTGCATATCCAAGTTGCCCGGTCCGATCGGTATCGCCATAGCTCCAAGGCGTTCACATCCGAGTTGAAATCCCACTCCCGCAGTCCATACCCCATAACCGACCGCTATCTGAACCCGATCAAGGGGGGTAAGTCCAGCTACTTCGTAGCATCTGGCCATCATATCAGCCCAATCGTCGATGTCCTTTTGTGTGTAGCACAGGACTTTTCTTTTACCGGTGGTACCAGAAGAGGCATGTATTCTGACTATTTTCTCGAAGGGAACGGCTCTTAAGGGAAAAGGATAACCGTCTCTCAGGTCTTGAGCCGTAGTAAAGGGCAATTTACTTATGTCATCCAGGCTCTTTATGTCATCGGGCTTAACCCCCGCTTCCTGCATCTTTTTCCGGTAAAATTCGGATCCCTCATAGGCATGTTTTACTGTCCACCTTAAACCCTCTAGCTGTAATTCCTTTAGTTCCTTTTCGGTCAATTTCGGTATGAAGGACCTTTTTTCCATAAAAACCCTCCCTTAAAGAGTCATCTTCATTTTTAACTTTTCCCTTAGTTTTTTGGTCCTCTCCCAATCGACCTCATAGGTATGTGGATCGATTACCACGCCGTATTCTTCCTGCGCCTTCTCCAAACTCACATACCCATAAAGCACATCTTGCTTCACCATCTCGGGATCCCTCTCCAAAGGATCGCCGAACCCTCCTCCTCCCGGAGCGTGAAATTCGATGATGTCACCGGGTTTACAAAAAGTTAAGGTACTGGGGTCACCTGGCTCCCCATTGACGAGGAATTTGGACTTCGCCCCTGGTTTCCCCCCGAAAAGTCCTTCGGCTGGATACTTGAACCTTCCCCCTTGAATGGCTATTACCACCGGGGGTTTGGGAGCAAACTCATCATCTGGGACCTTCACCACAAAGGTCCTTCCGAGGCCACCTCTCATCTTCCCAGCTCCTCCGGAATCGGGGATCAAGTTTCTCTCTAAAACCAAAAGAGGAGTATCGCTTTCGAAGATCTCCACTGGCGTATTGGCCCCGTTGGCGGGGAATATGGCACAATGATGCCCATCGCTTTTGCTACTAGCTCCCATTCCTCCACCACCTATTACGTTAGTGAGCCAAGGACTTCCGTCATGGCGTTGACCATAAAATATGTAAGTGTGAGCAGGCGTACCTCCACAGGGAGCAATTACCCTGTCGGGAATAGCGGGTGCTAAAGCGCGGAAAACCAATTCGGCCATAAAATGCCCAATCTGCATCCTGGCCGCAACTGCCGCGGGAAACTTACAGTTAACCACGCTTCCTTCCGGAGCTGTGACTTTAATAGGCCTAGTTGAACCCTCATTTACGGGAATCTCAGGATCTACTGCGCTTTTAATGGCCATAAAGCAGTAAGCATAGGTGAAGTTATAAACCACATTGCCCCCCCAATCCACTTGGGGAGAGGTACCCGTGAAATCCACCTCCACTTCTCCGTTTTTAACCTTAACACTGAGCTTGACCAACACGTCTTCCTTACCCGGAGGCCCTTCTATTACCGTCTCAAACGGATAAACGCCCTCAGGGATATTGGAGATTCCCAATCTCATACTGCGTTCGGATCTTTCTATGATCTCCTCTGCCAACTCATCCAGATCCTTTAACCCCTCTTCTTCTAACATCTCTATTAATTTACGGGCACAAACGTGATTGGCAGCCACTTGACTCCTTATATCCCCGATAACGGAATCCGGAGTCCTCACATTCCAACGGATTATCTCAAGAAGTGCCTCGTTTAATTTACCCTCTTCGTAAAGTTTCACCGGAGGTAAGAACAAACCCTCTTCAAAAACCTCGCGGTTATCGGAAGAGACCCTTCCCCCTATGTCAGAATGGTGAAATACGCAAGCGGTAAAGGCCACAAGTTCACCTTTGTAAAAAACAGGGCTTAACACACATATGTCATTCAAGTGCCCAGCCAGAAGCCAGGGATCATTCACTATTATCACATCACCCGGTCGATAACTCTCAAAGGGAAACATATTTACAATTTTCTTAATCCCTAAGGCCATGGCCCCAGCTTGTCCCGGGGTACAAAAAGTCCCTTGGGCCAATTCTCGACCATATCTATCGGTAAACATACAAGTATAATCGTGAGCGTCCCGCAAAAGGCTGGAAAAAGCAGTACGAGCAACCGTAGCGTCCGCTTCGTCTACAATAGCAATTAAACGCCTCCACAAAATCTCTAACCTTATGGGATCAAACTTCCCCGCCATTTTTTTCGGCCTCCTTTACCCTTTGATCTTGATCCAAACGAACCCATACTCGTCCACTGAGGCCTCCGCATCCTCACCTATTATTATGGTGGACTCCCTCTCTTCGATAATGGCAGGCCCACTAATTAAGGCACCCGGGAAGAGCTTATATCGATCATAAACATCGAATAAGATGAACTCCTTTTTCAAAAGGGAGAAGGCCTCCCTCTTCCCCTTTCGGGCCTTCTCGAGATCCTCCGATTCCACTTTCAATCGAGGAAATTTAAAAGGCCTCTCTGGGAGTTTTGCCCTTACCCTAAAGGTCACAAATTCTATTGGACTTCCTGGATAAGTACGTCCATAAAGACGCTGATAATGTTCGTGAAAGAGCGCCTTTATTTCTTCTTTTGACCACAGGTTAAAGGGCTTCCTCTCAATGGGGATCGTGGTCTCCGAACCTTGACCCACATACCTCATATCCAATGCCCTTTCAAAGATAATCTCATCGCCCTCACGAACCCCCTTTAAAATGGAAGCCCCTTCTTCTTCCATCTGCTTAAAAATCTCTTCCACCATATTAAAATCCATCTCTTCCACTTTACCTTTGTAACTTCTCGCCAGATCAAAACTTATAGGAGCCGTGAAGAACCCTAAGGCCGACCCTACACCCGCTAAAGGTGGAACCAAAATCCTACTGGCCCCTATCTTTTTGGCAAGACCATAAGCATGTACCGGACCCGCACCTCCAAAAGCCACTATGGTCACTATATTGGGGTTACCGCCCTTTTCGGCAATATGGGTCTTCGCTGCGGCTGCCATAGTCTCGTTAATGAGCTCATGAATGCCGTAAGCGGCCTCGATCAAAGAAACATTCAAAGGAAGAGCTACCCGATCCTTTATAGCGGCTATCGCCGCCTCTTTGTTAAGCTTCATAGCTCCACCGAGGAAATAATTGGGATCAAGATAACCGAGGACCAAATCGGCATCGGTCACCGTAGGTTCTTCACCGCCTAAACCATAACAAACAGGACCGGGATCAGCCCCAGCGCTTTCCGGACCTACCTGGAGAAGACCCCTTCGATTTATCCTGGCTATACTCCCCCCACCAGCCCCTATCTCCAAAAGGTCCACCACCGGAACCTGAATCGGTAAACCCGAACCCTTCTTAAACCTTTGCACCCGCCCTACTTCAAAGGTGGAAACCAAATCCACTTTTCCTTTTTGAATCAAACAACTTTTAGCCGTAGTACCTCCCATATCAAAACAGAAAAGATCAGAAATCCCAAATAATTTTCCATAATATTGGGCAGCAATTACAGCAGCGGTAGGACCTGATTCGATAATCCTAACAGGATATTCCCGCGCCACATCGGTAGTAGTAATCCCTCCCGATGAGAGCATTATAAATAACCGCCCTTCAAATCCTAAAGAACTTAAACGTTCTTCTAAACGTTTTAAATACCTTGCCGTAATAGGTTTGACATATGCATTTGTTACTGTAGTTGATGTTCTTTCATACTCTCTTATTTGAGGCAAAACTTCATAAGATATGGATAAAAATAAATTTGGAGCTTCTCTTGTTACTATTTCCTTAACCTTAAATTCATGAACTGGATTTATGAAAGAATTCAAAAAACATACGGCTAAAGATTGAATACCTTCTGTTAAAAGTTCATCAAGTTTTTCCCTCAATTCCATTTCATCTAAAGGTATAATTACTCTCCCGTCACTCGAGATTCTTTCCGCGACCTCCTTTCTTAAATAGCGAGGGACTAAGGGTTCGGGATATTCAGCAAAAATATCGTAGGGATCGTAACGGAGTTCTCTACCAAGTTCGAGGACGTCTTTAAAACCTTTAGTGGTTATTAAACCCGTTTTGGCCCCTTTCCTTTCGATAATGGCGTTTATGACCAAAGTGGTTCCATGGATTATCTCTTTTAAATAGGGTATGAAATTGACCCCGCGTTGAAGAAGACCTCTAATACCCTGCTCTACCGCCTCCGAAGGATCCTGAGGGGTGGTGAGGCATTTATTGACCATAATTTCCCCGCTTTCATCCTCCACAAGGACAAAATCCGTAAAGGTACCACCGATGTCACATCCTAATCGGTAGGAAGGCATGATCTTCCTCCCCTGATCTTTTTAAAAAATAGAAGGCTCCTTAAACTCCCCGTAAACTTCCTTGAACACACTTGTCATTTCTCCCAATGTGGCGTAAGCCTTAACCGCCTCCAGTAGATATGGCATTACGTTTTTCCCTTGCTTTGCCGCGACTTTTAGATCATTTAAACATCTCGCCACTTCCCTATTGTTCCTGTGTAGTTTGATCTCTCTTAATGACTTTATCTGGGCTTCAGCTACTTCGGGGTTATACTCATGTAGCTTCACGTCCTCCGTTCCCAGCGGACCGGGATCGGTGTATTTATTAACACCGATCTTGATGTATTCTCCCCTCTCCAATCCTTTTTGCCATTCATATGCCTGTCGGGCCACTTTCCTCTGGATATAACCCGTCTCCACCGCCAGTTTTATACCGCCTATACGTTCTATCTCCTCCATCTCTTCGATTATCTTCTCTTCCATCTTCTTGGTTAGCGTCTCTATAAAATAGGAACCCGCCAAGGGATCCACCGTATCCCTCAACCCCACCTCGTCCATTAACAACTGAAGGGTCCTCAAGGATATGAGTGCTGAATAAGGAGTTGGGATGGTATAAGCCTCATCATAAGAACAAATAGCAGTAGTTTGTGCTCCCCCTAGGGCAGCGGCCAAGGCATAATAAGCCCCTCTCACCACGTTTATTATGGGCTGTTCTTTGGTTAAACCCGAACCACCTCCTCCAAATAGCCCCCTTAAGAACATGGTCTGTTTATCCTTAGCTCCCCATTTCTCTTTCATGTTCTTCGCCCACAGCTTTCTGGCGGCTCGGAACTTAGCCACGTTTTCCCATAGATTTCCGAAGACGTTGAAATTGAAAGTTATCCCTCGTCCAAATTCGTCCACATGATATCCCCTTTTTACTACTTCCTCGATGTAAGCATTGGCTATAAGAATCGCATAGGCGATCTCTTGAGCTGGAGTAGCCCCTGACTCCCTTATATGATATCCACATACGCTCACCGGATTAGTCTTAGGCATAACTTTCATAGAATATTCGATGGTATCCCCAATTAACTTTATGGAAGGCTCAACGGGAAATATCCAGGTACCTCTGCCTATCATCTCCTTCAAGATGTCGTTCTGAGGAGTAGCGCTTATGGACTCAGGAGAATAGCCGTATTTCTCAGCTACCGCCTGATACATGGCCAATATGATGGAAGCCACCGCGTTTATCGTCAAACCCGTCCCAATCCTATCAAGGGGAATTCCCTCAAAAGCAATTTCAAAATCCCTTAATGTATCAACGGCCATTCCTACCCTTCCCACTTCCCCTTCGGCCAAAGGGTCATCCGAATCAAGACCCATCTGGGTAGGTAAATCAAAAGCCACGTTTAATCCGGTCTGCCCTTGAGAAATCATGAACTTGAACCTCTCGTTAGTCTCCCGAGGGGTACCAAAACCCGTATATTGGCGCATCGTCCAAGCCCTGGACCTATAACCCTCAGGATGTATGGAACGCGTGAAGGGATACTCCCCTGGATCACCCAAGTCCTCTTCGTAAACAAACCCCACTTCCTCCAAGTCGGAAGGCGTGTAAAATGGTTTTATCTTTATTCCGGATTCGTAAATTACCTCCTTTATCCTGTCCTTTTCGTCCCTTATGTATTTGGCACCTCCAACCCCCATCTTTACTCCTCCCCTTTCATCGATTGAATAGCAACCTGGCGAACCCCTTCCACCACTTGACTCAAAGGAGTGCCTCCAGGGAAAACAGCTTTAACCCCCATCTCTTTCAATTTGGGAATATCCTGTTGTGGTATAACTCCACCAACAACCACAGGCTTATTTTCTAAGCCCACTTCCTTTAACTTTTTCATAAGTTTTTCGCATATGGTAAGATGAGCACCTGAAAGTATACTCAAGCCTATAACATCCACATCTTCTTGCAGGGCAGTTGCGACAATTGAATCGATAGTCTGATGCAAACCAGTATATATCACTTCCATACCTGCTTCTTTTAAAGCATATGCTACAATCTTGGCACCTCTATCGTGACCATCAAGGCCGGGTTTTGCTATTAAGACTTTAATTTTCCTCTCCATGATCAGACCCTCTTTGTTGGTTAATAAAAACTTGTATTGTCTTCATTATATGACTACGAACAAAGCTCTCGATCTTTTCTACATTATTTTCTCTTAAGAGTTTAACAATTTCTAAATGATCTCTCCACGAAGTTTCCATCATTCCAGGTATCTCTAAAAGCAGAATACGTATTTGATAAAATTGATCCCTTAAAGAAGTGATTATCTCGTATAACTTATTATTCCCACAATTGCGATAAATGGTTTCATGAAATTCGGTAGAAATCTTCACGCATAATGGTATATTTTTTTGATCCATGGCTTCCTTAAATTGTTTGAGAAGGTCTTCTAACTTTTCGATAAGGGTCTCATCTTTTTTTTCTGCCACAAGCCGAGTGGCATAAGCCTCGAGAATGCTTCTTATTTCTATTAATTCCCTCATCTCATTTAAGCTCAACCATCTCACATAGGCTCCTTTACCCGGAAGGATGACCACATACCCCTCTCTCTCTAACCTCCTAAGGGCATCCCTTATCGGCGTACGGCTTACCCCCATCTCCTCAGCTAATTTAGCTTCCTTAAGACGTGTCTTCGGTGGGTATAAACCCGTCTTTATGCGTTCGCGCAGTACCTCATAAATCTGATCGGAAAGCAAGTTTTTCTTAACTTCAAGATTTCGGCCAAATTTAACCATACCTGTATTGCACTCCAAAACCACCTGACGGATATTCCCATTTTATGGCTTTATATGGACAAGAAATCCAGCACGTGCCACATTCCAAACACCCAGTATATTCCACTGAAATCTTACCATCTTCATTCAATTCATATAACCCTGCAGGACATATTCGAACACAAACTTTACATTCAGACTTTTTACACAATTCTTGATCAATTGTTATGTGACTATCTTGCTTAACCCTAAAGAAGTTTTTAACAAGTTTCTCATCAACTTTCATTAAAGCCCTCGTAATTTCCATAAGTCTTTATATGTTTGAAAATCACAAAATAGCTTTTTTGAATAACGACAAAACGTTTTCCATAACTTTTCTTTATTTTCTGCAGGAACAAAAAATATATCTTTAAAAAATTCCAAAACCAATCGGGGATAGTAGTTGTATAACCGGCTTACCGACCACAATATTTCCGAAGAGTTTTTGAAATTATACATGTCTTTAAGCACGAAACTGTTTCTTAAAAACGATTCGTACAAAGAAAGGGTATTAATCGAGAAATCGTTGCGTTTTTTAGCCTCTTTAACAACTTCGGAGGCAAAAAACCCTGAAGCTATGGCGAAATCCATTCCCCGAACCGTGATGCCGTGATTAAGGGCAAAGCCAGCGGCATCTCCGAGAAGCAGCACTCCGTTTCCGAAAAGCTTTTTGGTGAGCCCAAAGGCGCCTTCTGGAATAAGGTGAGCCGAATATTCTGCAACTTCACCACCTTCGATCAAGGGGTAAACTTCGTTTCTACTTTTAAAGTTCTCCAGAAGTCTTGGAACTTCTGAAACTTCTTTGGAATCGGTAAAAGCCTCAAGGCCGATCACAATGCCCAGAGAGACCGTATCCAGATTGGTATAAAGGAATCCTCCCCCGAAAACACCTTCGGTCACTTCACCTACAAAAAGGTGGGCAACTCCCTCATTATCTCTCAAATTGAAGCGCTTATTGATCTCCTCTTGAGGAAGTTGAATTACCTCCTTTACCCCCACTGCCACTCGGTGGGGACTTATCTCCTCCTTTAAACCGGCTTGTTGAGCTAAAGGCGAAAGAACCCCATCGGCGATGATCACGATATTACTTCGCAGTTCCTCCTCTCCTTCCACCACCACCCCTTTTACCCATCCGTTTTCTTTTAAAAGACCGGTGACCTTTTTCTGAGGGATTATCAAACCTCCCTGGGCCTCCACTTTTTCAGAAAGCCATTTGTCAAATTTGGACCTTAAAAGGGTATAACTTTGGCCTTTTATCTCTTCTGAATCAAATTCAAGCGTTAATGAGCTTATTTTAGCAAGTAATGAAAGTCTCTCTTTTTTCACGCATCTCTCAAAGGGAGCTTCTTCCCATAGTTCTGGGAAAATTGACCTTATTGGTTCCAGATAAAGCCTCCCTCCCGTTACGTTTTTACTGCCCGGATAGTCGCCCCTTTCCAGAAGTAAAACTTCTATTCCCGCTTTCGCTAAACCATAGGCCGCGGAAAGACCCGCTAACCCTCCTCCAACCACAATTACATCGATTACCCCGTTCATCCCCTTTCCTTTTTGAGTTCTTCAATCAAAATAGGAACTACCTCGAACAAATCCGCTACAAGCCCATAATCGGCGTATTCGAATATAGGAGCGGTGGGGTCTTTGTTAATGGCCACTACCACTTTCGAGCTATCCATTCCCATCACATGATGAATAGCCCCGGAAAGGCCTATGGCGAAATAAAGATTGGGAGAAACGGTTTTTCCGCTTTTACCCACCTGTTCCGATTGAGGCCTCCATCCCGCATCAACTACCGCTCGGGTGGCTCCTACCACTCCTCCTAATATTTCCGCAAGCTCCATTAAGAGGTTGAAGTTCTCCGGAGCCTTCAGGCCTCGCCCCCCGCAGACCACCACATCGGCTTCGGTTATGTCGGTGACCTTTTCTTTTACTTTAAAAACATCTAACGTCTTTATCCTCGCTTTCGACATATCAATTTGTACTTCCTCTTTCCTTATAAGACCTTGCCCAGCAGGCTTCTCTTTCGCTTGAAAGACCCTCGGTCTCACAAGGACTATATGAGGATAACATTTAGGAATGACTTCACCCAAGATTTTTCCCCCGTAAAAGGGCTTAACGTAAGAAAGCTTTCCGTCCCCTATCTTTATCTCAACACATTCCACAATAACGCTACATTCCAAAATCCCACCCAATAAGGGGAAAAGTTCTCGGGCCTGAAAAGTAGCTCCAGCCATAATTAAGGAAGGCTCCTCCCTTTTTATAAGCTTCTCAAGTATTTGAAGGTAAATCTCCGAATTGTAATTCTCCAAAATGGGATCCTCAAAAAGGTACACTTCGTCCACATAGGATGAAGCTTCCTGAGCCACTTCTTCTAATTGATTTCCAAGAATTACCGCTTTTGCCTTTTCTCCCAGTTGTTGAGCTATCTCCCTTCCTTTGGAAAGAAGTTCATAAGAAACCCTTTTTAACCTTCCTTCCCTATGTTCTCCATAAATTAAAATCCCGCTCATAGCCCCTCCTTATAAAACCCGAGCTTCACTCTTCAATAGTTCTATCAATTCCTTGACCATCTCCTCAGGAGTTCCCTTGATCCACCTTATTCGCCTTTTCTTTTTCTCCTCCCAGAGCTTGGAAATCTCCACTTTCGTCTCTTCAACGATTGAGTCCGGCTTTATTCCTAAATCCTCCACCTTTATCCTTTTTATTGGGGCCTTCATGGCCTTCAGTAATCCCATAACCGTAGGAACCCTCGGCTCATTCAACCCTTTTTGGGTGGTTAATAAAACAGGCACATTCACCCTCAAAAGCTCTTTCCCCTCCTCTATCTCCCTTTCTACCTCCAGTTGTCTTTCTTCGGGTTTTACTTCCACCTTGGTGACCATTGTGATCACCGGGATTCCCAGCATTTTTCCTAAAAACGGACCGACCAAACCGGAAGAAGTGTCAAAAGCCTCCCTTCCGCATAAGATCAGATCAAAAGGAATATCCTTTATGGCTTTGGATAATATTCTGGCAGTCACGAACTCATCCTTATAAGGTACGTTTTCATCCTCGATAAGGATCGCCTCATCTGCACCCATCGCCAGAGCGCTCCTTAGCACCTCGATCGAGGAGGAAGAGCCAAAGGTGAAAACTGTAACCTTACCTCCTACTTTCTCCTTTATACGAATAGCTTCCTCAACCGCTAAATTGTCAAAGAAATTTATCGTATATCTCTCTTCTATCTTCAAAACATTCCCTTCTTTTACCTCAATTTGTGCTTCGGAATCTGGCACCCTTTTTATACACACCAAAATATCCACCCCACACCTCCTTTTTAAAGCTTTCCTAAAATCAAACGTCCGAGATAGTCCCTTAACACTTCGTGAGTACCTCCACCGTAAAGGAGAAATCTCGCATCCCGGAAATGCCTTTGAGGGGCATATTCCATGGCCATTCCGTTGGCACCATATATTCTGGTACATTCATCGACTACTTTTATACACGTCTCAGTAGCGAACATCTTCGCCATTATGGCTTCTTTAGTACAAGTCAACCCTTTATCAAGCATCCAAGCCGCTCTCCAGACTAAAAGCCTGGCTGCATCAAGTTCTGTGGCCATATCGGCAAATTTGGCTCGGATGAGCTGATAATATCCAATGGGATGACCGAAGGCCACTCTCTTTCTCGCATATTCCAGGGCTTCATCGTAAGCCGCCCTGGCTATCCCTAAGGCCATAGCCCCGGTCATAATCCGAATCTCATCCAAAATCTCCTGTAAATATTGAATGCCCTTACCTTCTTCACCCAAGAGGTTCTCCTCTGGGATGCGCACGTTATCGAAAATCAACTCTCCGGTAACGGTTCCTCTACAACCTATCTTCTGGATCTTTTGTCCCGGATAAAAACCGGGAGTCCCCTTCTCTACCAAAAAGAAATTTAACCCCTTCAACCCTTTGGAAGGGTCAGTGGTGGCGAGCACCGTAGCAAAATCACAAATGGGCCCATTGGTTATCCACTGCTTTTTCCCATTTATAACCCAATACTTCCCGTCCTTAACCGCAGTAGTCCTTATAGAAGCCAAATCGGAACCGCTTTGATCCTCAGTAAAGCAAATAGTAGCGATCTTTTCACCTCGAAGAGCTGGTATCAAACATCGCTGTTTCATTTCCTCTGTGCCAAAACGGTAAATGAAATGCGTTCCCATTAACATGTTCATTATTACACTCTGGGCAAATCCCACCGATCCCCTGGTTATTTCTTCATAAAAGATCATACAACTGACCTTATCAAGACCCATCCCTCCATACTCCGGTGGATATCGCAGCCCCAAATACCCGAGCTTCGTGAATTCCTTCCAAAGCTCCCAAGGAAACTCATCGGTCTGATCGATTTCCTCGGCTTTTGGAATTATCATCTTTTCTACAACCTCCTTTACGGTGCGCCTAAAGAATTCCTGCTCCTCCGTGAGATTAAAATCCATCTCCTTCCCTCCTCAAATAATCTCTTTTTCTTTCAACTGATTAAACTCATCCTCCTTAATCCCCAAAACTCCTCGGTAAATCTCCTCATTATGTTCACCCAACCGAGGTGGGAAAGATAGCGTATAGTTATTCTTCTCCAGAAAAGGAGTAAAATAAGGTGGTGGAGCAAGCATTAATTCCATGCCTGTTATATGATCTTTGGTACGCAACATCCATCCTTTAATCAAAGGATCTTCAATTACTTCTTTCATAGTGTTAATACGTGAACATGGTATTGTTTTCTCCGTTAATAACCTTATTAACTCATCAGTATAGTATTGTTTTGTAACCTCCTCTATCTGTCGATTTAAGTTATCTTTATCTGCGATTCTTCCAGCATTATATTGATATTCTGGCTTATTAAGGTGCTCAAATCCAGGGATCTCTACAAAATCTTGCCATTGCCTATCGTTACCAATTGCAATATAAATGTAACTATCTTTTGTTTTATAAACGGAAACAGGAGCAAAAAATTGGTGCGTATTACCATGCCTAGTTACTATTATGTTAAAGTTAGTCATGGTGATTGGAACAGTAAGCCAACTTACGGTACTTTGTAACATGATCATATCAATCCTTGAACCTTCTCCGGTTAATTGGCGCTTCAACAAGGCCTTCATGATCTGCCCATAGGTATGCTCGCTTGTACCCATATCGGGCAAGGGTATGCCCATAACCATAGGTGGTCCGTTAGGATCGCCGTTCAAATCCATAAGCCCTCCTCGGGCTTGAAGGATTGGGTCATAAGCCGCTTCATTACTCTCTGGTCCGAAACCCGTCACTCCTACCCATATGATGTCAGGTTTTACTTGAGAAAGAGTTTCGTAATCTATACCCAACTTCTTGTAATTTTTCGGAAGCACATTGGTACAAAACACATCTACTGGCAATTCCCTTATAAGCCGATAAAGAAGCTCTTTACCTTCGGAAGTAGCTAAGTTAAGGGTTATACATTTTTTACCGGCATTTATAGCCAAGAAGTAACTTCTCATCATCTCATCGTTCAAAACATTATCCCCTACCCTTCGATTAGGATCAGGATACTGCGGGTTTTCTAACCTTATTACCCGCATTCCATCCATTGCCAAGCGATAAGTCAAATAAGGAAGAACCGTAGCCTGCTCCATACTCAAAACGGTAAACCTTCCAAACAGCTCCTCCATCTTCCCTCCCCTTTGGGTGTATTTGTATACTGTATACAACTAATTAAGTTAACTGTCAAGCATCTTTTTGATTTCCAAACAAATGTCTTTTGTTAATTCTTTAAACGCTTTTTTGAAATCAAATCCGTTCTTTATTTTTTCCTTAATCTCTTGGGACTTTCTCTCAAAAGTGTTTATTATTATTCGGTGAATGACTTCTTCCGTAAACATTTGAAGTGCTTTTTTACGTCTTTCGAAAACGCATTGTTGAAAAATACCTTGTCTTTTTAAAAATTCTCCACGTTCCACAATGCTTTTATAAACTTCTTCGACTCCTTTACCTTTAAAAGCTTCGGTTCTTATCACTTTAGGTTCCCATTTTTCTCGATCTTGTTCAATTTTAAACGACAGAACTCCATGAAGGTTTGCTTCCATAATATCGGCTCCGGGAAGGTCAGACTTATTTATGACAAAAAGATGGCCTATTTCGCACAAACCAGCCTTTAAGAGCTGTAGGTCATTCCCACACGCAGGTGTAAGTACTACGATAACCGTATGGACCAATTGAAATATATCCACCTCATCCTGCCCCGCACCTAAGGTTTCGACGATAACGTAATCGTATCCCCTTGCATCCATTATCTCTAAAGCAGCCCACACATTTCGATTTAACCCGCCTTTTGCCCCACGGGAGGCAAAGCTTCTAATAAAAACACCTGGATCCAAGGCATGCTCCTTCATTAACGCCCTATCGCCCAAAAAAGCCCCACCACTTAAAGCACTTGAAGGATCAATTAACAGGACCCCCACCGTTTTACCCGATTGCCGAATATGCTTAATAAGGGCGGAAACCAAAGTGGATTTCCCCACCCCTGCGCTTCCCGTTATGCCTATTGTGTGGGCTTTTCCCCCAAGGCCTAAGGAATCGCTTACTGTTTGAAAGGCCTCCTCCTCCCCTCTTTCTATCGCCGTAATCAGTCTTGAAAGTTCATAGATATTGTTCATATTCTTCTTTTTAAATTTTCATATATTTAGTCAACCAAAGCCCTATTTCCGGCCATATTATCAAAAGAATGACGGTAAATATGTAAGCAGGCAAAAAACCCATTACCCCTTTAAAGACTACCCGTAATCCCCCCAATCCCAAACTATTACTGAATCCGGCTACTATATAAGCATTTATACCAACAGGCGGTGTAATTGCTCCCATCGTGGTGACTATTGTTATTACAACACCATACCATATAGGATCATATCCTAAAGACGTAACCAAAGGATAAAATACCGGAAGGGTTATAAGTAAAAAAGCAAGTGCATCCATTAAAGCTCCACCAATAATATAAACTATTAGAATCATTCCCAAAATTGCCCATGAAGGCAAAGCTAATTCAGAAACATAATCAGCAACAAAATAAGGAATTCTTGTCATTGTTAAAAATCTTCCAAAAACTGTTGCTCCAATAACTAGCATTAGTACCATGCAAGATCCTTTTAAAGTATCTAATGTTGCTAATTTTAATTCATTCCATTTAAAAGTTCGCCTGATTAGTCCCAAAACTATAGCTCCAAAAGCTCCAGCAGCTCCTCCTTCGGTTGGTGTAAACCATCCCATATACAATCCAATCATAACAAACAAAAATAAAATAAGCGCCTCAACTACTCCTTGTGATTTTTTTAATTTATCAAAGAACGAAACCTCCTCCCCTGTTATTTCCCATCCTCTTGATATGGGAGATTTTGAAATTAAACTCGCAAAATAAAGGGCAAGTATCAAGAACCCCGTCAATATCAAACCAGGAATAATAGAAGCTATGAATAGCTTGGCAACTGATTGTCCAACATATAACCCATAGACAACCAATACCACACTTGGAGGGATTACCACACCCAAGGTACTTCCACAGGCTACTGAACCGGTGGCAAAAACAGGATTGTAGTCATGCTTTCTCATTTGAGGCAATATCATTCTGCTCATGGCTGCTGCAGTAGCCGCATTTGATCCACAGATAGCCGCAAAACCCGCACAGGCCAAAATTGTGGCGATACAAAGCCCCCCTTTTCTTTTACCAAACCAAATATTAGCCGATTCGAACAATCTCTCGCTTATCCCACTGTAAAAAGCCACATTTCCCATAAGTAAGAATAAAGGAATCACCGTGAGCCCATAGGAAGAAAACCCCTCCCATATTTCCCTGAAGACCACCGTTAAGGCCGAATCAATGGGGATCACAAAGCACAACCCGATAAACCCCGAAAGAAACATGGCATAGGCTACGGGAAAGTCCAAAAATAACATCAACAAAAGGAGTAATCCTATTCCCATTAACCCAATCATGCTTTTTTCTCCTTAATTCACCTTCTTTTTGCAAACAGGTTTTTAAACCTCTCATTTACAAAAAAGGAACCTACTAACCACAACAAACTTAATCCAGCCCATAGAATTACCGGATAATACCGAAGCCTTAACGTTTCAGTCCTTTCACCAGTAGCATAAACTTTAAACCCCCAATTGAGCATCTTTAAGGCTATAATAAAAAAGAAAATCGCCATTATGATTGAGGCAAAAAAATTTAAAGAATTTCGAACCTTAGCTTCATACCTTGAAGAGATGATATCAGCCCGCATGTGAACGTTAGCCCTTTCCGCCTCCCCTAAAGCCGAAGCATAGGTTATAACTGCTAATAAACCTATTAATTCATATGAACCTTTTATTGGAAAACCAAATACCCTCAATATCATGTTGGCACAGGCTATGGAAAGCATACCCAGAAGCGCCCCTCCCCCAATCAAACGAAACACCCTCCCTCCCTTTTCGTACATTGGATGCCTCCGGGTTTAGTAAATTATTGTATTAACCTAAATTTCTAAAAATTTACTTAATAGACGCCTTTATATTCTCGATGTCTTTCAGTACTTCCTCTACCGGTATACCGGCGGCTTTTGCACGCTGTGTATATTTCTCGAACATGGGCTTCACTAAAGCGTTAATGCGATCCTTATCCTCTTTTGGCAAATCTATAAATTCCACGTTATACTTATTTTTTGCCCATACTACCACTTCTTTTATGTAATTATCCATATAATCGGCAGTCCATATAGCCTGTTCTTCTTTCATGTTTTCTATAACATCTTTCACATTTTTGGGAAGCGATTCCCAGGTCTTCGTATTCATTACCACTGCGAATGAGACCACTTGATATCCCAGGTGGGTTACATATCTACAATATTCGGCATAATTGAAATCTTTTAACACTTCCAAGGAAGAAAGATATCCCTTGATTATTCCTTTTTGTAAAGCCTCAGGCACATCGCTCATTGGCATCGCTACAGGTGTAGCTCCCAGTAAAGCCAAAAAGTCGGCTAATGTTCCAGCCGCTCTCAATTCAACACCCTTAAGATCGGAAAGCCGTCGGATAGGTATTTTGCTTGCTATGTGATTGGGAGCGCAGGTGAACATGGTAATAACCTTGACGTCCTTAAGCTCAGCGGGTTTCCACTTCTCATAAAGTCTCAACAAGGTTAAGCTTGGCACCTTCGTATTAGGCCATCCCCAAGGCAGATCTACCGCCTCTAAAAGTGGGAACCTGCCAGGATGATAAGAGGGGCAAAAACAGCCTATGTCGGCTATACCCGCAATTACACCATCAAGCATGTTTTTGGCTCCCAAAAGGGTCCCACCAGGGTAAGTCTCCACTTTGACTTGGCCTTGAGTCCTCTTTTCAACTTCTTTAGCCCATCGCTCCATCTGGACACAAGGGAAAGTTGGTGCCGGAGGAAAATTGGCATATTTAAGTTTGATGGTTTGCGAATATCCCTTAAAATTCAAACACAAAATTCCAAAAAACAAGCACACCACAAATCCTATTGCCTTTCCCCATCCTTTCATCGTACACCTCCTATAATATGATGTTTTAATGTATACAGTACACAAAATTTTAAAATTTGTCAAGGTTTTAAGATCGATCTCTTGAAGGGATTGATCCCCGAGGGAAGGCTCAAAAATTTTGGCGCCCCCGGCTGGATTTGAACCAGCGACACCAGGATTAGGAATCCTGTGCTCTATCCTGACTGAGCTACGGGGGCTTTTAGGATTAAATTAACATTGCATATCCTTTACGTCAATAAATTTGCTTGCCCGTTTTCTCATTTTTGGTTAATCTTTAAGGAGATGTGGAGAAATTAAGAGCAGCACATCAATGGCTTGAGGCTGCCCAAAGCGTTTTCTTGAAGGCAAAAGCTGGCTTTGGGAAGGAAGGGATTAGATACGAGGATCTTTGTTATGACCTATTTCAAGCCACAGAGAGGGCTCTTATGGCCTTTTTTTCTTTACTTGGGCTTATGCCTCCTCCGGTACAAGGCATTGAGGTGATGTTAACCCATTTATCACTTAAGGGAATTTCCTTTCCCGAGTGGATAAAAGAATTAATTAAACTTGATCGGTATGGCGCTATTTCAAAATGGCCCTGGTTTCAAAATCCAATTCAAAAAACCGATTATTGGGAGGCTTTGGATCTTACTGAGAGGCTCATAGATTGGGTTGAAGAGGAGATTGAAAACATCGAACATTCTTCGAATATTTTTAATGGAGGTGATAGGGCATAAAACAGGTTGAAGGCAATTTATCGGGGCTTAAGGCAAGCGAAATAAGGGCGCTTGAGCGTATATATCGCCGAAGGATCCCTTCAAAAGAGATAATCACGAAAGAATTAGCCCGTTATATAAGTGAGATTTCCCGGCGCATAAGAAGGCAAATTGGTCTTATTGTGGATAGAAACGGTGAAATCGTTTTTGTCATCGTAGGGAACCATCATCAAATCCTCATACCCGACCTTAGCCGATGGAGAACCGGAAAGGGAAGGTTAAGGGGTTTAAGGTGCATTCACACCCATCTCAAAGGTGAGCCCCTTTCTCAAGAGGATCTCACGGACCTTGCGCTTCTGAGGCTTGATCTTATGGCGGCAATAGGCGTTGACGAAAGGGGTTTACCGAGTAATTTCTCGATGGCCTATCTTTTGCCCAAAAACCCGGAAGGCCAGTCGTGGAAAATTGAAAATTACAGATCCTTTTACGAAGTAGAACTGGATTTTATGGAGTTCATCCAAGAACTTGAGGATCAACTTGAGAAGGATTTTTCGGCTTATGAACTCGATGGCCAAGAAAAGGCGATCCTTGTAAGTGTAGTACCAAGAAATTCCACTTATCCAATAGAAGAATCCCTTGAGGAGTTGAAGGAGCTTGCAAGGACCGCAGGCCTTAAAGTGATCGATACAATCATACAAAGGCCCAAGGAGCTTAACCCTAAGTACCTCATGGGAAGTGGTAAGGCCAAAGAGCTTATGATCAAAGCCCTTCAAACGGGGGCCGATATAATCGTTTTTGATCAGAATCTCACCCCAGTTCAAGCTGAGTCACTTTCGGAGTTGACTGATTTAAAGGTAATAGATCGGACTCAGCTTATTTTGGATATTTTTGCCAAAAGGGCTCATACCCGCGAGGGTAAGCTTAAAGTGGAGTTGGCGCAGTTAAAGTACACTTTGCCGAGACTCGTTGGTAAAGGAATTGCTATGTCAAGGCTTGCCGGAGGAATCGGGGGGAGAGGTCCTGGGGAGACTAAGTTAGAAATCGATAGAAGGCGCATAAAGGAGAGGATCCATAGAATAGAGGAAGAACTTAAGGAGATAGCAAGTTCAAGCTTACAGCGCCGAACTAAAAGAAACCGAATGGATATACCCATAGTCTCGATTGTGGGTTACACCAACGTGGGGAAATCCACCTTACTCAATGCTCTAAGTGGAAGCGATGTCCCTGTAGAGGACAAACTTTTTGTTACCTTAGATACCACAAGTCGCAGGATCCGTTTCCCGGAGGAAAAGGACATTATAATAACGGACACAGTGGGGTTCATCCGAAATCTGCCTAAGGATTTGCTTGATGCTTTTCGGTCTACCCTTCAAGAGCTTGAAGATGCCGATTTACTGCTTCATGTAATCGATCTGTCAAGTCCACATTTCAAAGACCAGATGGAGGAAGTGGAGAAATTACTTACCAAGCTCGACCTTGGCCAAAAGCCCATTCTGAGGGTTTTTAACAAAATGGACCTTGTAGGTGAGGAATACGCCCATAGGATAGCCGAACGATATGGAGGAATTGCCATCTCCGCTTTGAGAAAGGAGACGCTTGTGCCTTTGGTAGAGAAGATCGAAAAAATACTGTGGGAGGCAAAGTTAATTAAAGCCTCAGCTTCATTGTCTTAAAAAGAGAATAGGAGGAAGGCGAAAAAAATGCAAGAAGTGGCGGATATAATAGTGGTAGGAGGAGGAACTTCGGGCCTTGCAGCTGCTATTACTTCAGCCGAAATGGGGAGAAAAGTGTTAATTATCGAAAAAGAAGATAGCCCCGGTGGTGTTGGTATATTTGCCGAAGGTCTTTTTGCTGTTGAGAGTGATCTGCAAAAACATATGTATATTAATTACACCTGCGAAGAAGCATATAGAGATTTTTTAAATTTTTCCCATTTTAAGGCTAATCCTGAACTTGTAAGAAATTTCATTTTTGAAACAACTAACACAGTTAAATGGCTCCTTAAGCTGGGGGTGGAATTTGAAGGAATTTTCACAAACGTCCCTGGTGGTCCACTAGTTTGGCATATAGTTAAAGGAATGGGGGAAAACGTAATACAAAAAATGAAGGAGCGATGTGAAGTGCTAGGGATAAAAATATTGTATGGTTTAACCGCTACCCGTTTATTAATGGATGGGAAAAAGGTAAGTGGAATTGAAGTAGTTGATAGAGAAGGAAATCCCCGCGTTTATCGAGCGAAGAATGTGATTATTGCGACGGGTGGATATGCTAATAATGCTGAATGGATTCGTAACTATGGTTATCACCTAGGGAAAGACCTCATACCCATAGGGCATAAGGGAAAACTCGGAGAAGGCATTCGCATGGCCCTTGAGATTGGAGCAGAAAGTGAAGGGCTTGGGGTATTTCAATTGATAAGGGTCAGCCCTTTTGTAGCTCCTGTACCTTTAGAATGTGTAACCTTTCAACCATCGCTTCATGTGAATCAAAATGGTATGCGGTATATTAATGAAACAGTAACGAGCGTTTTTCCCTTTGATGCGAATGCCATTTCGAGGCAACCCGAAAGAACTGTTTATATTATCTTTGACGAAAAACTAGCCAAATATTGGAGTGAAGAAGGAGTGGAAGTCGGGTTGGGGCGCATCATACCTCCAAAGACAAAAATTGACGTACTTGGAGAGATGGAAAAAGTTTTGTCTTCTGGAAAAGAGGGCTTTTACAGAGCAGATTCTGTAGGAGAACTGGCTCGCGCGATAGGGATTCCCGAAGATAATTTGATCAAGACATTTAATCGATATAATTCTTTATGCCAAAGGGGCTATGATTCGGATTTTGGTAAAGACCCGCGATTTTTAAAACCTTTAGAGGGAAGACTTTTTGCCATAAGATGCAAATTGGGCTTCTTAGGAACTCTAGGAGGACTAAGGGTTAACGGAAATCTTCAAGTAGTGACTCCTAAAGGCGAACCCATTCCTGGATTGTTTGCTGCGGGACTTGATGCGGGTGGTCTTTACGGTGATACTTATGATGTCACAGCTGCAGGAACCACTTTTAGTTTTGCTTTGACCTCGGGTCGGATTGCGGGAAGGAATGCTTCATTAATGGGATATTAATTAAGGAGGGGTGAATCATGGCTCTTGATAAGGCGAAGGAGTTAATTAAAGAGCGATCAAAAGACGGAAAGATAACCTGTGCCCAAGCTCACGAGATAGCCCATGAGGTAGGTCTTCCTCTAAGGGAAATTGGCAGACTTTTAGACGAAATGGGAATAAAGGTCATCGAATGTCAATTAGGTTTATTTCATTCACAAAAGTTTAGACAATGAAAATTAAAGCTTCCGCTATCTTGGCGCTAACAACAATTGATTGTGAAATCAAACCCCTCAGGTGAGGGACCTCAACACTTTTCTCTTGGAGATGATCTGAGGACAAAGGGAAGGGACAAGGTTTGTAAAAGAAGGGAAAGGCCTACTAAGGCGAAGATGGAAAAATCATAGAGGAAACCTAGGCTGAGACTTCCCAAAAACCAGAATAAACCAAAAAAGGCATTAAAAAGGCCATAGCCGGTACCCCTTTTTTCCGAAGGGACGAGCTGGGCAATAAAAGCCCTCATGATCGATTCCTGAGCCCCAAGGCCTATGCCCCATACGATCATGCCCAAAAAGATCAGTTTAACTCCTCCCAAAAATACTAAGGGAGGAGCCCCTAAGGAAAAGATGAGGCCAAGTATTACCGCCTTTAGGCCTATTCGGTCAAAGAGAAAACCCAAGAAAAGGGCCGAGAGGGCATCTACTCCCATACTTAAGGCATAAAGAAGAGGGATCCATTCTTTTGAAAGTAAAGAACTCTTCTCCAAGTGATAACCTATGAGGGGAAAGTCAACAAACCCCGCTCCCAAAAAAGACATGCCCAAAAGGTAAAACCAAAAGGATCTACCGAACCCCTTTACAGTCAACTGGGAAGAGCTTTTTTCGAAGTTTTGAGGGCTTGGATAAAACTTCCTTGCTAAAAGGAGAAACAAAAGGGCTATAAAAGCTGGACCCAATAGGATCAAAAAGGCATCTTTATACCCCTTTTCGAGATAAAGGACGAAACCCATCGTCAAAGGTCCCACAAGAGCCCCTATCTGGTCCATGGCCTCGTGGATCCCAAAACCCAATCCCCTTCCAATCTGGGAGGTAGCATAGGAAAGAAGGGTGTCGCGGGGAGGAGTCCTTAAGGCCTTTCCGACCCTTTCCAAGATAATTAAGACCAATGCTCCTTGCCACGAGTTTACAAAGGCAAGAGCCGGAATTGAAAAGAGGTTTAAGGCATAGCCTATTAGCATCAAGTTCCAGTATCTTTTCGTCTTGTCCGCAATAAGGCCCGAAAAAAGCCTCAAACCATACCCCACAAATTCCCCGAAACCCGAGGCAAATCCCACTACAGCTGCAGTTGCTCCTAAGTAAAAAAGATAGGGCCCAGTGATACTTCGAGCCGATTCGTAGGTCATATCGGAAAAGAGACTGACAAGCCCTAAAAGAACTATGAAATAGAAGGGATTCTTCGTTCCAAACATTTTAAATATCCGAAAGGGCTATGAAATTGTAATTTCTTTTCCTTTCCTTTTCCCTTCGCCAAGAGTGAAAGTTTGGATCACAAAAGGTACAGTGAGGTATCTCCTCAACCTGTTGAACCCCACATTTTTCAAGCTCTTTAAAGGCGCAAAGAGGAAGGTTAAGGTGAGGAACTCCATCTTTTTGTATGATGACCTCCTGGCCAAATTTTTCCAGGAAATCCTCTACTTCCTTTCCCTTAAATTCATAACAGCATCCCTTTATAGAGGGACCCAAAGCCACAATGAGCTTCCGGGGGTCACTTGAGAAAAGTTTTCGCATTTTACTTATGGTCTTAGAGATTATACCCCCCAAAACTCCCCTCCATCCTCCATGAAGGGCTCCTATTACTCCATTTTCGGGATCCCATATAAAGATAGGGATACAATCGGCTGTTCTTATAAGAAGGATTGTGTCTTTCCGATCACTTATTACGCCGTCAAAAGGAAGGGGAAAAGGAGGGATTTTTTCCTTTTTCCTTAAGACCAATATCTCTGTCCCATGGACCTGTTTAAGCCAGATTAAGTTCCGAGGGGAAAAACCCAAGTGTTTTAAATCTTCAAACTTCAAATCCTTAGTCCCAAAAAGGTGAGGGACCTCAATTAGTTTGGCCCTTATAATAGGCATGGATTTTCTCTAAAAGTTCTTCCATGTCTTGACTAAGAGGGGCGGCGAATTCGACCCATCTGTTATCCCTCGGATGAAAAAAACCCAATTTAAAAGCATGAAGAGCAGGACGGGAAAAATTGTCAATCACAGGTTTTAGAGCTTCAGGAATCCTTTTTGTCCACTTTTTTCTTCCATACATGGGATCACCCACCAAGGGATGACCTATGCTACTTAAGTGGACCCTTATCTGATGGGTCCTTCCGGTTATGGGAGTAACCTCAAGAAGTGAAAAATCCCCAAGAATCCTTTCACTTCTCCATAAGGTTACTGCCTCCTTGGCCTTTTTGCCCTTGGGTATTCTCTTAAGGCCATAACGAGGATGATAACCTATGGGAAGTTTTACCTCACCTTCCCCTTCTAAAGGACCATAAACCAGGGCAAGGTAAATCTTTTTTACCTTTCTTTCTTTAAATTGATGTAATAATGCCGCGTGAGCTCTTTCGTTTTTGGCCACCACCAAAACCCCTGAGGTTCCCTTATCAAGCCGGTGCACAATGCCAGGCCTTAAGACCCCTCCTATCGGACTGAGGTCTTTTATCCGGTAAAGTAGGGCATTAACAAGGGTACCGCTCCTTATTTTGGAGGTCGGATGAACCAACATCCCAGGCGGTTTATTCACCACAACTATGTCCTCATCCTCATAGAGGACTTCAATGGGGATAGGTTCGGGTAAAAGCGTGGAAGGTTCCGATTCCTCTTTTAAAATTACCTTAATCACCTCATCACCTTTTAAGCGGAACGAGGGTTTGGCCTTTTGGCCATCGATCAAGACCAATCCCTTCTCGATAAGTTCCTTGATCTTGGTTCGGCTTAAACCCGAAATAGTTTGAGCCAGAAAGAGGTCAAGCCTTAAGGAAGGCCGATCGGCCTTGATCTCGATCTCCCTCATTCTTCTTTCACTATATAAGCCAAAGCTTCAGCTATTATGGGAAGATCCTCTTCGAAAAGTGTCCTCATATCCATTAACAAATACCCTTCAGAAACCCTAACTATTATGGGAGGCTCCCACTGCCTCAATCTCTCCTCCATCTTCTCCACCTCTATATGGTCATGCCTTATGGCCAGAGCCCAACTCGGAAGCTCACTCAATGGAAAGGAACCTCCTCCAATTTTCGAACGCTCCTGCACAATCTGAACCCTTAACCCCTGGGGGGCCATTCGGGTTATGAGCTTTTTGAGCTTTAAAGCGCGCCTTTTAAGTTCCGTAAGGGAAAATGTGATCATCCTTAAATGGGGTATCTCCTTAAAAGCCTTATCCTCATCAAGGTAAGTCAAAAGCGTCCCCTCCAGGGCCGAAAGGGTAAATTTATCGACTCTTAAAGCTCGGCTCAACGGGTTCTTCCTTATCAACTCAATTAGATCCTTTCTCCCCAAGATTATGCCCGCCTGAGGACCTCCGAGAAGCTTATCCCCGGAAAAGGTCACCACATCCGCCCCTGCCTGAAGAGCTCCTTTAACGGTAGGCTCATCCCTTAAACCCCAAGCCGAAAGGTCAAGGAGAAGGCCACTTCCAAGATCCATCATGACCAACAAATTGTACTTACGACCAAGATTTACCAACTCTTCTAAGGACACCTCACTGGTAAAACCGAGGATCTTATAGTTACTGGTATGAACCTTTAACAAAAGCGCCGTATTAGGGCCTATGGCCCTTTCGTAATCGTAAAGGTGAGTTCGATTGGTGGTCCCAACTTCCTTTAAAACGGCGCCACTTTTCGACATCACCTCGGGAATCCTGAAGGATCCACCGATCTCAACAAGCTCCCCCCTTGAAACAATGACCTCCTTCCCCTCGGCCAAGGTGTTAAGGGCCAGAAGAACCGCCCCCGCATTGTTATTGACAACGGTTGCCGCCTCGGCTCCGGTCAATTCCCTTAGAAGATCCTCCACATGGGTATATCTGTGTCCCCTTCTACCTTCCCTTAGGTCATACTCCAAATTCGAGTAAAAACGCCCAACTTCCAATAACCTCTCCAAAGCCCTTTCGCATAAAGGGGCACGCCCCAAATTGGTATGAAGAATTACACCAGTGGCATTTATCACCCTTCTTAAACTCGGACGGATATCATGTTTTAAATTCTCAAGTATGCGCCCCAAAAGGACTTCTCGCGAAAGCTCCTGGAGCCTTCCCTCTTTTAAGTCCGATCTTACTTCGTCAAGGCTTTTTCTTATGCTTTTCAAAACGAGCTTCTTTGAAAAACGCTCGAGATAAGGCCTTACGGCCTCCTCGGAAAGGATCTGATCTACTTTGGGGATCTGACGGAGCTTTTCACTTAGTTCCGCCACTTGACTCTTTCATCCTCTGTTCGATTGCTAAAAGGCTCAAAAGAAGCCTCTTCACCCTAAAAAGATCTACGATCTTTTCGCTTTTTGCCCTTTTTAGGGATTCTATCACCTCTTGCTTAAAGTAAAGGACCTCCCAATCCTCAAAATAGGTGAGTTTCTTCCTTTCCCTTTCGATTTCGTCCTTATAGTCCTTTATTAAGAGTTTCGAGATCTCCTCTTTCAGCATCAGCTTTATTATATAACCTTTTCTTGACGTTTATAAAAGGGCGTGAAAATATTTTCCCCTATGGAAAACCCGAAATTAAGACCATTGGAGATAATTCCCTTCTATAAGGAAGGGAAAAGGCACTTCTTGTTGAGAGACCGCTTGGGGATCGCTAAAGAGGTGGTCCTTTCGGAAAAGGCTTTTCTTATAGCCAGTTTCTTCAATGGTGAAAATGATCTCCGAAGCATTCAAATGGAGTTCATGCGTCGATATGGGGAATTGCTTTTTTTGGATGAGCTTGAAAGGCTTGTAAAGTTTTTGGATGACTGTTTTCTCTTGGAAACTGAACGCTTCAAGAAAAGATACGAAGAACTACTTGAGGAATGGGAAAAAACACCCATTAGGGAACCGGCTTTTCAAAGCCTGGCCTATCCTGAAAAGGAAGACGCTCTAAAGGAATTCCTCTGGGGTTTTTTAAAGGATCAACCCGAAGAAATCCCTTCAACCATAAGAGGCATAATAGCCCCCCATATAGACCTTTACCGTGGTGGTAGCTGTTATGGCTCAGTTTATGGGGTTTTGCGAAAATTAAGGCCTCCAAAACTTGTGGTAATTTTTGGTACTTCTCATTTGCCCATGAAAGGTCCTTTTGCTTTTATCGATAAGGACTTTTCCACTCCGTTTGGCCTTCTCAAAACCAATCAAGAGATACTTAACCAATTGAGGGAAATTTTACCTTACGATCCCCTTGAGGAGTCATTTTTACACAGTAAGGAACACACTATCGAGTTTCAGCTTTTATTCTTACAACTTGTGTGGAACGGCGATTTCGAGATCATTCCGGTTTTATGTAGGTCCTTTGAATTATACCTTCAAGGGCAAGACCCCGAAGAAGACAAGGCGTATATTTTAACTCTTCGATCAATCAAAGACTTTATCCAAGGGAAGGAGGCCCTGGTCGTTGCAAGTGCTGATTTGGCTCACATAGGGCCCCAATTTGGTGATCCCTTTTTGATCGATTACGAAATGCTCTTAAGGCTGAAAATTCGAGATGAAGAAATGCTATCTTTTATCGAAAGGGGTGATTCCAGGGGTTTTTTGGACTATATAAGAAATGAAGGGGACAGAAGGAGGATCTGCGGGCTTCCTCCCATTTATGCTACCTTGAAGGTGCTTGAACCTTTTAGGGGGAAGCTCATAGATTACGGCCAATGGCGGGATCCTCAAGGATATGGAAGCGTTAGTTTTGCGGGGATGATACTCTTTTAAAGGTTAAAGCTTATGAAAGGAGGACCGATAGATCTCTTATCTCATAAGGCCCAGTCGCTTTTGCGATTGGCCGAAAAGGACCCCTTAGAAGCGGAGAGGCGTTTCAACGCGCTTCCGTTTTTCGAAAAGATGGCCCTTGTTTTAAGTTTGCGCCGAAAGGACCGGGAAAAGCTCATCTTGCTCTCAACCGAGCCCCAAAGGCTTGTTCAAAGTATGCCAGAGGAAGAGTTTTATTTTACCGTAAAAGAAATCGGCGAAGAGGATGCCCTTACCCTTTTAGAATTGGCTTCTCCTCAGCAGATCGCTTTTTGTATGGATTTAGAGGTATGGAAAAAAAACCGGCTCAAACCTCAGAAGATGCTCAAGTGGATAGAGCTTCTTATGGATTGTGGAGAGGAAAAGGTCATTCACATTTTGAGAAATCTCGATTATGAGCTTCTTGTGACCTTCCTCAAGAGGTATCTTAAGGTTTATAAACCCGATTCCCCCATCGAGGAGGTGGAGTTGGATCTTGACCTTTTCACCCTCGATCATAACTATTACATCCACATCCGCTTCCGCCAAGCCGAAGAGATTCTGGAAAGGTTTCTGGATACGATTTTCCGATGGGATCAAGCTCTTTACCGGGACCTTTTAGAAGGGGTCATATGGGAGGTACCTGGTGAGGTAGAAGAGCTTGCCCGAAGGTGGCGTCAGGGAAGGCTTGCGGACCGGGGTTTCCCCGAATGGGAAGAGGCTATGGAAATATACCGCTTCGTTAAACCCGAGCTTATAAGGATTGAAAATGGCATAAAGGACCGCTATGGCCCCGATGACCAGATGAAACAATGGGAGGCAGTAGGTTCGAACTTTTATCTTTTGCCACTTCCGGGGGATTCCTTTTTAAAGGAGGTCCTTGACGAAGCTTCCAAAAAGGGATTTGGATGGATTCGGGGAGAATTGGTTTATTTGTGCAACAAAGCCATTGTGGCCGATGGGGTCGACCCTTCAGATCTTGAGGCGGTTAAGGCATTGCTCCTAAGGGTATACGACTACCTTAACCTGGGCTTAAGTTATCTTTCGGGAGGGGATTTGGAGGAAGCTTTAAGGGCGGTGAGGAAGCTTTACCTGAAGGAAATATTTCAAGTGGGATTCAGTCTCACCTTCCGGCTTCATCTGAGACTTCAAAAGATCTTGGAAGAAAGCCCTTGGTTTTTTGGCGAAAAGAAAAGGCTCTCGCTCCTTGATCCACCCTTGAGGGAGTTTGCTCAAGGCCTTTTGAACAAAAAGCCCTTGTTTTACGAGGGGATAATTAACCGGTCAAGCACAAATTATCGGACCTTTAAAAACCTGGAGGAAGTCCAGTTGGCCGAAGAGATGCTCGAAAAAATAGAGGCTATCTCCGAGCTTCACAGCAAGATATACGGATGGGATCCCCCAGAGATAGTGAGCATGGACTTCAAGGGGTGTTACCCCTCGGATTTTTATGATCTCACCTTCCATACCCTTACCCTTACCGCTTTAGCCCAAAACGAGCTTGGGGAAGGATTTAGGTTTAAACCCCTTAAGATATCTCAACTTTTGGCATTTCTTCGGGAAGTCTTTGAAGTTCGAAACAACAGAACCTCTTTTTTAAAAACCGATTTCCTCCAAAGGACAAAGGCCTTTTTTGACGATTTAATAAGGACCGTTGAAATCAAAAAGAAAAAGTTAATGGAAGACTTCTTAATGGAAGCGCTTAAAGACTTCGAACATGAATATAGTGACCTTGATCTCTCCGGTGGTCTTGATCCGAGATTTTTAAGGCTCTTCCTTTTAAAGGGAGAATGAACCCAGAAGAACTCATAGAGGCCGCAAATGATCTAAGGTGGTTGCTCTCGCACGGGTATCCAAAGGAAGCATCTTTAACACTTGTGGGAAATAAGTTTGCCTTGCCAAAACCATTAAGAGAGGTCCTAAGAAGAGGCGTTTTACCCCAAGAGGTAGCCGATTCTAGAAAAACCAAAAGAGTTGAACCTTCAGCTTTAAGGGGAAATAGGGTGGGCCTTGATGGACATAACGTCTTAATAACCCTCTCCAGTGCCCTCAGGGGGGAGGTAGTCCTTTTGGCCGATGATGGGTTTATAAGGGACATAGCAGGGGTATCGGCTTCTTTTAAAGTTGACGAAAATGGGCAAAGGGCAATAAAACTTATCCTTGAGACGCTCAAGGAACTCCAAGTAGAAGAAGTTCTCTTTTTGCTCGATGCCCCGATGAGCCACAGTAGAGAACTGGCCAAAAGGATAAAAGAAGAGCTTAAAAACCTTGGACTTGAAGGGTCCTGTGAGGCTTTAATTAATCCCGAAAAGGTGCTCGAAGAATTTGAGGGAATTGTATGTACTGCCGATGGTCACCTCATAGATAAGGCCAAAAGGGTTTTTGATCTGGCAGGGCATATCATATTGGAGAAAAAACTATGTTCGGTAATCAACTTGAAAGCTTAAAAGAAGAAGTCCCCCGCAGGATCGAGGCTTTAAGATCGTTAATGTCTGAAAACAAAATAGAAGCAGTTTTGATCCTTCAAAGGGTTGATCTTTATTATTTCACTGCCACTGCTCAGGAAGGTGCTTTGTATATAGATAAAAAACGGGAAATGTTTTTCATTAAAAAATATGCTCCTCGAGCAAGTGAGGAATCGCCTTTAGATGTCATTGAAATTTCTTCTCTAAAGGAGATCCCCTCTTTTCTTCCCCAAAAGCCCAAGCTTTTAGGGCTTGAACTTGATGTGGTTCCAGCGGAGTTATTTTTCGAACTTAAACGGATCTTTCCTCAAGCGGAATTTAAAAACGTAAGTCCTTTGATACTCAAACTGAGGATGGTAAAGTCTCCATGTGAGATAGAACTCATTAAGGAAGCTGCTCAAATTGCGTCTTTTGCTTTGGAAAAAGTCCCCCATATTTTAAAAGAGGGGATGAGCGAACTTGAGCTTGCGGGAGAACTTTTGAGATTGATAATGCCAAAGGGGCATCAGGAATATATAAGGATGAGAGGCTTTAATCGTGAAGCCCATAGTTGGCACGTTATAAGTGGAAAAAGCGGAACCATTCTGAGTCATATAGATGCCCCTATGGGCGGATTTGGGCCGTCTCCGGCCTATCCGATGGGGGCGAGTTTAAAACCCATAGGGAAAAACGAAGTGGTCCTTGTGGACTTATCCACTTGCTTTTGGGGCTATCATTCGGATCAGACCCGTTGTTTCTCCATAGGTAAATTACCGGAACTTTTAAAAAGGGGTTACGAGGTGTGTCGGAAAATAGCGAATGTATTGGCCAAAGAGGCAAGACCTGGGGGCTCCGCCCAGTGGTTTTATAAGAGGGCAAAAAGTATAGCCGAAGAGGAGGGCTTCGGGGACTATTTTCTCGGCCCAAAACCTTACCAGACCAAATTCGTGGGGCACGGAATAGGTTTAGAAATAAGCGAACCCCCCTTTTTGGCCTTAGGTCACGATTACCCTATCCAGGAAGGAATGACCCTCTCTATTGAACCCAAAATGGTATTCCCCGATCTTGGAGCCGTAGGGATTGAAAATACTTATTTGGTTAGCTCCGAAGGCCTTGTACCCCTTACCTCAGCTAAAGAAGACCTTATAGAGGTTTTAGAGTGAAATATCAGAGGATTTTTCCAGGCCTTTATAGAATAAAGGGAAAAGCCCCTTTTGAATGGCTAATGCCGAGTTCATCTTACTTGATAGTGGGAGAAAAATCCTTCCTCATTGATCCCGGTTATAAAAACGAAAGTTTGCCCTTAGTGCTTAAGGAACTCCTTCCTTCAGGGGCTGAACTTCAGATTCTTTTAACCCATGGTCATATAGATCATTACGAATCTTCTTTTGAGATAAAAAGGACCTTTGGGGCCACAATTTACGTTCATCAAAGGGACGTAAAAAAGGTATCTATCGGGGCCTTAAGAGAAGTCCTTTCAAGAAAGGAAGAAGTCCAATCCCATTGGAGAAGCCTTGGGTTTATGGAGTTTGAGGAAGTATGGAGGGAATTGGGAACTATACAAGCCCTTTATGTGGACCCGATAGACGAAGTTTTGCCTTTACCTCCTTCTTTAAAAATAAGCGAAAGCGAAGAACTTCGAGTTATTCACACACCAGGTCACACTTCGGGTAGCGTCTCCTTCTTGTGGTCTAAACGGAGCGTCCTTTTTTCGGGTGACCTTCTTCTTCCTTCGGATCAAGAAACCTGGCTTTCTGGACCTTGCTTTGGGGAGGAGGACGCATTTTTGGAGGACTATGAGAGGAGCTTAAAGAAGATAGCCAATATTTCTCCTGAATTGATCCTTCCTGGGCATGGGGAACCCTTTTCTAATGTAACAGAAAGGATTTCGGAGATCTATTTGAAAAAGAAGAAGAGAAAAAAAGAAATTCTCAATGCGTTTGAGAAAAACGAAAAATTAACAGCCTATTCGATTTCTCTTCGATTAGGGGATAAACCCAAAGGATATCCTCGGCTTTTTCATGTAGGGATGATCTTTGAGCTTTTAAAGGAACTTGAAAAGGAAAACTTTCTGAAGTCCGAAATAAGAGATGGAGTCATTTTATGGAGAAAAGTTTAACTGATCTTGTCGGCTTAACTCGGGATGAGCTTGAGGCCTTTTTTGAAAGTATAGGCGAGAAGGCCTTTCGAGGAAGACAAGTCATGCAATGGATATATCAAAAGGCCATAAGAGAAATAGACCATATGACTGACCTTTCAAAATCTTTGAGAAAAAAGCTAAAGGAAATAGCCTTCATCGGTGGCCTTCGGCTGATAAAAAAGGAAATATCCCAGGATGGCACCACCAAGTACCTTTTCGAACTTGAGGATGGTCAGGCTATCGAAAGCGTCCTCATACCCGATGAGGAAAGGCTAACCTTATGCATTTCCACTCAGGTCGGATGTGCCATGGGGTGTAAGTTTTGCGTAACCGGTCAAATGGGGTTCTCAAGGAACTTAACCCCAGGAGAGATCCTCAAACAGATACTGGAAGTAAGAAGGGACCTCCGTTCTCGGAACCTCACCAACATAGTCCTTATGGGAATGGGGGAACCCTTGGCCAATTTTGAAGCCGTTAAAAGGGCCATCTTCATTATGGAGGATGAATTGGCCTTAAATTTTTCGGCTCGAAGGATAACCCTTTCTACCATTGGGCTTATACCGGAACTCAAAAGGCTTTTTGAGGAAGGATTAAAATGTAGGCTTGCCATTTCCCTCAATGCCGCCGACCAGCAAACTCGAGCCTATCTTATGCCGATAAGCAGAAAATACCCCTTGGAAGATCTCCTAGAATGTTGTCGTTCATTGCCCATTCCCCCACGAGATAGGATCACCTTTGAATATGTCTTAATAAAGGATGTAAACGCTTCACCTGAAGATGCTAAAAAGTTGACGCTTCTCCTTAAGGGAATCAGGTGCAAGATAAACCTCATACCCTTAAACGAAGCCCCTGAGATCCCTTTCAAGGCCCCTTCGGAAGAGGAAATCTTGAGCTTTCAAAAGATCCTAATTCAACATGGATTTACCGCCCTTATCCGGGAAAGTAGAGGTCGGGATATTTCAGCGGCTTGTGGTCAACTTAAGGGAAGGATTTTTAGGACAAAGCCAAGTTAAAAACCTCATCCACATCTTTTACGAAGAAGAAGGTCATCTTTTCCTTTAAATCCTTATAATCCTCTCCTAACCCCTCCACATCCCCTCGATTCCCTTCAGGTAGGATCACTTTAAATATCCCCCGGGATTTTGCCGCAAGTACCTTTTCTTTTATACCCCCAACCGGTAAAACTACCCCCGAAAGCGTTATCTCCCCGGTCATAGCTATGTCGCTTCTCACAAGTCTCCCCGTTAAAGCTGAAGCGATAGCACAGGCTATGGTGATGCCCGCCGAGGGACCATCTTTAGGCGTAGCTCCCTCCGGAACATGGACATGAATATCGAACTTTTCGTAAAGGTTGTCGTCTATACCTAATTCTTTGGACTTTGACCTCACATAACTTAAAGCCGCCTGAGCTGACTCTTTCATCACCTCCCCTAAGGATCCGGTTAAGATCAGATTGCCCTTACCTGGCATTTTCAAGGCTTCGATAAACAAAATGGCCCCTCCTGTAGGGGTCCAGGCAAGCCCTATGGCCACTCCTGGCCTTGAGGTTCTTAGTTCTATTTCTGGATAAAACTTTTCCGGTCCGAGAAAGTCCTTGAGATTCTCCGGAGTGATCATAACCGCCACCGATTCACCCAGGGCCTTTCGAAAGGCCAGCTTTCGGCATATCTGAGCGATCTCCCTCTCCAAATTTCTAACCCCCGCTTCTCGAGTGTAATGGGTCACAATCCTTCTTATAGCTTCGTCCGAAAAGGCCACCTCCCCGCTTTCAAGGCCGTTTTCTTTTATCTGTCTTGGGATTAGATACCTACGAGCTATCATCACCTTCTCTTCTTCGGTATAACCAGGTAGGCTTAAAATTTCCATACGGTCTCTCAAGGCCGGATGAATGGTGTCGAGCACATTGGCTGTAGCTATGAAGAAAACCTGAGACAAATCGAAGGGAAGATCTATATAAAGATCCCTAAATGAATGGTTCTGTTCCGGGTCCAATACCTCAAGAAGGGCCGCTGCAGGATCACCCCGAAAATCGGCTCCGATCTTATCGATCTCATCGAGCATGAAAACCGGGTTTTTCGTGCCCGCTCTCCTTATGGCCTGTAAAATCGCCCCAGGCATGGCTCCCACATAGGTCCTCCGATGCCCTCTTATTTCCGCCTCATCCCTCATCCCTCCAAGCGATATCCTTATAAATTGACGCCCCAAAGCCCGCGCTATTGACCGTCCAAGGGATGTCTTCCCAACCCCCGGAGGACCCAAAAAGCAGAGAATAGGTCCTTTAAGGGATTCACCCCGTTCTTTTTTCAGCTTCCTGACAGCCAAATATTCAAGGATCCTTTCCTTCACCTCCTTCAGGTTATAGTGATCCTCATCCAAAATTCTTTTGGCTCGATCAAGGTTAAGGTCGTCTTCACTCACCTTGTTCCAAGGAAGTTCTATCAGCCACTCGATATAAGTCCTAATAACCCCATATTCGGCTGAAGCGGGAGGGATCCTCTCAAGTCTCGAAAGTTCCCTCTCTGCCTCTTTTCTCACATAATCGGGCAAATCAGCTTGAAGGACCTTTTCGCGCAATTCCTTTATCTCCGCACCCTCATCCTCTCCAAGTTCCCGCTTTATTGCTTTAAGTTGTTCTCTTAAAAAGTGTTCTCTTTGAAGTTTGGAAAGTTCCTCTTGAACTTGAGATTGGATTTTTGTGCCAAGTTCAAGAAGCTCTATCTCCCGCGAAAGGATTGAAGAAAGTTTTTTTAGCTTTCCTTCAGCACTATTTATCTCCAGTATTTCCTGACGCTCTTCGGGCTTCATCCTTATCATGGTAGCGATAAAGTAAACCAAACGAAGCGGGTCATCTATTGAAAGGGCAATCGCTTGAAGCTCATCGGGCATATAAGGCGCAAGAGAGGTCATCCGTTGAAATTGCCCAAGAACTGCTCTCATTAAGGCCTCAACTACAGTAGTCCTTTCTGATATCTCTTCAACCACCTCCACTTTGCCCCTGAAGTAAGGCTCTTTGATGATGAGCTCTTTGAGATTAAGTTTCGCCATTCCTTGGACCATTAAACGAGTAGTACCATCGGGGAATTTCATCATTCGGTGTATAAAGATGGCGGATCCCACGTTGTGGAGCTCTTCTTTTTCCTTATCCTTCAACATGAAAGCCCCAACGATCCTTCCCTCGGCCATGGCCATATCTACGGCCCTGACCAATTTCGGGGCCTTAATAAGCAAGGGTACAACCGTATGGGGATAAATGACCAAATCCTCAAGGGGCATTATTGGAAGCTCAGAAGGGATGGGAGGTAAACCTTCTTCTCGAGGTAAAACAAGGGGGCTTTCTCCAGTTTCTTGATTCTTTTCGTTCATGTGGCTATTCCCTCTCCACGTTTACTTTTAATTTTTTGGGCTCTGGTTTATGAAGGATGATGGTCAAAATGCCATCCTTATATGTAGCCCTTATGTCCTCTTCCTTGATCGACCACGGAAGGAAAAAGCTTCTCTCAAACTCTCCAAAGGGGATCTCCGCCTGATAAAACCTCCGCTCTCCTCCTTCATAAAGATCCCTTCGAACCCCACTTACCGTAAGCCTATCCTCCGAAAGGGTGATTTTAATGTCTTGAAGGGAAGCACCCGGTATTTCAAGCCTTATCACCAGGGCTTTTTCCGTCTCAAATACATCGGCTGGAGGACGCCATTTGGAAAAACCGATTCCCCTTCGGATTTCAAGTAGTAGATCATAAAAATGCCTCTCTGTCTCCCTCTCAACCCAACTTATCCAATCGAAAAGGTCCTTTTTTTCCATTCCCAGAACCCTAAAAAATGATAAACCACCTTCTTTTCTTTGCCAACCTTAAAATACCCTGCCTCAAAGACGCTATCTGTTTTACCCAAAATGGGTATCAAGAACCATCATGATTAGAAAACCCACGGAAAAACCCAAACTTGTAAGATCGGAATTTCCATATCTCTGAGCGGAGGGCAAAAGTTCTTCAATAGTTACAAATATCATAGCCCCAGCAGCAAGGCTTAAGACATAGGGAAGTAAAGACCTAGATAAGGAAACAACCCCAAAACCCAAAATTGCAAAAATCGGCTCTACCAATGCGGAAAGGAAACCAAACAAAAAGCTTCTTGTTTTAGAAATTCCACTATTCACTAAGGCTAACGAAAGCGCTAAACCTTCAGGAATATTTTGGAGACCGATTCCAAGGGATAAATTGTAAGCAGAATTCAAATAAGTTTTACTTTCCACCGCACTTCCATAGGAAACCCCTATTGCCAATCCCTCAGGGATATTGTGAATGGTAATGGCTAAAAAAATGAGCATTCCCTGCTTCAAAGACATCCTTAGCCCTTCCTGCTCTCGAGGAGAACTTGCCAAGTGTAAATGGGGTATTAAAACATCTAAACCTCTCAAAAGAAGCATTCCCAAAATAAAACCTATAACTACTGGCAAGAAGCAAAGACGATGTTCCATTTGAGCAAATTCTAACGCCGGACCCAAAAGTGACCAGAAACTCGTGGAAATCATAATTCCACCTGAAAAACCCAAGGAAAAGGAGAAAAAGCCTCCTTTAATTCTCCTTACAAATAAAACAACACTTGCACCTAATCCTGTTAAAAACAAAGTAAAAAGCCCGGAAAACAAAGTGAGCTCTAAAAGGGAAAATCGATCTCTAAGGGCTGTTGCTATATGCTCCACTAATCGCTCTTTCTTCTATAGTTTGTAAGATAAATGCCTAAACTCACGAAAATAAGGCCTAAGACGAGGCCTCTTGTTATTTCCTCCTTAAGAATAAGGGAACTGAAAATAACTCCGAATACTGGCGAGAGAAATGTGAAAACCGAAAGTTCTGATACAGGGTATTCATGAATGAGCTTGAACCATATAAAGTAAGAGATGAAAGCCACAATTACTGATGAGTAAATGAAAGCTAAAATGGGAAAAAGGCTTACACTCCTTATCCATTCCCTTTCCAAAATCAGAGAGAAAAAGAATATAACGGGTATGGAAAAGACCAATTGATAAAGAAAAGTATTAATGGGATGAACCCTTTCCGCAAGGTATTTCTTTATGTACACAGTTGTCGCACCCCATAAAAAAGCGGCAATCAATTCCAAAATATCTCCCAGTATCATGTGTTTCCCAAAATATGAAGGTTTCCCGCGAAAGATCGAATATACGCCGAAAAATGCAAGGATAAGACCTATTATCTTTAAAAGATGCAGTTTTTCTTTCAAGAAAAGATAAGCCCCGATTGCCACCACAAAGGGAGAAAAATTAATTAGAATCCCAGCCCTTGCGGCATCGGTATAAAACATTCCAACATAAATACACACGAACTCCAATCCGAAAAGCAGTCCCACCATAAAACCGTGAAAAAGCCTTATGTCCCGGTGAAAAAGGGGTTGCTTAATGGAAAGACAATAAAAAATGCCCAAAACAGAAGCCACCGACGACCTCAAAAAGGAGTTAAATATAGGAGAAAACCCTTCGTTTGATATTTTTATAGCGCTATAATTAAAGCCCCACAGAAGGGTAAGAACCAGTATTATCGCAAATCCCTTTAAATCTATGTGTTCCTTAGTAGGTTGCATTGGAAATCCTATAAAGCTATCATTGCTACTTGCATTTCCCAAAGATTTAGTATAGTTAAAAAACAAATGCCAGGAAAGGTTTTAGTAACACTTCCCGTAACCTTTTTTAAGAAGGTGTTGGAAGACATCTTAAGAAACTACTTTGAAGATATAACCATGGTTTCCGGTGTAAAAGAAGCTTTAAATTTAATAAAAGTTTCTGAAACACCTGATTTGATAATATCTTCTTATATTTTAGAAGACGGAGACGTGTTTACCTTATTAAAAGAATTCAGGAAAATACAAAAAACAAATATTCCAGTGGTTTTATTGACTTCAGAAGAAGACCTAAGTTTAATAACAAAAGCTTTAAAACCGGGAATAGTTGAGGTTATTTTAAAAAATGAAGTATCCTACAAACTCCCTAAATTTTTAGGAGATTTTACCAAAGTTATCCAACTTGAGCACTTAGAGGGAAACATTCTTTTTTTAGAAGACACAACTCTTTACGTTGAATTTTTAACCAGTATCTTTTCGGATACGAAGTTGGAAATATCACATTTTAGAAAATTGGAAGAAGCTTTGATAGGTTTTGAACAAAACGATATAGACCTTGCAATAATTGACATAGTTTTAGAGGATGGAAGGTCTGGTTTAGATTTAGTAAGAAAAATAAGAGAAAACCCCGAAAAAGGACATATTCCTATTATAGTCCTAACTGGCTATGACAACCCTGCAAGAAAAATAGAGCTCTTTAAGGCAGGTGCAGATGATTATATAACCAATCCGCCTCTCAAAGAAGAGCTTTTGATTAAAGTTTTTAATCATAAAAGAAGGCTCTAGACCAGCTTAAAAAGGAGCTAAAAGTGGTAAAGAGTATTTACTTAATAGATCCTCTAACCGGACTTTATAATCGAAATGTTGTAGAAGAGTTTTTAAAAAAGGAATTAGAAAGGGCTAAAAGACACAAGTATGACGTAAGTTTTATAATGGCTGACTTAGACAATTTTAAACAAATAAACGACAAATTCGGTCATATTACTGGAGATGAAGTATTAAAAAACTTTGCTAAAATAATCTTAGAAAATATAAGAAGTTCAGATTATGGTATAAGGTATGGTGGAGAAGAGTTCTTAGTAGTATTGATATATACACAAGCTAAAGAGGCTTTTGCTAAAGCAGAAGATATAAGACAAAAACTTGAAAATTCTTCAACAGAAGGTATAAAAATAACCGCAAGTTTCGGCGTTACCTCCTTGGGTTTACATCCAGAAAAATCGTTAGAAGAACTGTTGATTGTAGCAGACCAAGCGCTTTACCTAGCCAAGTCTTCAGGTAAAAATAGGGTAGAAGTTCTTTAACTGCAATAATTTCTTCTTTGAATTTCCTTTAAAACCTCATCTGCTAAAATTTCATAATCAATAGCTCCTCTGCTACGAGGTGAATAAAACTTAATTGGAGTATGTTTCTCAAAGGAATCTGCTAATTTAATGTCACTTCTTATTCCTGAAAAAACTCTACCTGGTCCAAATTGATTAGAAATAATTTCAAGAACTTTTTTATGATGCCGGCTTCTTTGATTTATCATTACTGGAAGTAACCCGAGCAATTTTAAGGAAGGATTTTCCGTAGTGGCTATTTTAAAGAAAACTCTTACAAGGCTTTTTATTCCCTCAATTGATAAAAAATGAGGAACAAAAGGAATCAACACATAATCAGAAGCAATGATGGCATTCAAAAGAATGCTGTCAAGAGAAGGAGGGGTATCAATTAAAATAAAATCAAATTCTTCATTAATATTTGAAATGCTTAATTCCCTTTTTAGTGTATTATTGTCTAAAACTTTCCCGTGTTCAAACAAGGGATTAGCAGGGATTAAAAACAAATTTTCCCATTTAGTTTTTAATATTATCTCCCTAATTGAAAAATTCGATTCACAAAATATAGAATGAATAGCAGGTACATCTTTTTTAGGTAAAACTCCTAATCCCAATGTTGAATTTGCTTGAGTATCAAGATCGATAACCAAAGTTTTTTTGCCTCTAAAAGCAAACTCTGCTGCCAAGTTTACAACTGTTGTACTTTTACCTGTACCTCCTTTTCTATTTGATATCGTTATAACTATGCTCATTTGATTTAAAATAATTCTATCTTAGGTGCCTCTTTCCGTTTTACTATATTCTTATTTATGACCCTCTCGTGAACCTCTCTCTGGGAAACCGTGACATATTTCTGATAAAAACTTTCCAAAATTTTTTGTATCTCCAACGGTTTTTCTTCAGTATCAGGCCACTCTAACCATTTCATTAAGGATGTAAGATATCCAGAAAGCTCCTCTAAACCTTCTATTACTCTTTCAAGCTTCTGCCTCACAACATCTTGAAATTGAATCCTACCAAGCAAATCTGTTATAATATCAACCACAAGTTGCTGTTGATCTTGAATCTTATTGATAAGGTCAATCATTATATGACCAACTTCTTTAAATTTTGCTTCTATATCTTTTACCATCTTCTCAGCTTGCTCCAATTTTTCTAAATCTTCGCTCTTCAGCAATTGCCGTTGAAATTCTTGAAATTCTTCATCCGCTTTTTCTAAAAGTTTTTCCATTTGCTCTATAATTTGCCTGCTAATTTCCTCAGTTCTTATTGCAAGCCTTCTCACTTCTTCAGCAACAACCGCAAAACTTTTACCGTATCCTTTAGCATGTGCTGCTTCAATTGCCGCATTTATTGACAATATATTTGTCTGCTTGGCAATTTCTTTAATATCATCTACAAAAATTATAAATTCTTTTATTCCTTCTACTAACCCCGCCACACGAGCAAAATTATCCTGTAACTTTGTTTTTTGTGAATAAGTTAAGTTTTCTAAAACGTTTATAATTTTTTCATTATGTTCCAACTGGTTGCTTATAACTTCAATTAACTTTTGACCTGAATATACGGACTTTTTAATTAAGTCAAGTATTTTTACATTATTATACAACTCTTCAACTTGTTTTGTTATTTTTAAAACATCATTTTCGGTAATCTTGATTATCAAATTAAGGTGTTCTGAAAAAAGCTTAAAGATTTTTGGCAATTCTGATGTTTGGCTCTTCAAAAATTCATAAGTGTTTATCCTTTTCTGTAAATTCTCATACTCTTTTTGCAAACCTTCCTTTGCTTTCTCCATTTTTTTTATCTGTTGTTGACAATAAGCCAATGAATCTAACTTTAAAAGCGGAAAAACTGGAATCATACCACGTTTTTCTATTTTTAAGGTTTCATACTTTTTTCTAAGGCTTTCATAATTTTGTGTGGCAGAATTTACTGCTTTTATTGCAAAGTAACTATATAGCAACAGGAAAGTAAGGAACGTTACAAAAATTCTTTCCTTTATTTCAAAAAATGGAAAATGTTGGCATATTATAGCACTTAATGTGCTAATCAAAAAAGCAGGTACTATACCCCACCAAACATATTTTTTCATCTTTGTTTAAGTTCCTGGTAATATTTTCTTTACTACGTTTATCAAATCTACTCCTGACACAGGTTTCACAAGCCATCCAGTTGCACCAAGTTTTTTAGCTTCTTCTCTTTTTTTAACTTCACTTTCTGTAGTGAGAATTAAAATAGGAATAAACCTTAAAACTGGCCTCACGTTTTTTATAAACTCCATACCATCCATTACGGGCATGTTTAGATCTGTAATTATAAGATCTGGCTTTAACCCTGATTTTATCTTATCAAGCGCTTCCTTTCCATTTGAAGCAGATTCAACCTTAAATCCATGCAACTCAAGAACTGTTTTAAGGCTCATAATGATGGTTGCCGAATCATCTATTATTAATATGGTCTTACTCATTTATTCTCCTCCCCAAATGAAAGGAACATTCTTAAATCATCCCTTTTAGGAAAAGCTATTATCTCAGGTTTAAAAAGAAACAGAAGCTGAAGACAGGCAGTATGAAGGTGTTGAAGCTCGCTTAAGTCAACTTTGGGCTTTTTCTTTTCAAGAAGCCAATTGAAAAGTGTTTCAGCTTCCTCAACACTTACCAAACCGCTTAATTTTGCTTTATTGTTTTTGAATTCTATTGGCATGTATCAACTCCTTTGGGTTTATCACTAACAAAACTGAACCATCTCCCATTATGGCAGTTCCTGAAAAAATCTTAATGTTTGCAAGAACCCCTGTAAAAGGTTTAAGAATTATGTCTGCTGTTTCATGGAATTTATCTATTACTACTCCCATCAATTCATCTCCTACCGAAAGGACAAGTACCGCATATTCTCCATCCTCATTTGTAATGTGAGGTTTGTTTATCTCAAGTAAATAATTCAGATAGAAAATAGGAACTAACCTGTTTCTTAATACAGTTGTCATTTTGCCTTTAATAGTTTGAATTTTTTCTTTAGAAACCCTTACTGTTTCCACTATAGCATCCATGGGAATCCCGAATCTTTGATTGGCTGATTCAACTATCATCACGTGAGTCACCGCCATAGAAAGAGGTAAGGAAAGGGTAACAGTTGTTCCTTTATCGAGAATCGATCGAACACTGAGAGATCCCCCAAATTTTTCAACTGTTGCTCGCACAACATCCATACCAACTCCTCTTCCTGAAAGGTCTGTGGCAGTGTCTGCAGTTGAGAAACCAGGAAGAAAAACGAGATTTATCGCTTCTTCATCTTTCATTTTTTCTAATTGTTCTTCTGTTATTAAACCTCTTTGATAAGCTTTAAGCTTAACCTTATTGGGATCTATCCCTCTTCCATCATCAATTATCTCTATTACTACACAGTCTGCCTCATGTTTTGCTCTTAAAATAATCGTGCCAGTTTCAGGTTTTCCTTTGGCGATTCTTTCCTCTGGTGGTTCAATTCCGTGGTCAAGACTGTTTCTTATTATATGAACAAGAGGCTCTGCCAAAGCTTCAATTACGTTTTTATCTGCCTCCGTCTCTTCCCCCTCTATTATAAGTTTTACCTTTTTACCCAATTTTTTTGATAAATCCCTCACAAACCTTGGAAATCTTTGAAATACCGTAGAAACAGGAACCATCCTAATTTGCATTATCGCATCTTGCATCTCCTCTGAAATTCGATTCAGAACACCATATTGAGCTTTTAACTCTTTAGAAAGTTCTGGTATTCCGTAAAATTTATCAACCTTCTGAGCAAGGTAAAAAAGGCTATTTTTTGCAACCACAAACTCACCGATAAGATTCATAAGTCTATCAACTTTTGCTTCATCCACTTTTAACACTTTGCTAACAATTTGTGTTGAAGTTATTTCTTTCCCTATTCTCTCTTCTTGAAAAGCGGAAATTGTTTCAGTGGAAACTACTTCTTCTGATTTTGAAAAAGCTAAAGAAAAACCACAAACCTTGTCTATCCATTCCTCTAATAACTTAAAGTTTTCTTGAGTAATTTTTGGGCATATTTCTTTAAATTCATTAAGAAGACCTTGGTTTTTTAAAGATATTAAAACGTTCTCAATACTTGAAATAACGGATTTCAATATATTCGCTTTTGTTAAACTTTCTTCTAAATGCCTTATTTTCTCAAGGACCGTCTTTTGAGTATTAAGAATCCTAAAAAATTCTTCGGGTAATTCCTCTTTTTCTATAGTTCCCTTTAATGGAGTTACAATCTCTTTTTTTACACCAAATACAGGAGGATTTTCTGTTTCAAGGCTTTGCAAAAGGGCTTCGATTATATTTCTTGTTTGTGGTAGATAGTTAATCAAAAGTTTTATCCATCTTAATACCGAGGCCGTGTAAAGTTTAGGAGAAGAGAGTTCAAGAAGTGTTTTTACCGCATTTCTGAGAGTTTCTACATTATTTTCTTCTAAATATTTCCTTGCTTCTGCCACAAAATCCTCATAAACTGGCCCTCCGTTTTTCTCACCTTCAGGAATTATCAAGGTTGTAGGTTCGATCTCTATAATTTTCACTTGCTCAAGGACGTATTTAAAATGCTCGGAAAGCTCTTCTTTGCTTGCAGAACTTAAAAGTTCAAAGTTAGTTATACATTTATAAATGTCCATGAGTGTTGGATCAGAAACCTCTTCTCTCAAGTAACATCTCCCCCATATAAACCCTGGAGTTTTTCTTACAAGATAAAATGGATCCTCCCCTTTATAAAAACATTCGAGCTCAGGTTGATACTCTACAAAAACAATCTTTTCTCCTTCTAAAGCCTTCTTTATCGCTAACATCCGAAAACTTTCAGGAATAAACTTAAAAGACGTTAAAACTAAATCAGTTCTTTCTTTATATTCTGCTGCTGCTGCTACTTTTGGTTCTTCTTTTGGGCCTCTCTCTTGTGAAGTAATATTCGAAATAAAGTTCCTTATATTTTTTGTTTTCCCCTCAGCCAATTTGTTTGTTTCATGGGAAATAGATCCAGAGGACTCTATCTCATCAAGCATAATAGACACTACATCCATTGCTTCAAGCAAAATGTCTGCTACCTCTGAACTGTAAGAAATCTCACCTTCTCTCACAAGATTCATTAAATCTTCTGAGGCATGTAAAAGTTTTGTCATAAAAGGAAAATCAAAAAGTCCTGAATTACCCTTCAAGGTATGAACAATCCGAAATAGTTCATTCAAAAGGTCCTTATCTACACCTTTTCCCTCAAGATCAATTAAGACTTCACTAATTTTTTGAAGGTAATCTCTGCTTTCTATAATAAACTGTTCAAGCAAAGAATTACTCATAGGATACTCCTGTTAAAAGTTTACAGTATTTTAAAAATTCATCTGGTTTAACAGGTTTGACAAGGTAAAAATTTGCCCCTATCTCAAAAGCTTTATCCATATCTTTTTCTTCGGCTTCTGTAGTTACCATAATTACCGGCACTTGTCGGATTTCTTCGGTTTCTCTTAATTTTCTCACAAAAGAATAACCGTCAAGTTTTGGCATGTTTATGTCAACTATATAAAGATCAAAATCGTTTAATAAAGCCTTTTCAAAGGCTTCTACACCATTCAGAGCTTCTTCGACTTCAAATCCAGCGTTTTCGAGAATTTTTCTGTGATATGCTCTCACTGTTGCCGCATCATCTACTACCAAAACCCTCTTCATTCGTTTTTCTCCAAAGGTTTTTGATACACAATAGCTTCAGGAAATTTTCTTATTTGAAAAATAGAAGTTATCCTGCTCATAGATTCCGAATGCCCAAGACAAATGAAACCTCCAGGGTTCATTGCATCATAAATGTTCTCAGCAGCTAATTTCCGTGATAGATCATCAAAATATATAAGAAGGTTTCTACAAAACACAATGTCAAACCCCCTGTATCTCTTTGTCTCCTTGGGATCCACAATGTTTATCCTTGTAAATTCTATGGAATTTCTTAAATCTTCACAAATTTGATAATCCCCATTACCAAGATAGGTAAAATATTTCTGTAAAATATGTTTTGGAAGATTCTGAACCGAACGCTCAGAATAAATACCTCTTTTAGCCTTTTCAAGAGCATTTGTATCTATATCCGAACCTACAATTTCTACATCCCATTTATCAATGTCTTTCCAATATTCAAGAAGATATATGGCAATCGAATAAGGTTCTTCGCCTGTTGAACAAGGAATTGACCATATTTTAATTATCTCTCCGGGTTTTTTTCTCGATACTATTTCAGGAAGCATCTTATTTACCATACACCGAAATTGATATTCTTCTCTAAAAAAGTAAGTTTCGTTTACTGTGAAAGCATTTATTAAGTTCTGCAATTCCTTTCCAGAAGTGTCAAATCTTACAAAGATAAAATAACTTTTAAAACTGTCATGCCCCGTTGCTTTTATCCTTTCTACGAGCCTTCTATCAACAAAATATCTTTTACTTTGGTCAAACATAATGCCGGTTTTTCTATAAAAAAACTCTCTGAATTTTTCAAAATCATCATCTGTTATTGTTATGTCGCATTTATTTCCCAGTGCATAATTCTGTTTAATCATCCTTTGATCCTTTTTAAAGCTATATCTGAAGCAAATTGAATATAAGGTTCGTCTTTGAACTTTTCTCTTACTTTTTCAATCGCAGGTATAGCTTCTTCGGTTCCTACTTCTGCAAGCAAATCAAGAGCAGTTGCACACACGTTTACGTTTTCATCTCTTTCAAGAACCTCAATAAGCCACTTAATTACATTAGGGTGTTTTAAAGACTCAAGTATATTTATGGCAAAAATTCTTATATCAGGTTCTTCGTCTTTAAGCAGTTTTTCTATGTAAGGGGCAACCTCTTCGGGGATTTCTTTTAAAGCCTCAATTGCTGAATTTCTCAAATGGGCATCGTCGCTTCTTAAGCATTCAACAAGTCCCTTAATGGCTACTTCGTCTTTGATCCTTAAGAGAGAACTTATTATAACCTCTCTAACGCTAATGTCCTCTTCTTTCATAAGCTGTTTTACCAAATGCTTTGATGCCTCTTTATAATCCGCAAGATCTCGAGCTGCCCATCTTCTTTCCATTGGATTTTTACTAGAAAGTTGGGTTATCAAGCCCTCAAAATCTCTCTGGATTTTTCGTCTTTCTTCCTTAATTTCCTTAACTTTTTCTTCTTCTTTTTTTATAAGCACCTCTTCACCCCTTAGTTAAATCTTTTTGGCCCATTCGATTAATTGTTTAGCTATTCTTTCGGCAGGCAAAACAATTGTTGCCCCTCCTCTTTCTATCAATTCTCTTGGCATCCCAAAGACTACCGCTGAATCCTCTGATTCAGCTATGGTTTTTCCGCTCCTTTTTTTAATCTCAGTAAAGGCATCTACACCATCATGTCCCATACCAGTAAGCATAATTGCTATTAACTTTTTAGGATCACAATGCTCCAAAGCAGAACGCCCTAAGAGTTCTACCGAAGGGTGCCACAAATAATTTGGATTTTCTGGCTTGGGCTGAACGATAAGTTTTCCCCCTCTTCTTGCTAACACTACATCAGTCCCACCTTTTCCTATGTAGATTGTTCCCACTTCAACAGGCATTGGACGGTCAACTTCTACAGCTTTAAGTTCACAAATAGAATTCAACCTTTCAGCAAAAGACTTTGTAAAAGTAGGAGGCATATGCTGAGCAACAATTATAGGCATCGGAAAATCAGCGGGCAGTTCCGAAAGTATTTCCTCAAGAGTTCTTGGCCCTCCTGTTGAAGCACCTATTAATACGAGCCTTTCATCATAAGCGGTTTCTTTTAAAAACGCAGGTCTTAAAATTCTCTCCCTTTCTTCTCTGATTTTTCTTACAAGCGCTTTGGTCCTGAGTTTAGCCTTTGCAGCAGTTCTAACTTTGGCTACAAGTTCATCTTTAATCTGTTCAATATTAAGAGAAATAGTTCCTCCTGGCTTTGTAATATAGTCAACTGCACCTAAGTTCAACGCTTCAAATGTAACAAGAGCGCCTTTTTCAGTTAAGGAAGAAACCATCACCACTGGAACTGGTCTTGTGTTCATAATATGAGCTAATGCAGTAAGCCCGTCCATCTCAGGCATATTGACATCAAGAGTTATAACATCTGGTTGGAAACTTTGGTTTTTTTCTATAGCTTCTTTACCATTTCTTGCAGTTTCAATTATAAAATCTCCTTCTTTCTCAAAAACCTCCCTTAAAAGTTTTCTCATCAATGCAGAATCATCAACGATAAGTAGTTTTATCATTCTTCAATCTCTTTCTTTTCCAATTCTTTTAATTCTTCCTTATTAAGTAACTCTTTAGGTTCAACTATTTGTATCATTCTCCCTTGCTTTTCAAGGTTAGCTACCCTTGGAAATATCTTAGTTCTTTCGGCCAAGATTTCTGGCGACTTTTGAATAAAGGATTTTGGAATTTTGAGAACTTCACTTACGGAATCCACAATAAATCCCACTGGAATATTATCGATAACAAAAACCATTATCCTTTGTTGCTCGTCCCTTTGTTTTTCCGGAAGGTCAAACCTTTTACGGAGGTCAATAACAGGAAGAACGTTTCCCCTTAAGTTTATCACCCCTTCTACAAACTCTGGAGTTTTAGGAACACGGGTCAATTCTTCAGGAATTCTTACTATTTCCTGAACATTCTCTATGGGAACTGCATATTCTTGGCCAGCAAGTTTAAAAATCACAAATTGTTCTTCTTCCTCCATAACTTCCTCGTTTCCTTTAGTTTCCTCTATATCCCTAGTTTCTTCAACTTCCATACTGCTTAACACCTCCTTTATATCCTTATGTTTAAAAAGGTTAGGAACTGATATGATCGAAATGAGTCTTTTACCTTCGTTTAATCGACAAATTCCTTCAATTTCAAAATTCTTTTCATCCTTTAAAATTATTGAAGGAACAGGTTCAACAAGAGATTCCGGAATCCTTAAAACCTCTTTCACACTATCAACTACTATACCAACAGAAAGTTCTCCCAACGAAAGGACAACAATTTTATTTTGTTCAGTAAGTTGGTCATCCAGAAATCCAAATAATCTTCTCAAACTTGCCAGAGGCAAAATCTTGCTTCTTAAATTCATTATTCCAATTATTGCTTCTTCTGATTTTGGCACCTTGATAATATGTTCTGGAATCTGAACAATTTCCCGAATGTATTCTATTGGTATCGCATATTCTTCACCAGAAACAGTAAAGCTTACAAATTGTCTTTCTTCCATAATGATTTTTTCTTCTACAAATTCCCTTTTAGAAGCAATTCCATATTCTTTTGACTGGCTTTTAACAGTTTCAGAAAATTCCTTTTCTATTATTTTATCAATATCAAGTATCATCAACATTTTAAATTGAGCAATGTCTTTTATCACACCTTTAAGAAATTCAGATTTCACAACACTTTGTATTTCTGATGCACTTTCTATTTTTGCCTCTTCCACATTTATTACACTGTAAACGCTATCCACTAAAAACCCAAGAGGTTGTCCTACATCAATTACAATAATCCTGCTCGCCTCATCAATCTCTTTTTCAGGTAATTCCAAGACTTTTCTCAAATTGATAACAGGGAGAACATTTCCTCTCAAATTAGAAAGCCCCATAAGTGATGGAGGCGATTTAGGAACTTTAAAAATTTCAGGGACGCGAATAATCTCTTGGACAGGTGCCATATTTAAAGCAAATACTTCACCTGCCAATAAAAATGTTACGAACTCATTGGCTAAAATTTCAGTTTCTGCCATTTTAGCCCCCTTATTATAAAATTAACTTATTGATTGTAGTTCATCAGCAAGAGAGGCTATTTCTTCAATTGCAGCTGCGAGTTCTTCTGCGCCTTGAGCCTGTTGTTTTGCTGCCGCAGCAGCTTCTTCAGTTGCCTTTTCTGCCTCTTGAGCAGCAGCTGCTATCTGCTCAACGGCCTTCTTTGCTTGCCCAATGGCAACCACTATTTCCTCGGCACTGGTTAAAATTTCCTCTGAACCAGCTCTTACTTCTTTCATGTCTTCTTCTATTGTCTTTAATCCTTCAGTAACACTCTTTGCCTTCTCAGTTTCTTCTAAGGCTGATTCTAATATTTCTTCTATATCCCGCATTACAATGTCTATTTGATCCTGAATTGCTTTTACCATATCCTTTATCTTATCTGCATTTGCTGCTGAATCATGAGCAAGATTTCTTATGTCTGAAGCAACAACCGCAAACCCTTTACCAAACTCTCCCGCACGAGCTGCCTCTATTGCCCCGCTTACAGCAAGCATATTTGTCTGAACAGAAACCATAGTTATAGCATCCACAATTTTATCTATTTTCCTCGATAAAACTTCTAAGTCTTTTATTTTCTGAAGGTTTGTCTTTGATTCCTCAGCCGAACGGATAATTCCTTCTATCATTTCATCAACTGTTAATTTATTTTCTGCAAGAAGTTTTTGGATAGCTATAATTCTTTCTAATGATTTCTTAGCTCGCTCTTGAGCTATTTGAAGTCCTTTTTCAATCTGGCTGACCGCAGTGCTTAATTCCTCGGTAGCACTTGCTTGATTTTGGGCTCCTTTTCTCACCTGCTCTAAAGCTGCAGAAATTTGAGCAGCAGAACGGTTTATTTCCTGCAAAGCACTTGAAAGTTCCTCAGCAGCTGAGGCGACCTCTTCGGCACTTTTTGCCACATCTGTCGAACTTTTTAAATCTTCAGCCATCTCTGAAAGATTTTGAGCCGCCTGCTCTGCTTCTTGAAGTGCCTGAGCCTGTTCGGATATAGTTTTTGATACTTCTTCTGTAGCAGCCGATTGTTCTTCGGCTGCAGCCGCAATATTTTCTACATCTTTTAAAGCTTGTTGAACAGCCGCATCTGATTGTTGAGCTCCTGTCGCTATCTCTTGAGCTCCTTTAACAATTTCAGCCATATCTGATCTTATTTGTTCAAGTTGGGAAATTATTATTTTTCCTTTCTCTGCTTCATCTTTAACCTTATTTGCAGAAGAGTTTATCCCCTCAGCAATTACTTTTACTGATTGTTGTATTTCTGAAACAAGTTCTTGAATTTGCTTTGCGCTTTTTTCTGAAGTTTCAGCAAGAGCCCTCACTTCATCAGCAACCACTGCAAAACCTTTTCCGTGTTTTCCTGCCCTTGCTGCTTCAATTGCCGCATTTAAAGCAAGTAAATTGGTTTGATCTGCTATTTTAGCCACAGTTTTAACAATTTCTCCTATATTTACAGATTGTTGCTCAAGTTCGGTCATCTTTTTAACAGATTCTGCTTGTCTTTGAGAGGCTAATATTACATTTTTAACTAGAGCTTCAATCTCAGTATTTACTTTATTAATAAAAGCTTGGGCATTTTCAATTTTGGCTTGAGAGAGTTCTGCTGTTTGCATTTGCTTTCTAACTCTATTCGCCATTTGTTTAAAAGCAGAAAGACACTCTTGAGTAGCACCTGAAGCTTGTTCTGCACCTGCGGCAATTTGTTGAGCAGATCTTTTTAATTCCTCAACTGCTGAGGAGGCTTCTGCTATGCCTGAGGCAAGTTCGCTTGTTGCTGCTGCTATTCTTTCTGCTATTTGTTGCTGTTTTGCAAGAGTTCTTGCCCTTTTCCTCTGTGCTTCAGCTTCTTTTGCTGAAGCTGTTGCTGGTTTCACTGCTTCAGTTGTTGAAGGTTTTTTAATTAATGCCATCTTTAACCCCCCTTCATAATTTTTTCATAATTTTATTGTTATTATTATTTTTGTCAAGACCTATTGATATTTTCTATTTCCAATGTTTTACATTTTTTCTCCCCATATTTTTATCGGCATTTTTCACCCGGAGTTTAGGTTCTTTTAATAGGGCTGTTTAAAACTATTGTTGTGGAGCTTCTTTCTGTCCAATTAATGGTTCAACTACCTTAAGGGGTAATTGAAAAAGCCTTTCTACAAAGGCCAAAATCCCTCCTCCTAAAAGTTGAGGTGGAAGAGGGATGAACTTTGGATCCTGGTAATGGCCCTTAACCGAAAAGGGGAAGGCTAAAAGGGCTTTTTTTCCCGTTATTAAGTACCCCAAAAGGGGTATTTTACTCAGGAGAAGGTCTATTGTCCTTAGGGGGGCCACTATTACCACAAGATCCATTTCACCCGACCTAAGTTCAATTTTCCCTTTTCCGAAAAGCTTAAGCGAAGGCCCTTCTATCATGAACTCCTCAAGGTCCAAAACGCCATTTTTAATCTTGCCAAAAGCTTCAAGCCTTTCATAGGAAAAGCCTTTCCCCAAAAGGTCCGGCATTTTCCCTCGCAAAATCTCGGTTAGGTTTAAAAGGGCAAAAAGTTTACTTAAAAGGGTGAACTTATAAATGCGTCCCTTGGAAGAATAAAGATAAACCGAACCCTCCGAATCCTCCCAAAGGGGTTCCTTTAACCCTTGAGCCTTAATGATCCCCTCAAGAAGAAAATCGCCATCTAAAAGAAACTCCTCTACTCCTAAACACGAGAAGACACCCTTAAAGGAACTTTCGGTTGACCTAAGTTGAAATTCAAAGTTCTTTTTTCCCTTTTCTTCCTGGTAAAAACCCTCAAGCTGAATTCCACAAAAACCTCCTTTATTAAGAGAAACCCTCCAACCTTCATCACCCGAAAGTTTTACCTCAGCCTCAACCCCCTTTAAGGAGACTTCCTTATAAAAGGCCTCTTTAAGCTCAATAAAAATAGATCCCCTTACCCTCGTTTCCCCTTTTCCCTTTAAAACCTCGCCAAGTTTCGTGAGATCGAGGGATTCCCCCTTAAGCTTCAGGTCTAAATAAACCTGATCACCCAAAAAACTCAATCTACCCCCTCCTTGGAAGCCTTGGTCTTTAAACTCTCCATCTCCACAAAGTTCCAAAAAACTTCTGCCTTCTCCTCGGAGACTTGCTTGATGAATCTCTAAAGGGAAACCCAAAAGCTCCAAAAGGGATACTCCTTTCAGTTCTGTCCAACCGTTAAAGGTCTTCCCTTTGAGATCAAGCTGAAAATCGCCCTTTATCCCTCCTTTTATCCCTGCAAGTACTGTGAGCTCCTTTTCAAGTTCCCCCTTAAAGGAGATCCCCTTTAAAGAAGGCCAGGGATCGAAATCGCCTTTTACAAGGGCTTCTCTTTCTGGGGAAATGATTTTTAACTTTTCCACAACGACCCTTCTTCCTTCCTTTTTAGCCAAAAGGTCTGCCTTTATTCCGTTTACAAAAACCAAATTTCCTTGGATTTGGAAAATCTCATCCTGAAATTGCGCCTTTCCCTTAAAGGAATTGGGAAAAGAAACCGAGGGTGTTCGAAGTCCAAAAAGGGAAGAAAGAAGCCTCTTTCCCTTTTCCTCGAATTTAAGCTCCCCTTCCAAAAACCCTTTCTTTATCTTACCCTCCTCAAGCTTCAAAAGGCCCGAAATCCTCCCCCACACCCCTTCCGACTCTATCTCATTTCCGTAAAACCTCAATTCCTTAGGATTCACCGTAAGAATCCCTTCTCTAATCAAAAGCAAACCTACCTCAGGAAAAGCCACCCTTAAGTGAGGTTCTCCTTTTAAGGAATAGTCATAAAGCCTGAAAGGCGATAGGGAAAAAGAAGCTTCCAAATTTTTAAACCGAATCTCACCTCCAATATCTTTAAAAGGCAAAAAGTCCTTTAAAAGGGCTACCTCTAAAAGACCGTCTTTAAGCGAGAGTTTTCCCTTTCTATCTTTAAAAGAAACTGAAAAGGTTCCTCTCTCAAATCTTATCCCTTCTGTTTCCCCTTTGAGGCTTATCTTAAGCCTTTCGTCCTTGAGTTCCCCATCGCCTGTGAGTAAGAAAGGAAAACAAAAGCCCTTATGTTTCAGTTTAAGCTCAAAGTGATCTATAAGGGCTTCTATCTTGGTGTTTTCTACCTTTAAACTTCCCCGAATTTTTCCTTTCGGATCCTCATATTGATTGAGAAACTTTTTAAGACCCTTTTGGGGTAAGAAAAGGGGCAGGTACTTTACAAGCACCCGAGCAGAAACCTCTATTTCGGTCTGAAGAAAAAACTTTCTCCAATCCCCCTTGAGGGGAAGCTTAAAAAGAACCCCTCTAAAGCTGGCCTCCTCAAGGAAGGCCCTTTCAGCCCTTAAGGTCAAAAGGTCATCTTTAAGGTCAAGCTCACCCTCTATACCCGTAAAGGCCACACCCGAGGGTAAAATGGCTACCCCTTCTTTAAAAAGGCCCCTGAGTTTTAGCTTTTTGGAATCAAATCCTTCTCCTTTTTCAAATGGCCCGTATTGAAGGAAAATCTCCTGAAATTCCCCTCCTTCAAGAAACTTAGGAATAGTACTTTTAGGGGAAATCTCCTCCCAAATCTCCTTTATCTCCCGGACCCTTATATTATTGGCCTCTACGCTTAAAAGGTATTTACCATTTGCCTTCTCGAGTTTAAGCTTGATCCTTCCCTGAGGCCTAATACCTTGGATATCAAAAAACAAAACGCTTTGTCCCTTCTTCCTAAAAAAACCCTCTAAGATGTTCACTTCGATTAGGGCCTTATTGATCTTCAAACTTACTCTTCCATCCTTAAAAATGCCTTCTTCCGGGTAAAAAAGCGGAACTTTCCCCCCTTCGCGTAATTCCTCACTTATTTCGAAGGTCTCGCATTCGATTCTTTTGATAATTACTTTACCCTTCAAAAGGGAGAAAACCTTTGGGACTACTATTATCTTCTGGGCTTTAAGGTAATTTCCATCCCAAAAGAACTCGCCTTTTCCTTCTAAACGAAGGGGAAATACGTAAAGGTAAAAATGATCAAGCTCTACAATTACTCCCTTTTTCTCAAGTTCTTTTTTTACGAGTCCCTGAATAAAGTTGGAACTTATGGGGTAACGATAAAGAAAAGCCCCCACAACTATTAGAGCTAATAAGATGAAAAAAAACCAGGTGATTTTGCGCATTAGGGATATTATTTACGAATTCTTTAAAGAAGTAAAACCCATCAACTCATCAACGAGGTTTTGAAGCTCCTTTAAACGTTTTTCGGGAAAAGGCTTTTGAGCCCTTAAAGAAGGATCAAAGGCATTTGTCGGCTCAAAATTCTGTAAAATCAACCTTCCCTTTCCCTTAAGCTGAAAGGCCAGTTGGAAGAGGTCTTCCTCGGTATGAAGAGCTGGAACAAAGGTCATTCGAAAAAAATAGGGAACTTTCCCTTCTTTTAAAATCTCTATGCTCTCTTTTATTTTTTCCACATCCACATTAACACCAGTAGCCTTCTTATAATGAAAAGGATCAAGAGGACCCTTAACATCCATGGCTACAAAATCTATGAGTTCCTTTTCGATCAGGGTCCTCAATATCTGGGGGTTTGTCCCATTAGTATCAAGCTTGACTTGGAAAGAACGTCTTTTAAGTTCCTGGATAAACCTTATAAGTCCCCTCTGAACGGTAGGTTCCCCTCCACTTAGGGTTACCCCATCGATCCAATCTCGCAGACTTTCCAGTTTAAAGAATATGTAATCCAAGGGAACGTCCAGAAAGATCTCGGGTTCAACAAAAAGCCTCCAATTGTGACAAAAAGGACATCTTAAATTACATCCTGGAAAGAATAAGACCGAACTTACCTTCCCAGGCCAATCCAAAAAGGAGGTCTCCAAGAAGCCCTTAACTTTTATGCCGATTAAGCTCCGCATAAGTTTTCTATCTCTTTTAAGGACGGAATCTCCCCAATCCATTTCCCTATGACCCTTTCGTCTTCCTCGACCAAAAAGGCAGGAACCGCCTTTACGCTATAAAAGGTGGCTTCGGCCAAACCTTCGGCACTTTCTATATCAAAATAATCCACTTGAAAACCTTTCTGCTGAAGAAGAAGACCAAACCTCTTGGCCGAAGGACATTTGGGACAACTTGAACTTAAAAATATCTTCACCCTTCCCATCCCAACCTCCTAAGCCCCTTGGACTTCCATCTTCTCTGCCTCGAAGAAACCGGGATTTCTAAACCTATCCTTTAACTCGCCGAGTTTCCCCTTGTTCCATTGGCTGATCTTGCTGAAGTAACCGGTTATTCGGGTTATCCCTTCTACCTCTTCGGAACCACAATAAGGGCACTTTTCCCTAAGCCCCCTTACTGTGCGTTTACATTCCAAACAGGTGGTGAATTCAGGCGAAAAGGCGATCTGGTCGTTTTCCGTTAGTTTGAAGACCTTTCTCACGAAATTAGCCAAAGAGCTCGCATTAGGTCTCGCCTCCCCAAGCCATATGTGAGTTATCGAACCCGCCTCTATCAACGGATGAAACATTCCCTCAAGCTGAACCCTCTCGATGGGGTTAATAGGCGCTGAAACATTGAGATGGGTGGAATTGGTGTAATAAACCTCACCCTTTGCCACATTCCCTTTTACCATATGAAGAGCCAACGGCGAATGATATCTGAGATCAAGCCTGGCAAAGCGGTAAGCAGTTGATTCAGCCGGGGTTTGCTCCAAAACGAATCTCATTCCGAGTTTCTCGGACATCTTTTCGCACAAAAGCTTTAAATGAGCTATCACCTTAAGACCAAACTTCAAGGCCTCTTTACTTTCATGAAGCTCTCTTCCAGTGTGTATCTTCACCATCTCGTTCAAACCCACCATCCCTATGAGATAGGTGACCCTTTTCATCCTCAAATAGGGCTCTCCGTCCTGATCCATACACAGTAAGGCCAAAGGCCCTTTCTCGCCCAATGAAAGGAGCCTCTCTATAAAGGCTCTTTTCTCCTGATGGGCCTGAACGGCCAGTTCAAAAAACTGCCCGAGCAGGGAGAATAACTTGGTGGTATCGCCTTGTGAAAGATAAGCAATCCTCGGAAGGTTAAGGCTTACGTTCTGAAGAGCACAGTAACGCATCTTCCAAGGCTTTTTGGCATCCTCCAAATCCATTTCGTTAAGCTTAAAGCTAAGTCTACAACATTCCGAGATCTTCGCCTGGCCACCTCGATCAAAAACAAAATAGGTGTTGCCCTTTTCCGCTGCAACCTCACAGATCAATTCCAAAAACTCCTCATGCCCTTCGGTATTGAAGAAATCCTCCGTTATGTGCACCAAGGGCTTAGGGAAGAAAAATGGTCTCCCCGCTCCATCACCTTCCATATAAACTTCAAAAAGCGCCTTTACAAACCTCTGGGCTTCCTTTTGATAATCACCGTATTTTTTCCCCGTAAATTCACCCCCAGGCCCTATGGCCTCTACATCCCTGAAATGCTTAGGCACTTCCCAATAAAGGTTCAGATCCGTGAAAATGGCCTGCCCACCCCTGGCAACCGCCTGTTGGGAAAACTCAAAGATCAACATCTGAGCCAACTGCTTAAGTTCCCTATCAGGCATCCCCACAAGATAAGGGGCGAAAAATACATTTACCGCATCCCATCCTATGGCCCCGGCAAAGTGGCTCTGTAAAGCCGCGGCAAACTTAACCATGTGGGCCAAAAGCACCTCCGGATGTTTGGCCGGTTTAGCTATGGAGATGGCGTTGGGAAGGTTTAGACCGAACTTTTTTATGTACTCAAGCGATTGCCCAGAACAATAAGGCCTGTCGATAAAACCCAAGTCATGAAGGTGGATATCACCCCTTAAATGGGCATCGGCCACCTCCTGACTAAAAACGCTCAAAAGCGCATACTCCTTTTTTATGGCCTCTGCTAAGGTCAAATTGGTGGCCTCGGGACCATGAGGCACATTGGCGTTCTCCTTATTGGGATGAAGGATCAATTGCTCCACATCATAAAGGGGCATCCCCAAACGGGTATGTTGTCTTCTGGCTTTCTCAAGCCCGTTCTCTATCAATTTGGCATTAACAAGCTCCCTTATGAGAGAAGAGGTGATGACCGTTATACCGGCCTTCCTTATCAAATCCTCAACTTCAAGACTTATCTTCCTGGCAGTATCAGGATCAATAAAGGTCTCCCTTAAAAGGGCCGAAACTATCTTCTCCCTATCCCAACCCTCCAAGACCTCCTCTGAGGTCCTAACAAAAAGGGCTACATCTGTCACATCCTCCTTCTTTTCACTATAAGCAAAAAGCATACCTAAGCCTCCATATATTGTGTAATTTTTTAAAATAACCACTATATATTGTAGCTTTTGTGGAAATTTTGTCAAGTGGGAAATAGGGGTTGGCGATGGAAGTTATGGGAGGGATTGAGGGATTTAGGAAGGGGATTTTGTGGAGTTTATGGGGAATTGATCAAATGCCTTGGAGGCGGCGACCGGATTCGAACCGGTGTATAACGGTTTTGCAGACCGTCGCCTTGCCACTTGGCTACGCCGCCTCAATTGGAGCGGGAAACGGGATTCGAACCCGCGACCCTCACCTCGGCAAGGTGATGCTCTACCACTGAGCTATTCCCGCTCTAATAAAAACGCCCCCGGCAACGTCCTACTCTCCCGTCCCGTCGGGGGGACAGTACCATCGGCGCTGGAGGGCTTAACTGCCGTATTCGGAATGGGAACGGGTGTTTCCCCTCCGCCATGGTCACCGGAGGCGTCCTTTTCTCAAAAGAGATCAATAAAACTTCACAACCACATAGAATGGGGTCTATCTCTTCCCTTAGATTGTTTTCTAATGGTTAAGCCTCTCGGCCTATTAGTACCGGTCGGCTTCACCCATTGCTGAGCTTCCACCTCCGGCCTATCAACCGGGTAATCTCCCCGGGGCCTTACCCTCGTCCCTTACGGGACAAGGAGGGAGATCTTATCTTGGGGGGGGCTTCCCGCTTAGATGCTTTCAGCGGTTATCCCTTCCGCACGTTGGCTACCCGGCTGTGCCCCTGGCGGGACAACCGGTACACCAGAGGTGCGTCCGTCCCGGTCCTCTCGTACTAGGGACAGCTCCCCTCAGATCTCCTGCGCCCGCGGCAGATAGGGACCGAACTGTCTCGCGACGTTCTAAACCCAGCTCACGTACCCCTTTAACGGGCGAACAGCCCGACCCTTGGGACCTTCTCCAGCCCCAGGATGGGATGAGCCGACATCGAGGTACCAAACCCCGCCGTCGATGTGAACTCTTGGGCGGGATTAGCCTGTTATCCCCGGCGTACCTTTTATCCGATGAGCGACGGCCCTTCCACACGGGACCGCCGGATCACTAGGGCCCGCTTTCGCGCCTGCTCGGCCCGTCGGCCTCGCAGTCAAGCCCCCTTCTGCCCTTGCACTCCACGGCGGGTTTCCAATCCGCCTGAGGGGACCTTTGCGCGCCTCCGTTACCCTTTAGGAGGCGACCGCCCCAGTCAAACTACCCACCAGGCACTGTCCCTCGGGAGGATAACCCCCGCAGGTTAGAACCCCAAGACAACCAGGGTGGTATCTCACCGACGGCTCCACGGGAGCTGGCGCCCCCGCTTCTCAGCCTCCCACCTATCCTGCACAGGCTGCCCCAGGATTCAATGCCAGGCTGTAGTTAAGGTGCACGGGGTCTTTCCGTCTGACCGCGGGTACGGGGTATCTTCACCCCGACTCCAATTTCGCCGGGCCTCGGGTTGAGACAGCGCCCCAGTCGTTACGCCTTTCATGCAGGTCGGAACTTACCCGACAAGGAATTTCGCTACCTTAGGACCGTTATAGTTACGGCCGCCGTTTACCGGGGCTTCGGTTCAGAGCTACACCCCCTCATCGAAGGGCTTTACCCCTCCCCTTAACCTTCCGGCACCGGGCAGGCGTCAGTCCCTATACGTCGTCTTACGACTTCGCAGAGACTTGTGTTTTTAGTAAACAGTCGCCAGGGCCTCTTCGCTGCGACCCTCCTCGGCTTCGGAGGTAAACCCCTACACCTACTGAGGGCACACCTTCTCCCGAAGTTACGGTGCCAATTTGCCGAGTTCCTTAACCCGAGTTCACCCGAGCGCCTGAGGATTCTCTCCCCGCCTACCTGTGTCGGTTTGCGGTACGGTCAGCAGAACGGCTCGCTAGAGGCTTTTCTTGGCAGTGTGGGATCAGCCACTTCGCCCCTTACGGGGCTCGTCCTCACCTCTCGGGGTTAACGAGGTCCCGGATTTGCCTAGGACCTCCCCCTACCGGCTTGAACCGGGACGACCAACACCCGGATGGCCTACCCTCCTGCGTCCCCCCATCGCTCAAACGCCGTCTGCTGGCGCGGGAATATTAACCCGCTTCCCATCACCTACGCCTTTCGGCCTCGGCTTAGGGGCCGGCTAACCCCGGGCGGATTAGCCTTGCCCGGGAAACCTTAGGCTTACGGCGGGAGGGTTTCTCACCCTCCTTATCGCTACTCATGCCGGGATACTCACTTCCAGCACCTCCACCGGTCCTCACGGTCCGGCTTCACAGGCAACTGGAACGCTCCCCTACCGCTCGGGAAAGACCGACGCCTTTCCCGAACCCGCAGCTTCGGCAGCGCCCTTGAGCCCCGCTAAATTTTCGGCGCAGAGGCGCTCGACCAGTGAGCTGTTACGCTTTCTTTAAAGGGTGGCTGCTTCTAAGCCTACCTCCTGGCTGTCTTAGCACCCCCACATCCTTCCCCACTTAGGGCGCTTTAGGGGCCTTAGCTGGCGGTCTGGGTTGTTCCCCTCTCGGCTACGGAGCTTATCCCCCGCAGCCTGACTCCCACGGTTGAACTTACCGGCATTCGGAGTTTGGTTGGGTTTGGTACCCCTTTCGGGGCCCTAGCCCATCCAGTGCTCTACCTCCGGTAAGCATCCGTGAGGCTATACCTCAATATATTTCGGGGAGAACCAGCTATCACCGGGTTTGATTGGCCTTTCACCCCTATCCACACCTCATCGGATGGCTTTTCAACGCCAACCCGTTCGGGCCTCCAGTGGGTATCACCCCACCTTCACCCTGGGCATGGATAGATCACCCGGCTTCGGGTCTACTGCCGGCGACTTAACGCCCTGTTCGGACTCGCTTTCGCTACGGCTTCGCCTCTTATACGGCTTAACCTCGCCACCGACAGTAACTCCCCGGCTCATTCTGCAAAAGGTACGCCGTCACCCACGTGCAGGCCTCGAAGACCTGCATAGGGCTCCGACTGCTTGTAGGCACGCGGTTTCAGGTTCTATTTCACTCCCCTCCCGGGGTTCTTTTCACCTTTCCCTCACGGTACTGGTACGCTATCGGTCGCCAGGTAGTATTTAGCCTTGGGAGGTGGTCCTCCCGGATTCCCCCAGGGTTCCACGTGTCCCGGGGTACTTGGGTACCTCACTCAGGAAGTCCATTCCCCTTTCGCCTACGGGGCTATCACCCTCTATGGCCAGGTTTTCCAACCTTGTTCGGCTAGGGGATGGATTTGTAACTTCCCGGCGGGTCTGCGGCCCCGCCCAGTGAGGCCCCACAACCCCGCATGAGCAACGCCCGCAGGCTTGACACCCATGCGGTTTGGGCTGTTCCCCTTTCGCTCGCCGCTACTCGGGGAATCGCCACCTCCGTCCTTTAACGGAGGCGCGGCCCTTTCGGGCCGTGTTGCTTTCTCTTCCTGGGGGTACTGAGATGTTTCACTTCCCCCCGTGTCGCCTCGCCCAAAAAGGGCGATACCAGGGCATTACCCCTGGTGGGTTTCCCCATTCGGGAATCCCCGGATCACAGCCCGCTACCGGCTCCCCGGGGCTTATCGCAGGTAGCCACGCCCTTCCTCGCCTCCTGGCGCCAAGGCATCCACCACGTGCCCTTAGTAGCTTAACCACCGTAGCCCAACCTAAGGGAAGAGAATCGACCCGCACATCCTATGTGGTTGTCAAAGAGCAAGACTTCTCTTCCTTGGTGGAGGTGAACGGACTTGAACCGATGACCTCCGGCTTGCAAAGCCGGCGCTCTCCCAACTGAGCTACACCCCCATCCCTGGTGGGCCTAGATAGAGTCGAACTATCGACCTCGCGCTTATCAGGCGCGCGCTCTACCACCTGAGCTATAGGCCCACCACTTGATCCCTCAAAACTGAATAGTAGCTCCTCCAGCAGGCACCTCCTTTTGTTCTGGAAGGTCTTTGGGGGCTCACGCCCCCTTTTTTCTCCTTAGAAAGGAGGTGATCCAGCCGCAGGTTCCCCTACGGCTACCTTGTTACGACTTCGCCCCAGTCACCAGCCATACCTTCGACGCTTACCCCCCACCTTGCGGCGGGTTGGCCCGGCGGCTTCGGGTATGACCGGCTTCCGTGGCGTGACGGGCGGTGTGTACAAGGCCCGGGAACGTATTCACCCCGGCGTAGCTGATCCGGGATTACTAGCGATTCCGCCTTCACGCAGGCGAGTTGCAGCCTGCGATCCGAACTGGGGCCGGCTTTTTGGGATTAGCTCCCCCTCGCGGGTTCGCAACCCTTTGTACCGGCCATTGTAGCGCGTGTGTAGCCCCGGGCATAAGGGCCATGAGGACCTGACGTCATCCCCACCTTCCTCCGGCTTATCGCCGGCAGTCCCCCTAGAGTGCCCGACCGAGTCGGTAGCAACTAGGGGCAGGGGTTGCGCTCGTTGCGGGACTTAACCCAACACCTCACGACACGAGCTGACGACGGCCATGCAGCACCTGTGCTGGCTCCCTGGCGGAAACCCCCAGGGTCCCTTCCCTTTCGGGTCGGTACCACCAGCATGTCAAGCCCGGGTAAGGTTCTTCGCGTTGCATCGAATTAAACCACACGCTCCACCGCTTGTGCGGGCCCCCGTCAATTCCTTTGAGTTTCAACCTTGCGGCCGTACTCCCCAGGCGGGGCACTTAATGCGTTAGCTTCGGCACAGAGGGATTAACCCCCCACACCTAGTGCCCACGGTTTACAGCGTGGACTACCCGGGTATCTAATCCGGTTTGCTCCCCACGCTTTCGGGTCTCAGCGTCAGGAACGGGCCAGGAGGCCGCCTTCGCCACTGGTGTTCCTCCCGATATCTACGCATTTCACCGCTACACCGGGAATTCCACCTCCCTCTCCCGTCCTCAAGTTAGGCAGTTTCGGACGCACTTCCAGGGTTGAGCCCTGGGCTTTCACGCCCGACTTACCCAACCGCCTACACCCGCTTTACGCCCAGTGAATCCGGACAACGCTCGCGCCCTCCGTATTACCGCGGCTGCTGGCACGGAGTTAGCCGGCGCTTCCTCTGGCGGTACCGTCAACCCCACGGGATATTAACCCATGGGGCATTCTTCCCGCCTGACAGGGCTTTACGACCCGAAGGCCTTCATCACCCACACGGCGTCGCTGGGTCAGGCTTTCGCCCATTGCCCAAGATTCCCCACTGCTGCCTCCCGTAGGAGTCCGGGCCGTGTCTCAGTCCCGGTGTGGCTGGCCACCCCCTCAGGCCAGCTACCCGCTTCTGCCCTGG
>Ga0071330_1055748_pt1 | contig 102011 bp, 98 predicted proteins | sample GBScel77sediment_FD_63802 | JGI IMG/M metagenome (GOLD analysis project Ga0071330, IMG submission 63802) | Hot spring sediment microbial communities from Great Boiling Spring, Nevada - Cellulolytic enrichment Sediment 77C v2 (version 2) | ecosystem: Environmental > Aquatic > Thermal springs >...
ATGAAGATATTACAGATATAAAAGGTTTGTAGCGTGCCTATAAGGGATTGAAACTATTGTTTACTGTATGTTTTGGCTATATTCCTGTGTTGTTTGTAGCGTGCCTATAAGGGATTGAAACCCTTGAGGCCGAGAGAGTGGCCTCTTAAACTCTCCCGGTTTGTAGCGTGCCTATAAGGGATTGAAACGCATGCGCTCTTTTGATTTTGGTAGATCTACAACCAGTTTGTAGCGTGCCTATAAGGGATTGAAACGAGTTTGAGACAGATGAAGATATTACAGATATAAAAGGTTTGTAGCGTGCCTATAAGGGATTGAAACTATTGTTTACTGTATGTTTTGGCTATATTCCTGTGTTGTTTGTAGCGTGCCTATAAGGGATTGAAACATGAAGAAGTTTATTGCGGAAATAAGGGCATTCCACACAAGTGTTTGTAGCGTGCCTATAAGGGATTGAAACAAGCAAGCGAAGATGGAAGTGTAGATTTCATCATAAACGTTTGTAGCGTGCCTATAAGGGATTGAAACCCATATTTGCGAGCATCATTAAGGGGTCAGACAAACCAGTTTGTAGCGTGCCTATAAGGGATTGAAACACGTGAGGGGAAATGATGTTGCAAAAACGCAATTTTGTTTGTAGCGTGCCTATAAGGGATTGAAACTTTCTTTTAGAAGCAACATATCCTTGAGTTTTATATTGTTTGTAGCGTGCCTATAAGGGATTGAAACTTTTGCTTACGTCTATGATCTTTGCCTCTCCACCTCGTTTGTAGCGTGCCTATAAGGGATTGAAACAAAAGAGAGATTGAACTATAATAAAGTCCGTCTTTCATGTTTGTAGCGTGCCTATAAGGGATTGAAACGCAGTAAGTCCCCAAACTTTGAAGGCGGGAGTTAGAGAGTTTGTAGCGTGCCTATAAGGGATTGAAACCGTAATTGAAATTTGCAAGTTCTATCACTTCTCCCTCGTTTGTAGCGTGCCTATAAGGGATTGAAACATATATAGGAGGTGATGAGCTTGAAATATCGAGTTTTGTTTGTAGCGTGCCTATAAGGGATTGAAACTTCTATCGGTCATAACCTCCCAAACTGTGCCCGATTTGTTTGTAGCGTGCCTATAAGGGATTGAAACTCCCACGAGTTGTAGGTGGTTTGGTACAGTTTTCTGGTTTGTAGCGTGCCTATAAGGGATTGAAACGTAGAGCAGGAGACACAAGCTTTGTTTCTCCACTCGTTTGTAGCGTGCCTATAAGGGATTGAAACTTGAAATAAAAGTAAAACAGGAGGTGTGAAGTATGAGTGTTTGTAGCGTGCCTATAAGGGATTGAAACAGAGTGCCGGCACTTCTATATCGGTGGTAGGTGTTTGTTTGTAGCGTGCCTATAAGGGATTGAAACGCGAGAAGGGACCCACAATAGAGGACTTACAGAATCGGTTTGTAGCGTGCCTATAAGGGATTGAAACTTACCCTTTTTCTTTTAATAGTGCCCAGCAGGAATCGTTTGTAGCGTGCCTATAAGGGATTGAAACCAGAGACAGAGGAAGCAGTTGGGGCGTAAACAATTAGTGTTTGTAGCGTGCCTATAAGGGATTGAAACGTCTTACAAATAATGAAGTGAAAGAGCTTCTAAATGGTTTGTAGCGTGCCTATAAGGGATTGAAACAACTTATCACGTTCTTCTATCGCGTTCTTTATTTTCAGTTTGTAGCGTGCCTATAAGGGATTGAAACGTGTATTCTGCTAATGAGGGGCAGTCTTGGGCCTCTAGTTTGTAGCGTGCCTATAAGGGATTGAAACATTTTTATATATTCGCCTTTTTCAAGTCTTTGAACGTTTGTAGCGTGCCTATAAGGGATTGAAACAAATACCAGTACCGGGCCTTTGGGTAAAGTTTTCTAGTTTGTAGCGTGCCTATAAGGGATTGAAACTTTCTATATTCGCTTGGATAAAAATTCAGAAAATAGTTTGTAGCGTGCCTATAAGGGATTGAAACAGATCCATATGCACTTTATAACCCATGAGGTTTAAGTGTTTGTAGCGTGCCTATAAGGGATTGAAACTCGTTCTCGGAAAAACTATAAACAAGGCGGGAAATTTGTTTGTAGCGTGCCTATAAGGGATTGAAACGCCTCCCACCAGACTTCGGTTGGTGTTTCTCCTTCTGGTTTGTAGCGTGCCTATAAGGGATTGAAACTGTATTCTATATATCTAAAGATTATTGCTATATCCTGTTTGTAGCGTGCCTATAAGGGATTGAAACATATATATTCTATGCGTTGTAAGATAGTTATAATCGTAGTTTGTAGCGTGCCTATAAGGGATTGAAACAGCTGTTTAAGTATTCTTCATAGAGCTCTGGGTTTTGTTTGTAGCGTGCCTATAAGGGATTGAAACAATACCTTACCCGCACCTCCTGTCAGTAGTTCTCCTGTTTGTAGCGTGCCTATAAGGGATTGAAACTACTTCTATCTTCTGGTGTTTCAGAAGCCACAATTAGTTTGTAGCGTGCCTATAAGGGATTGAAACTCTTTTTTTGAGGAGGAGGATAAAAAGAAATAAGGAGTTTGTAGCGTGCCTATAAGGGATTGAAACCTCTTACACTATACTTTGATGCCGCAAATGGGATCAAGTTTGTAGCGTGCCTATAAGGGATTGAAACACAGATTTGTTGAAGATTCTAAGAGGTGTGGGGAATGAGTTTGTAGCGTGCCTATAAGGGATTGAAACCCACAACCAAGATCAATTTTGACTTCTGACTTCTGAATGTTTGTAGCGTGCCTATAAGGGATTGAAACTTAGCTACACATCTATCTACACTCACCATACCAGCAAAGTTTGTAGCGTGCCTATAAGGGATTGAAACAAAATCCTTTGGAGTATGTATAACCTCCAATCTTGTGGTTTGTAGCGTGCCTATAAGGGATTGAAACACGCAACAGTTTTTCCAAGCAAAAATAACATTGGTGGTTTGTAGCGTGCCTATAAGGGATTGAAACCCTCTTCCTTGCTGAGCCCGAGTTCTTTGAGATAGAGGTTTGTAGCGTGCCTATAAGGGATTGAAACTGCTATTGCAGGAATTCCGGGAGTAGGAAAGACGACGTTTGTAGCGTGCCTATAAGGGATTGAAACTCTATTTTTCGTATCACGGGAAGATCTCATTGAATGTTTGTAGCGTGCCTATAAGGGATTGAAACCCCCTTCTTTTACCTTTATTTGTATTCTGTTGAAGGTTTGTAGCGTGCCTATAAGGGATTGAAACGGAGTAAAAAGCATCTACGAGTGGCTTAATGCAGGCCGTTTGTAGCGTGCCTATAAGGGATTGAAACGCTTTTCAAAGGGCTACTCCTATATTCTATCTTAAAGTTTGTAGCGTGCCTATAAGGGATTGAAACGCTATGGATTGGCTTCGGATAAATTCGTTTCTGGGCCGTTTGTAGCGTGCCTATAAGGGATTGAAACTCTATAGAGACACCCATTCGCTTGAACTGGTCTACGAGTTTGTAGCGTGCCTATAAGGGATTGAAACATAATCTCTTGAGATATGTCTTTGATAGTATCCTGAGTTTGTAGCGTGCCTATAAGGGATTGAAACAGCATCATATTCGGATTCGTATTGCCTTTCGTGGTGTTTGTAGCGTGCCTATAAGGGATTGAAACTCGTCCTCGGGAAAACTATAAACAAGGCCGGAAACTTGTTTGTAGCGTGCCTATAAGGGATTGAAACCTTTCTATTTATTAGATGTGCTTCCATAAAGCAGGAGTTTGTAGCGTGCCTATAAGGGATTGAAACAACGTCTCAGGTGGGATCCAGTGATGGTTCGCTCTTCGTTTGTAGCGTGCCTATAAGGGATTGAAACCTTTCTATTTATTAGATGTGCTTCCATAAAGCAGGAGTTTGTAGCGTGCCTATAAGGGATTGAAACTATGAATCCAAATAGGAGATAAAATCTTCTTTATCTGTTTGTAGCGTGCCTATAAGGGATTGAAACGTAGAAGCCAGCGAGCTTGGCATCCCAATAGTTTACTGTTTGTAGCGTGCCTATAAGGGATTGAAACGAATGGATGAACTAAAGAGCGACCGAATAGAAGGAGGTTTGTAGCGTGCCTATAAGGGATTGAAACATTCTTGGGAGTATTGAGGTGGTACCAAGTACCCTCCAGTTTGTAGCGTGCCTATAAGGGATTGAAACTTGGATTTCCTTATCCTTTATGCGGTAGTAAGCCTTGTTTGTAGCGTGCCTATAAGGGATATAGTGTCAAAATTTGACCTTTTGTGGTCTCTTGAATGTAAAAAAAAAGAGATAGAATGTAAAAATATAAGAAGAGCAAATCTCCTTATCTTCCTAAGATCTTAAATGTTATAGGATAGTTTAATTTTTCTACCTTAGGAATCTTCACCTTTAATCCTTCTTCACTTCTCTCAAATCCAACTTCTCCTTTTAACTCCAAAATTTCCACCTTTGCTATTTCCTTTTGATAAAGGGTAAGGTCAGTACTTAGAGATTTTATTATTACCTCATCTTTTTCTGGTTTGTTCATAAGAATTGCATAAAGAATATCTCCCTTGGTGGTAAATCTAAAATCTTTGTCGGTGTAAATAACCTCTTTTTCACTGAAAGATCCTACATTCCCTTTGGTAGGTCCTTCTCCGTAAATTCTCCAGGGCCTTGAGCCGTATATGGCTTCGCCATTTATAAGTAGCCATTCTCCTATCTCAAGGAGGGTCTTTTGAGCAGGCTCTGGTATTGTACCGTCTGCTTTTGGTCCTACATTTAGTAGAAGGTTCCCATTTTTGCTTACTATATCTACAAGTTCCCATATTATTTCTTTTGCAGGCTTATAAATGTCATTTTCTATGTATCCCCAGGATAGTCTGGATATGGATGTATCGGTCTGCCAATATATAGGATCAATATCTCCTAACTTTCCTCTTTCCACATCAAAAACAGCGCATTCTCTTGGTACTGCATTTAATTTATAGTTTATTACTACTCCTTTTCCCCATTCATGGGCTCTGTTGTAGTAATAAGCAAAAAACTTTTTAAGGTATGGTTCAAAGGCAGGTTGTTCTATCCACCAGTCAAAGTATACAAGTTGAGGTTGATATTTATCTACTATCTCAAAGAGGCGAAGGAGCCAATCCTCTAAAAATTCTTCGTTAGGTTGCATAGACTCTGGTTGGGCAGGCCCATAGAGGTCAAAGTACTCTTTGTCTCTTACATCAGAGTCAAATTTCATTCCTTCATGAAAAAACCACCAATGTTCTGCTCTATGATAAGATACTCCAAAGGTAAGAAAATTATCTCTTACTGCTTTTGCTAGTTCTCCAATAATATCCCTTTTAGGTCCCATTTTGCTTGCGCACCATCTTGTAAAACTACAGTCGTACATGGCAAAGCCATCATGATGTTCTGCTACTGGTACTACATATTTTGCACCTGCCTTTTTGAACAGATCTGCCCATTCGTAGGGATCGAACTTTTCGGCCTTAAATAGGGGAATAAAATCTTTGTATCCAAACTTTTTGTGTTCACCATAAGTTTTTAAATGATGTTCATATTCAGGTCTTCCTTCTACATACATATTTCTTGAATACCATTCACTTCCAAAGGCAGGGACAGCATATACTCCATAGTGTATAAAAATTCCAAATTTAGCATCTTTATACCATTCGGGAATTTTATAGTTTTTCAATGATTCCCAAGTGGGTTCAAAAGGACCTTCTGGCATTTTATATTTCATACATTGTCCTCCTTTAAAATTTTTTAATATAAATAGAATTGTTATCTTCTTATTTTGATTATATAATATCACAAGTGGCGATGGAGTCCGCCATATAATTGCCGATAAAGGCTGATGACTCCTACTTATGTTGTGTAAAGCAACATAGGTAGGAGTTTTTTATTTTTATTGGAAAGGAGGCTAACTGGGTGAAAAATATTATTGCAATTTCTATTGGAGCCTTCTTTGGAGCTGTTTGTAGATTTGTTATATCTCGGCTAAATTTTGGTCCTTTCCCTCTTACTACACTTTTTGTAAATGTTTTAGGTAGCTTTATTTTAGGACTTATTACAGAAATAATATTAGAGCATATAAAGATGACAGAGACATTGAGACATATGATAATAACAGGTTTTATAAGTAGTTTTACTACTTTTTCTAGTTTTATCCTTGAAATTATAGAACTCTTAATTAGGGGTGAAATTACAATTGCTATTTTATATCCTATTTTTTCTATTTTGTTGGGACTTTTGGCTTTCATATTAGGGATTAGGATAGTAGGGTTTATCTCTGTAAAGCAGAGAAAGAAGGAGTGTGAACTGATATGATTTATATTATTGTTGGCTTGGGAGGGACCATTGGAGCTATACTAAGATATTTAGTGGGGAATATATTTAAGAAATTTACAGAGAAGCATGGTATTGTTACGTTTTTTATAAATATTACAGGGAGTTTTTTGATAGGATACTTTTCTACAAGACAAATTCCAGAAGAGTTTAGGTGTTTTTTGATGGCTGGTCTTCTCGGGGGCTTTACTACATATTCGACTTTTATGTCTGATATCGTGAAATATTTAAGAGAAAGAAAGCACTTTGAGGCTTTTGTTTACATGTTTTTTTCTATATTTTTAGGGATAATAGCTGCTGGACTGGGCATTGCTTTAGCAAATGGTATATGGAAAGCTTAGATTTTTAATGTTCTTATTAAGTCCCCAGGATTTCCTCCTGGGGACTTTTAAGGGAAGAGGGGGGAGGAAGGTAATATTACAACTCTATGATAATTTCTCTTATCTTTTTCTCAGGAATAATCTTTGTCCCTTTTTCTGTTTTTTCTAATTTCCCACCTTTGACATCTTTGATTCCATTTATGTTGAAGAGGAGTATGGAGTAAGGCTTCCCAGAGTCTTTCTTTACTTCTATTTTTATTATGTTATTTTCTTTGATGAGATTTATTTTTAAATCTATTTTTCTTTGTTGGTTATAAACTTCACAGGATATATTTTTTCCTTCTTGAGGCTCAAATACATGTAAAGTTACGTTATCAGCATAATCATAGTCAGGTTTTTCCTTGTTCTCTCCAACGGCAATAATACTTCCTGGTCTTGCCATAAGAGGAAGGGAGAAGTAGTCAAATTTTTCTTTATACCATTTGCCTCCTTCTTTTTTCTCTCCAGTTAAGATGTTTGTCCATGTTCCTACATTGGGAAGATAGTATTCTACTTCGCCAGTTTCTGAAAATATTGGGGCCACAAGCAAGGAATCTCCAAGCATATATTCTCTATCTAAGAAATGACATGTGGGATCTTCTTCAAATTCAAGTACCATCGCTCTTAACATTGGAATTCCTTTTTCAACTGCTTCTATCGCTTTTGCATATAAATATGGCATGAGACTACATTTTAGATTTACAAAGAATCTTAATACATCTACTGCCTCTTCATCATATAGCCATGGTACTTTATAATCATGGTTTCCATGAAGTCTGGAGTGAGAGGAGAGAAGTCCAAAAGCAACCCATCTTTTATATAGATCAGGAGTTGCAGAGCTATCAAATCCTGCTATATCATGACTCCAAAAGCCAAAGCCACAAAGACCTAAAGATAAACCTCCTCTTAAGGTTTCTGCCATGGATTCATAGGTAGATAGGGAGTCTCCTCCCCAATGCACAGGGAATTTTTGACTTCCTGCAGTGGCAGATCTTGCAAATACTATAGCATTCTCCTCTCCAAGTTCTTCCTTGAGAGTCTCAAAAACAGTCTTATTATAAAGATATGTATAAAAGTTGTGCATTTTTTCTGGATCTGAGCCATCGTAGTAAACCACATCGGTAGGTATTCTTTCTCCAAAATCAGTTTTGAAAACATCAACGCCCATTTTAATTAATCTTCTTAGATGTTTGGAATACCAATCTCTTGCAGAGGGGTTAGTGAAGTCCACAATTCCCATGCCAGGTTGCCATTCATCGGTTTGCCATACACTACCATCAGGCTTTTTCAAGAGATATCCTTTTTCCTTTCCTTCCTCAAAGAGTTTTGATCTTTGGGCAATATATGGATTTATCCATACACATATTTTCAATCCCTTTTCCTTTAATCTCTTTAGCATCTCCTCTGGATTTGGAAATACCCTATCATCCCATTCAAAGTTTACCCAGTGATACTCCCTCATCCAGAAGCAGTCAAAGTGAAAAACATGAAGGGGAATATTTCTTTCTTTCATTCCCTCTATGAAGCTTGTTACAGTCTTTTCATCATAATTTGTTATGAAGGAGGTAGTAAGCCAAAGCCCAAAAGACCAGGAAGGAGGAAGGGAGGGTCTTCCTGTAAGTAAAGTGTAGTTTTCAAGAACTTCTTTTAAATTATCTCCTCCGATTATAAAGTAGTTGATTTTTTCTCCAGGAATACTGAATTGTACTCTTTCTACATGCTCCGTAGCGATCTCAAAAGATACTTTCTCAGGGTGATTTACAAAGACTCCATAATCTCTATTTGTTACGTAAAAAGGAATATTTTTATAGGTTTGATCAGATACTGTGCCTGCATCTGCATTCCACATTTCAATACTTTGGCCATTTTTAATAAAAGGTCCAAATCTTTCTCCAAGTCCATATATTAGTTCTCCTACCGCAAGGTCAAGGCTTTCCACCATATATTTATTTTTACTTTCATCTATGGCGTATGCCATATGTTTGTAGCCTGAAGAAGTTAATTTTTTGTCTTTCCAGTAGAAAGTATATTGAAAAGTGCCTTTTTTATTGATCTTTACTTTTAGGCTTCCTGCCTTTAAGGTAATGGAATCTTCCTCATCTAATATCTCCGGTTTATAGTTTTTATCTCTATTTATTTCGAAATTAGGTCCTTTTTCTACTACTCCTTTAAAATGATAAGATGTTATCTCTATGATGTTGGGAAAGGGTGAAGAAAAATGAATTTCAAAGAGAGGACCATATAGAGTTTCTCCTCTATTTTTGACAAAACTTGAAGGAGCATAAACAACAAGCTCTTTTTCTTTTATTTCATAATCCCACAAAATACATGGATAGTAAATTCTAATGCCCTCTCTTACTCTCCAATGTCCATCAGTAAATTTCATACTTTCCTCCTCCTATTCAAATCTAAACCAGTTTATTTTTAATCCCTTTTCTCCTTTTATATATAGATCTTGAATACCCTCAATGTGCTCCCCTAAAAGATAAACGATTTCTTTCCACTCATTATTAGTATCTAAAACTTCAAAGGAAAATTCTTTTCCTATTTTGCTGAAAATTAAAACTATTTTGGAGTGATTTGAGGAAAGTTCTATGACTACCTTTTTAGGTTTGTTTTTAAACTCAAAATCCTTAAAAAGAATGAAGGAGTCGTTATCATTGAAAATTACGTATGTTTCTTTAAAGTTTCTTTTGGTATTAAAGGATACATTATGGTAGTCGTCAAAATTTATAGCCTTTGTATCTTTAAAGGGATTTCTATTTTTAATCTCCTCTCCATCTATGTGAAATTTATCCCTTAATCTAATATCCTTAGAAGATGCTCCGATTAAGATTTCGTACTCTCCTTTTTCTACCATATATCTTTCTTCTCTCACATCCCATATAAAAAGTTCTGATATGGGAATTGTTATATCTACTTTTACCCTTTCTCCTTTGGGGACAAAAACTCTTGTAAAGCCTTTTAGTTGCATATTAGGCCTCTTAACTTTTGAGTTTAAGGCTTTTATATATACTTGAGGTACTTCTTCAGAGTCCATATCTCCGATATTTTCTATTTCAAAACTTAATTTTATTTCCTCATTTAATTTGAAGTTTTTAGAGTTTAAAATTAAGTTTTTATATTCAAATTCTGTATAGGTTAACCCGTGGCCAAAGGAGAAAAGAGGTTCTTTGTCAAAATACATGTAGGTTCTTTTGCCTCTAATTATATCGTAGTCAGTAATGGGAGGGATGTGGTGAATGGATCTATACCATGTCATGTTTAATCTTCCTGCAGGTGAAAAATTGCCCAAGAGTATATCTGCTATAGCATTTCCCATTTCCTGTCCTCCGTGGGATGACCAAAGAATTGCTGGAATGTGGTCTTTTTCCCAACAAATAGCATAGGGATAACTACTTATTACCAATAGGACTATATTGGGATTTACTTTAAATATCTCTCTTACTAAGTTTTCTTGGTGTTCAGGAAGTACAATGTCAACTCTGTCTTCATCTTCTCTCCCGTTTACTAAAGGGTTATTTCCTACACAGAGTATTACTATATCGGAATTTTTGGCAATTTCACAGGCTTTTTCTATACCCTTTTCTACTTTTTCGAAGATGAATTTTTCTTCAGGAAGGTTTTCAAAGCTATCTTTAAACTTGAGTATATTTCCTTCCTTTTCATCTATGTAAGCATATTTGCCATTCCAGGTTTTAATTAAATAGGTACCATCTCCGATAGGATCAATATTAAAAACTTCTTTTACAAACCATCCAAATACTTCCTCCGCAGAGGAAAGGATAGCAGAGGTAGAATCATCGGCAGTTAGGTATTTGCCATTTGCTATTCCTTGGAGACTTTTCTTTCCCCATCCCCAGTCTATGTATTTAAAAACTTCCTTTTCCGTAATGTTATCACTTACAGCCCAGACAGGACTTATTCCTGATTCTATAACTCTTAAGTATTTGTTATTTTTCACTGACTTTATTGCTACGATATCATATGAGTCGTGATATAGAATTTCTTTGTTATAAAGCCTGTTTATTATTCCTTGTAATACTGATACCTTGTAAGGATATGTTCCACTGTACCAGTCATTGTAGTTTTTATTTGCAAGGGGACCTATTACTGCAATTTTGTTTATTTTTTCTTTTTTAAGGGGTAAAAATTTATTTTCATTTTTGAGAAGAACAACTGATTTTAATTCCGCCATATAAGCGAGTTGAGAATGTTCATTATTACAAATTTGGTTTGGTGGTACATAAAATCTTTTACTTATTTCTTCGTCAAATTCACCCAGCCTAAATCTTACTTTAAGAGAGTTCGATACGGCTCTATCTATATCTTCTTCAGTGATTAATCCTTTTTCTAAAGCTTGCCAGGCAGACTCAATGACCAGGTCTGGATTGTCGGTAAAGGCGTCTATCCCAGCCTTTAAAGCATAGGCAAGAGTTTCATAATGGTTTTCAAAGGTTTTATGAGAGGTAACTGTTTGGCTAAAGTCTGCAGCATCGGTTACAACACATCCTTCAAGTCCAAATTTTTCTTTTATTACCTCTCTTACAATGGGATTTATAATGCAAGGGATTCCATTAACTGCATTATAGGCTGTCATAATGCATTGGGCCCTATATTTCTCAATTACTCTTCTAAACACCTCAAGATAATATTCATACATATTTCTTGGGTCTATATCGGCCGAAAACTTATCTCTGTCCCTTTCATTGTTATTGGCAAAGAAGTGTTTGGGGGTCATTGCGGTTTTTAAATATACAGGATCATCTCCTTGCATACCTTGTATATAGGCACCTGCCATTTCAGAGGCAAGAAAAGGATCTTCTCCATAACCTTCTTCGGTTCTTCCCCAGCGAGGATCTCTTAACATATCTACGGTAGGAGCCCAAAGCATTAGGCCTCCAATCTTTCCCCTCATATAATAGTAGGCTCTTGCCTCTTGAGAAACCGCATTACCTATTTTCTTCATAAGTTCTCTATCAAAAGAAGAGGAAAGACCAATAGGTTGAGGAAATACTGTTGCCTTTCCAAGCCAGGCAACACCATGAGCTGCCTCTCCCCCAATATAAAATTCTCTAATATTGAGTCTTGGAATTTCTGCTTGTCTTGTGGGAAGGAGTTTTATCTTTTCCTCAAGAGTAAGTTTAGATATAAGTTCTTTTACTCTCTCTTCAATATTCATAACTAAGAAATCCTCCCTGTGATATTTTTTAATGCTTGATTATATAACTTTTACAATATCTTTCTAAATGACAATATTTTTATTTTTTAACACAAAATTGAATAGTTTATGTTGAATTTTGAAAGGTCTAATTTTGACCCCACATAGTATTTATAATTATCTTGAAAAATTTTAAGGGGAGGTTTTAAGGTTGAAGATAGATAAAATCTTTTCAAATTTAGAGGTTATGAAGCCTCAGAGTTTTGAAGATATGGTTGTTTTTCCTTTAAGCCTTAAGATTGATAATATACCTTACTTTATTACTCTTGACTCTGCCCTAAAAACAAGAAAATTCTTAATAAAAGAGGTACATACCTTTGGAGAGGTACCTGTTTTAAAAGTTATAAACCATTTGTCGGAACAAGTTTTAATTTTAGATGGAGAAGAGCTTAGAGGTGGTAAACAGAATAGGGTAGTAAATACTTCCATTCTTGTTAAGAAGAATAGTGAGTTAGTTATTCCTGTAAGTTGTACGGAGGCTCACAGATGGCATTATATTTCCGATGTTTTTGAAGATCCAGATGTAATTCCCATAGAAATTAGAAAGGGAAAGACTGAGAGTTTATTGAGAAATTTACTTTCGAAGGGTGAATTTGAATCAGATCAAGGTTTGATTTGGGATATGATAAATAGGTATCATATGGATTATGATGTCGATTCAGAAACTTCTGCCATAAGAGATGTATATGAAAAAGAGAAAGATAAATTAAAGGATAGACTTAATAAATTCCCCTATATTGATGGGCAAAATGGTATCCTGGTTTATGTGGATGGAAGGTTTGAGGGAATGGATATAGTACCCCTTACTTCTGCTTATAAAGAACTGCATGAAAAATTAATAAAAAGCTATCTTTTTAGACGTCCTTTAAAGAAAAAGAATAATCTTTTTAAGGATGAAAATGAAAAAATATTTGATGAGATAAGTAAGATTGAGCCATTGAAGTTTAAATCTGTAGGGCTTGGATGGGATCTTCGTTATGGTGGTGATAAATATATAGGTTCAATGCTGGTTTATAGAAACAAGCCTATACACATTAACTTTTTAAGAAGGACTATGTATTCCAAGGCCGTTTGAAGATTTCAAATTCTGTCAATTTTAAAGAGAATTCTCTAGAAGGAAAATTTATATTTTCTATATTGTTTACAGGGAATGCTCCAGCTATGCTTGTGGTTATGAAGCATTCTTCCATATGTTTTATATCTTCTATTTTTAGGAAGGATATGTGTATTTTGTAGCCTAAAATTTTAGTTGTTTCAATCACTTTTTTTCTCATAGTACCAGGCAAAAGCCCATTTTGAATGTGGGGAGTGTAGATATTTTTTTCTCTTCTGAAAAAGATGTTTCCAAAAGCAGTCTCGGTTATAAACTCTTTCTCGTTGAGAAAAAGACAGGTATCAAAACCCATTCTTTGGGCTCTTTCTTCCTCTATTACGTTTATCCCCATGTTAAAGGTTTTAATATAATTAAGGATATTATTGGAGTGTTTTTTGACTTTTGATATTTTAATAGAAAGTCCCTTATTATATATCTCTTTGTTATACTTTATTTCTTTCTCTTTTATGATAGGTTTATCCTCTTTAAAGTATATTCTTAGCGCTCCAAAAGGCTTTTTTATTTTTGCTAAATACTCTTTTAGATGTTCTTCAAACTTTTCTAGGGTTATTAAAAAAGGAAGATTCAATATTTTAAAGGCTCTCTTCATTCTTCTATAATGCTCAGGTACAAGATGTATATTGTTATTCTCAAAGTATAGTGTTTCATAGGGAATTAAGCCGAAATTGTATATGTATTCTTTTCTTTCCAAAGGGATCACCTCTTTGTTACATAGTTTTTAGAGGAAAGAAGTACTTCAAGTAAGGGTTTTCCCTTGGCTAAGGTCTCTTCGTATTCGTCTTCTTCCTTAGAATCCCATACAATGCCTCCACCCACATTATAATAGGCTATATCTTTTTCTACTATTAATGTTCTTATAGCTATATTAAAGGCCATATTAAGATTATTACTAATAAAACCTATTGATCCAGTATATACTCCTCTTGGATCTTTTTCTAACTCTTCAATTATTTTTATGGCATTGAGCTTTGGAGCACCAGTAATGGATCCTCCAGGGAAAGTTGCTTTGATTATATCTTTGAACTCTATGTCTTTTTTTAAACTACCCTCTATGGTGGATACTAAATGAAAGACCGAGGAATATGATTCAATCTCAAAGAGCTTTTTAACGTGGATAGATTCTGGAATACAAATTTTGGCAAAATCATTCCTTTCTAAGTCTACAATCATGAGGAGTTCAGATCTGCACTTTGTATCATTCATGAGGATACGTTTGTTTTTCTTGTCTTCTTCTCTGTTTTGGGCTCTTTTTATGGTACCTTTTATAGGTCGAGTGATTATTTTGTTTTTCTTTTTGTATAAGAAAAGTTCTGGAGAAGTGGAGATGATATAACTATCTTTTAATTTAATAAAGGCATGGAATGCTCCATAGTTTTTCTTCCTTAATTTATAATAAATGTAGTAAGGATCAAATTTTCCATTGAAATAGAATCTCTGAGATAAGTTTACTTGGTATACATCGCCTTCGTATATATAGTTTTTAATCTTTCTTATAGCTTCTATATATTCATCTTTTTTAAAATTAGTAAAGAAGTTATATACTATGTGCTCTTTGAATTTATAATCTTTGTAAGATGAACTTTTCAGAGAGTTGATTATTTCTTTTAAATCTTTATATATTTCTGAGGGTATTAGAATTTTCTTCTCCAGGTGGTCAAAGATTATAAAATTTTCATAATATCCAAAGAAGGCTTTGTGGTTTAATGGATTTTTCTTTCTTGGTATTTTGTAGAGATCTACTCCAAAATCATAAGATAAAAAACCTACAAAGCCCCCATTGAATATTAAATCTTCGTTTTTCTTTTTCTTTTTTTCTATTTCTGCGGAAAGTTTGTTTAAAAAATCTTCTGCATCATCATTATCTCTACAAATTAGAATTTCCTTTGGAGATAAAAAGATAAAGGAATATCTTCCAAAATTTTTGTGAAAATAATTGCTCTCGAGGAGGATAGAGTAATCCTCTTTTAATAAGAAATAAAGGGAAAAAGGCTCTATAAAAAATTTTTCCTTACGAAGATCTAATTCTATCATATCTCTAAAAAGTTCTTTAATAATCTTATTCCATCCTCCGTTCCTATGGACTCAGGATGAAATTGTACTCCTTCTATTTTATAAAATTTATGCCTTATTCCCATGATCTCTTTGTTTTTAGTATAGGCTGTTATTTCTATATTATCACCTTCTTTATCTTTCTCGAGAACAAGAGAGTGATATCTTACTACTTTAAGAGGATTTTTGATATTTTTGAAAACACCTTTTTCATCATGAATTATCTCATCGATCATTCCATGCATAGGTTTTTGAGCTTTTACTAATTTTAACCCAAAATATACTCCAATTGCCTGGTGTCCTAAACAAACTCCCAAGATCTTTTTTGTATTTTTAAACACATCTATTATCTCAAGAAGGATATGATCATCGGTTGGTCTTCCAGGTCCAGGGGAAAGTACTATGTAGTCTGGATTTAATTTACTTATATAAGAAATATTGATTTCGTCTCTGTTTTTAACAAGGGTTTTTATTTTTAATCTTTGAAAGTAATTGTACAAGTTGTAAGTAAAGGAGTCGAAGTTGTCAACAATAAGTAGCAATTGTTTTTCACCCTCCTTATATTTTGAAATAAATTTTATAGAAAAAGGATCTAAATTTTGATAGAATTGTTTGATATTATAAAGGCAGTAGACTTTGTAAGAAAAGAGGTGGAATTCAATGGAAATCTTTGTGAAGAAGCTCCTTGATAAAGGCTACATTAATGATAAAGATTTTTTTGTGATAGTTACAGAGGTGGATTATAAAGATGACATTCCTCTTCCTAAGGGGATGTTTAAGTTTCAACCTAATTTTCTCTTACATATTGTCGAAAGTGTAGTTGGACGCAATTCTGATGTAGTCCTCAAAGTGTATAAGGCTTTGGAAAGTAAGAACTTATATAAATTTAATGCTCTGTTTTATAGGAGTATGGATATTTTTGGCTATGATATCGAGGTTAAGGGTCAAGAATTTTCGGAGGATGAGGCAGAGAATTTAAGTCTTACTCGTAAAAAATATACTCAGATCTTGGAGAAGATGAACAAATATATTGAAAGGCTAAAGAAAAAACTTACTGAATATTTTTTTGAATTTTATAAAGAAGAGTCAGAAGAGATGATATTGGGTGAAGAGTATATAAACTATTTTTTTGGCGACGATGAAGATGACGACGATATGGAAGAATAAAATAAATGAGAAAAGAACAGGGCTTAGAGTAAATAAGCCCTGTTCTTTTTAAAACCTCTTCTTTAAACTCTTTCCCACCCTAATTTTTCTAAAGATTTTATCTTTTCCTCTTCATCTCCTAATACAATTACGAAATGATTTCCTATAGGATTTTTCAAAAACGAATCATCTTTTATTTTTACTGTTATTTGGGTTCTACACATGTTCTCTTCAAAAGGCCTTTTAACTACCTCTCCTGTAAATACTGTAAATTTTTTGTTTCTTCCAATCCTTAATAGGGTAATCTTCTCAGAGTTTATATATCCTTCAATACCTACACTGCTTAAGGTTTCAAAATGAGTATTTAAGTTGAAATATTCAGGTATATTGATAGCTATAGTGCAATGAGCAAAAGTATATTCATCTTTTTCTATATCAGCAAGATTGGCCATAAAAGGTGTTTTGTTGGTTAATTTATTGACAAAAAGCATGGTAACAAGGGCTTCTATATCTCCCTCACAACTTGAAATTATACCTTCAGAGTTTAAAAGGGATAGAGCAAGACATCCTGTGATCTTCAAGTTTATAGCAAGATCAAAACATCTTATTGTAAGGGCATATAAATTATATTTTTCTATAATTTTCTTTAAAGATGTATAAACTTTTGTCGCTTTTAAAAGTTCCTCTTTTGTTATTTTCTTTTCTCTTGATAAGTTCCATATTTTGTCTGCCAGAGAAGGATCTTCTTTTAAATTTTCTTCTACTTCTTTTAGTGAGATTTCTATGGGTTCCAACCCAAAGTCTTTTAGTACATCATAATTTCCACTTTTTATTAGCCAATCACTGGGTTTTCCTATGATTCCTACCTTTTTATTTTTAAATTCATCAAGAACTTTTAGTATATTCATTATATTTTCGTTGGGTTTTGTAATTAAAATGGTTTTTATGCCTTTTTCCTTTGCATATGCCTGAACCTCTAAACTTGCAGCAAGGCCATTTGCTTTTCCAAAAGGTATAATGAAAAGTCCATCTTTTAGGTATTTTAAAGCTTCCTCTTCGGTTCCTCCTGTAAGAAGTACTATTGCATCAGGATCTTCACTTTCCTCTAAATTTATATATTTTCCTAAATATTCTTTGGCTTCTTTTAATTTCTCATCTACTTTATAGGCTATTGGACTTAAAAGAAATTTTATTTTCATAAATTACTCTCCTTTGCAAAATTTTTTAACGTATTCTGCCATATGTCTTCCAAGCATTCTACAGGCTTTTTGTTCTGACTCTTTAGGATAGCCCACGGAGACAGCTCCATAGTGGGCAGTAACTCCAGGGGCAGAATAATCAGGAAGTCCAAAAACTAAATACCCATAATTCATAAGTACAGTCAATATGGAGTAAAGAGTGGCTTCATTACCTCCTCCAAGGCCTCCTGATGATGCAAAAGCAGCACCAATTTTACCCTTTACCTTACCCCAAGCAACTCTAACACTCTCATCAAAAAACTTTTTTAATTTCCAGGTAAGAGTCCCACAGTAGGCTGGAGATCCTACAATAATACCATCAAAATTTAAGAGATCCTCTGGAACAGCTTCATCTACATGCTTGATTACTACTTCTACTCCTTCCACTTCTTGTACTCCTTTGGCAACTTCTTCTGCCATCTTTTTTGTATTTCCTGTTACACTATCGTATAAAATTAGAACCTTAGGCATGGAATCCCTCCTTTTATTTTGTATTTGTCAGCTGACTTTATTTTATATTAAAAATTCGATAAAAGAAAAATCTTTGACTTGAAGTATAAATAATAGTCGAAAAATTATAACAAAGAGTAGAGTATGTTGATAAATTTTTGTTATTACAATTTTTTCTGGATTTTAAATTTATTTTTTTGTTTAAATTTCTATATGTCAACCGGTTGACATATATGTAAAGCCGATATATAATTAAGTCAAAAAATAATTAAGGGGGGATAAAAAGTGAAGTGTAAAAGGTTATTGATATCCATATTTCTGGTACTGTTTTTAATTAACCTAGGTGGTGGACTATTTGCAAGCTCTACAAAAGTTAAGATCACATTTATGAGTACAAAGGGAGAAATAAACCCACAACTAGAGGAGGTTTTTAAAAACTTCTCTAAAGACTATCCTAACATAACGGTAGAGCTAATACCTGTTGGGGCAGGACAATCGCCCTTTGAAAAACTTTCAACTATGTATGCTTCTGGTAATGCGCCAACCATAGCCATGATTGATCCAAACGATGTTGGAAAATTTAAGGATAACTTCCTAGATTTATCCAATGAAAAGTGGACAAAAGATGCACTTAAGGGAGTATTAGATGATGTAACATTCGAAGGAAAGGTATATGCTTTTCCTTTTGCATTAGAAGGATATGGGCTCATCTATAATAAACAATTGATAGAGAAAGCAGTAGGAAAATTTGATCCTAATACAATAAGAACGAGATTTAGTTTAGAGAGGTTGTTTAAGAACTTAGAAGCAAAGAAAGTTACTCCAGTTGTTATTTCTCCATTAGATTGGTCATTAGGAGCACATTTTATAACAATTGCTTATGCTGCTCAATCTAGAGATTACGGGACAGTTAAAAAGTTTATAGCTGATCTGAGAGCAGGGAAAGTGGATTTAGTTAATAATAAGGTCTTTAATGATTTATTGGATACGTTTGATATGCTTAGGAAGTATAACTACCTCAAGGATTCACCTTTAGCTGGAACATATGAACAAGGTGCCCAATTATTAGCTCAAGACAAAGTAGCGTTTTGGTTTATGGGTAATTGGGCATGGCCTCTAATTGAGGAGGTAAACCCTAAAAATAGAGATTATGGATTTGTCCCCGTTCCCCTTGATAATAATCCAAATAACTTCTTTAATAGATCTATAGTAGCATTGCCTACAAAAATGCTTTGTATTGATACAAAGAATAATTCAAAGGAACAACAAGAAGCAGCTAAGACTCTATTGAACTGGTTTGTATATAATGAGAATGGGCAAAAGAATTGGGTTTATGGTTTGAACATAATAGCTCCATTTAGTAACGTCAAAATTACTCCTAATGACCCTCTTGCAAAATCTATCGTTGAGTATGCAAAAGCAGGAAGAACCTTTAAAATACCATATGCTATATTGCCATCTGATCATTGGCCTATTATAGGAGCATATATGCAGAAGTATCTTGCAGGTAGGATGGATCGTAAACAGTTATTAACTGAGATTATGAACTATTGGACTAAAGCAAAATAATACAAACTAAGAGCATAAACTAAGTTAGGTGGGGCTGTCATAAAATTCTTTTGACAGCCCCACAAATGTTGATATATCTGTTATTAGGAGGAGGAATTTCAAGTGAGCAGCTACTTTTCAAAAACTAAACTTTTTGTGGTATTTTGTGGTATTTCAATAATAGCTTTTCTAACTGTAGTAATAGTTCCATTTATTTATGGTATTTATCTCACTTTTACAAACTGGGATGGGATTCACAAAAAGTATGAGTTTATAGGGTTCTCGAACTATATTGGTTTACTTAAAGATCAAGTTTTTAAAAATTCATTTCTTTTGACTCTAAAGTATGTCTTTTTCACAGTTATTTTTACTAATCTAATAGCGTTCCTCTTAGCTTATTTACTAACTAGCGGAATAAAGGGACAAAGTATATTTAGAGTTATTTTCTTTACTCCTAACTTAATAGGAGGTATTATATTAGGTTTTATTTGGCAATTCATTTTTCATAACGCTTTGCCTTACTTGGGAAGACATTTAGGTATAAGTCTAATTTCTGAGTCTTGGTTAGCTACTCCTGAAAAGGCTTTTTGGGCCTTAGTACTAGTGACAGTATGGCAATATTCAGGATACATGATGATGATATATATAGCAGGTTTAGTAAGCATACCTCAGGATTTGATAGAAGCTGCAATAATAGATGGTGCTAATAAATTCAAGGTTTTGACCAAAATAATAATGCCCTTGATGGCTCCTTCCTTTACAGTATGTCTATTTTTGTCCCTTCAAAGAAGCTTCATGGTTTATGATCTTAATTTAGCATTGACTAAGGGTGGACCTTTTAAGAGCACAGAACTTGTTTCTATGCATGTTTACAACGAGGCATTTTTGTCACAGAACTATGGTATAGGACAAGCTAAAGCTTTTGTGTTGTTTATAACTGTAGCGATTATAACTTTGATTCAGGTTTACTTAAGTAAAAAAGCGGAGGTAGAGCTGTAATGAAGGGTAACTTAAGAGTAAGAAGTATTTTTGATGTATTGAAATTTTTAATAATTTTGATTTTTTCCTCTTTTTATATTCTACCTTTCGCTATAGTAGTAATTAATTCCTTTAAAAAGACCGGAGAAGTGGTTTTAAATCCTCTAGCTTTACCAAAAGAGTTTAAAATTAGTAACTACTTTGAGGCAGCTGAGAGAATGAACTACTTTAGGAGTTTTTTTAATACTTTTGTTATCACTGTCGCTAGTATAGCAATAATTGTGATTTTTTCATCTATGACTGCTTATATTTTTGCAAGGAAAAAGTGGTCTATTAACAAGATATTCTTTAGTATTATGGCTGCATCTATGATAATTCCTTTCCAATCAGTTATGATACCTCTTGTTAAAATTTATGGCTCATTAAACATGTTAAACAATATGTGGAGTTTAATATATATGTATTTGGGATTTGGGACTGCATTTGCAGTATTTCTATATCATGGATTTATAAAGAGTATACCCTTGGAGTTAGAAGAAGCAGCACTTGTTGATGGAGCTACCACTTTTCAAGCATTTTGGAAAATTGTGTTCCCTTTGCTAAAACCTGTAACAACAACGCTTATAATATTAGATGCTTTATGGATATGGAATGATTTCTTATTGCCAAGTCTTATTTTGATTTCTGCTGAGAAAAGAACTTTACAGTTGTCAACTTTTTATTTCTATGGAACCTTTACATCTAATTATGGTTTAGCAATGGCTGCTTTGGTATTGACTGTGTTTCCTATCATTGTAGTCTCTCTATTTATGCAAAAATATATTATTGCAGGAATTGTAAGAGGTGCAATTAGATAATAAATCTGGATAAAAAACTAGTTTCTTGAGGAAAAATCGAAGAAAATGAAAAACTCTGAGATTCTAAGATATGCAAGATATTTTGTTTCCAACAATAGGGATAAGGTGAATAACAAGTATAGATTGAAGTTTCATTTAATGGGTGAGTGTGGTTGGGTAAATGATCCTAATGGGTTTATATTTTTTAATGGTTTATACCATTGTTTTTTTCAATATAATCCTTTTGAGCCTTTTTGGGGACCTACCTATTGGGGACATGCGGTAAGTAAAGATTTGGTTAAATGGGAGCATCTACCTATTGCTTTGGCACCTGATGAGGAATACGACAAGGGAGGGTGTTTTTCGGGAAGTGCTATAGAAAAGGATGGAAAAATATATTTAATGTATACAGGCCATGTTGAAGTTGGATCAAGTGAATATTATCAAACTCAATGTATAGCGTATTCTATAGATGGGGTAAATTTTGTAAAGTATCGTAGAAATCCAGTTATAAGTACAAAGGATATACCTGAGAATGCAAGTAAAAGAGATTTTCGAGATCCTAAGGTTTTTAAAAGAGATGATTTTTATTATGTTGTTATTGCTTCGCAGAGTCAAAAAGGAAAAGGGCAAATTCTTTTATATAGGTCTTCAGATTTGTTTCATTGGGAGTATGTGAATGTAATTCTTAGAAATGATAACATTTTAGAGGGAGATGTGTGGGAATGTCCAGATCTATTCAGATTAGGAGAGAAAGATGTTTTACTTTTTTCTGCTCAAAAGAAAGAGGATAGTAAAATTATAAGCAGTGAAACATTTTATTGCACAGGAAAAATGGATTTTGAAAAAGGCTTATTCGATTTATATAATTGTGAGAAGCTGGATTGGGGTAAGTATTTTTATGCTCCTCAAACCACTATAGACCAGCAAGAGCGTAGATTAATGATTGCATGGATGGATAATTGGAATTGTCCCTTTCCCACACAACAGGGGCATAATTGGGCAGGAGCTTTTATATTACCTCGTGAGCTATTTTTAAGAGGGGACGGATTAAGTATAAAACCTGTAAGAGAAATAGAAAAGTATAGGAAAAGTGGAATGATTGTTGAAAAATTTTTGAGTAATGATTCTATTTATCTAACTTTTGATTCAGAATGTCTTGAGACTGAAGTTGATTTGTTCTTTATAACACCAGCTCAGGTTGAAATTGAGCTTTGTTCTAATTTAAGTGCCTCCTCAAATAACAGTATAAAAATTTTATACAGTAACATATCTAAAAAACTTCAACTCATTATAAACGACTTGGTTTTTAGTGAGGAAAGGCAAGAAGTAAAGATAGACCTAAAAAGAGATAAACTAAATTTAAGATTTTTCCTAGATAAATCTTCCATAGAAATTTTTGTCAATGAAGGAGAGAAAGTTTTAACTAATAGGGTTTATCCCTTAGAAAAATACAACACACTAAAAATAAATTCTGAGGGAAATTGCAAAGTTTATTTAAGAAAGTGGGATCTGGAGGTTTAGAATCAGGCAAAGAATGTCTTTTACTTTATATTAGTAGATTCTCTTTCTATAAGAGAGATAGGGAGTATATATTTGGATTCTGCATTTTTGCCCTCGATCTTATCTATTAATACCTCTATTAATTTTTGGGCCATTTTGTCTTTATCTTGTCTTATAGTAGTGAGAGATGGCCTAAGTAAGGAGGCTAGGCTTATATCATCAAAGCCCACAACTTTTAGATCTTTAGGCACATTTTTTTTGAAACGATCAGCTATTCTTATAACTGTAGCTGCTATTAGATCACTACTTGCAAAAATCCCATCTATTTGAGGATGTTTTTCAAAGAGATCTTTAATTATTTTCTGGTACTCTTCAATCTCAAACTTATTAAGTTTTGTCTCTACTACTACATGTTTGATCCCCTTTTCTCTTACTACTTTTAAGAAGCCGTAATATCGATCATTAGCTGGAGTATTAAGTTCTAGAGGTCCACTGATGTGTGCTAAATATTTGCAGCCTCTTTCTATTAAGAGATTGGTTGCCATTATAGCTCCAGTAAAATTGTCTGAAGTGATACATGGAATATCCTCAGAAATATATCTATCTAATGCTACTATGGGTAAATTTATACTTTTATAATCTTCCACATTAAGGGTGTGGCTTCCCATTATGATGCCATCGACTTGATGCCTTTTTAGCATTTTAATATATTCTTTTTCTTTGTGACCATCCAAATAAGAATTGCAGATAAGAACTTTATATCCCTTCAGATATGCATAATATTCTATGTACTTTGTAATTTCGGCAAAAAATGGATGAGAAATATCAGGAATTATAAGCCCTAAAAAATATGATCTTTTTTTAAACAAGGCTCTTGCGATCTCATTAGGTTGGTAATTTAGTTCTTCCATTGCTTTGTAGACTTTTCTTCTGGTCTCTTCACTTATGTAGCCTCTATTGTTTAAGACTCTTGAAACTGTTGTAGGACTAACTCCTGCTCTTTTGGCTACGTCCTTTAAGCTAGGCATTTTATCATTTGACCTCCTAAAAAGGATGAGTAATTCAGAATTGATTTTATAACTACGCTACTAATTGGTCAAATTTTATTTAAGTTTCCTTTATAAGAAAAAGCTAAGATTTTATAAAAAAGTATATCACGAAAAATAAGTAGTAAAGAGATAAAATATAGAAAAATTACAATACTACGTGTTTAGGAAGCTTAACTTTTAAGCAAAGTTCTTTTCTCCTGATTTTAATAATGGTTCTTGGGATTAATATCTACTTGTGGTATCATAACTTAAAGAGAGTTTAGACTAAGTGTTAGCTATGAATAGAGATCAAGATATAAGTAAATTTCTCATAAGAGCTCAAGAAGAAGAGCGTAAAAAAGATTGCAAGAGAACTTCATGATGAAGTAGGACAAACCTTATTATAAAAAACTTTATTTTTTGATTTAATTTTTTTTGAGGGTAAGTTTAAAGTATATATTAGCTTTATAAAAAAAGGTGATAATCATTGCCTAAGAAGACCTTTTATAATATTCCTGAAGAGAAAAGAGAAAGAATAACTCGTACTCTCATAAAATATTTTGCTGAGAAACCTTATAGTAAAGTTGATGTGGAGGATATTGCTAAGGAATGTGGAATTGCAAAGGGAAGTATGTATCAATATTTTGAGAATAAAAAGGATATGTATTTCTATGCTATAGAGAATGCAACAAAGAGGAGTTTGGAAATATTAAAGGATGTAAATTTTGAAAACATAAGTCTTTTTGAATATGTTAAGCAATCTTTTGAATTTAATTGGGATTTCTTATTAAAATATCCCTATGAGTATATACTCTTAGAAAAATCAGCCTTTTATGATGATTCACCTTATAGAGAGGAAATTAGAGAGTATTATGAGAAACTTACTCACAATATTTTGTACGATTTTGTAGTAAAAAATCAAAAGGCAGGATTTATAAGAGATGATATTCCTCCTGAGATGATAATGACATTTATCGAAGGAACTTCTTGGGCTTTTAAGAAATTTTTGGTGAGTCTCGCTAAGAGTAAAGGCATGAAGATGAAAGATTTGTCTAAAGAATATGTTAAAGAGCTTCAAAATTATTATCTTAAAATTTTGGAAGAAGGAATAGGTAAGAAAAAGTAAATCCCACATAGTTCAGAGGAGATTAGTAAGGATATTTTGGACAAATCTTGTCCCTCTACTTTTAGAAGAAGAGTATTTTCGATTATTTTTTTATTTTTTAAGTAGTATAATTATAAATTAGGATTATGTAGAGAATTACTTTGGAGGTGAAAGAATGAAAGAAAATTTAAATTTCTCCTATTTTATTCCTACTAAGATATGGTTTGGTCCAGGAAGCTTAGAAAAACTAAGAGAAGAAAAGCTCCCTGGTAGGAAAGCACTTATAGTTATTTCTGCTGGGGGCTCCATGAAAAGACTTGGTTATCTTGATAGGCTTACAGATATTCTAAAAAGTAAAGGCGTAGAGTATGTAGTTTTTGATAAAATTCTTCCCAATCCTATTAAGAAGCATGTAATGGAAGGTGCTCAAATTGCAAGAGAAGAGAAATGTGATTTTGTAATTGGACTTGGAGGAGGAAGTAGTATTGATTCAGCAAAGAGTATTGCGTTGATGGCAAAGAATGATGGTGACTATTGGGATTATATTGTAGGTGGTACTGGAAAAGGTAAAAAGCCAGAAAAAGGAGCTTTACCTATTGTGGCTATAACCACTACAGCAGGTACAGGAACTGAGGCAGATCCATGGACAGTAATAACCAATGAGGAAACTAATGAGAAAATCGGGTATGGTAATGAATATACTTTTCCTACTTTGTCCATTGTAGATCCTGAACTTATGTTGAGTGTTCCCCCTCATCTTACTGCCTATCAAGGATTTGATGCCTTTTTCCATGCAGTAGAGGGCTATATTGCAAATATTGCAACTCCAGTGAGTGATCTTTATGCTTTAAAGAGTGTAGAATTGATTGCTAAATATTTACCTGTTTGTGTAAAAAATGGTAGCGATCTTACTGCAAGAACTTATGTGGCTCTTGCTAATACCCTTTCAGGATTTGTAGAAAGTACATCAAGCTGTACTTCGGAGCATTCTATGGAGCATGCTCTTTCTGCTTTTCATCCAGAGCTTCCCCATGGGGCAGGATTGATTATGCTTTCAGAGGCTTATCATACCTTCTTTGCCTCAAAGATTCCTGAAAGGTATATAAACCTTGCAAGGGCAATGGGTGTTGATGTGGATTCTCTTCCTGAAGAGGAGAGACCTTTTGCTTTTGTTAAAGCACTGAAAAAGCTTCAAGAAGAGTGTGGAGTGGCAAATTTGAAGATGTCTGACTATGGTATAAAGGAAGATGAAATTGAGAAATTGGCTAAGAATGCTATGGAGACTATGGGCGGACTCTTTGAAATGGATAGGTATAAGTTAAGTTTTGAAGAAGTTGTAGAGATAATGCGAAAAGCTTATAAGTAAATTTAACTGAATATCCTTTTAGGGCTCTCTCCTCAAAAGGGAGAGAGCCTTTTTTATTATGGTATAATAAAAGTCAAATGAGAGGGGTTTTATACTTTTTATCTTGGCTTATAGGTTGGATATATTACAGAAATCTGAGATTTCTCAAGAGGGAAGGGGAAATTTCAGGGGATTATAAAATTTCGGTGATAATTCCAGCGAGGAATGAAGAGGAGAATTTAGGTAAATTACTTTCTTTATTAAAAAAGCAGACTTATAAGCCTTATGAGGTGATAGTAGTGAATGACAATTCGGAAGATGATACAGAGGGAGTAGGTGAGAGGAATGGAGCGAGGGTGATATCGTTATATGAGGAACCACCTGAGGGGTGGGTAGGAAAGAACTGGGCGATATGGAATGGATATTTAGAGTCGAGAGGGGACATTTTATTATTTTTAGATGCTGATGTAGAGCCGAGTAGTGAGTTTATAGAGGTAATGCTAAGTAGTTATGAGAGGTATGGGGGTTTAATTTCCTGTTGGCCTTATCAGAGATTTGAAAAATTCTATGAACATCTAAATTTTATCTTTAACATCGGAGCTGTAATCACTATGTGTGCTATTAAAAAAGAGGGAGCTTTTGGTCCAGCCATGATGATTTCGAGGGAGGATTATGAAAGAGTAGGAGGACATAAAGAGGTTAAGGATAAGGTGGTTGAAGATCTTCATTTTGGAAATCTTTGTATAAAAAAGGGTATTCCAGTAAACAATTTTTTGGGGGGAGAGTATATTAAATTTAGGATGTATCCTAAAGGGTTGATGGATCTTATTGAGGGATTCTCTAAAAATTCCTCTCAAGGAGTTATGTCTCTTAGTTTTAGTAAGTTTTTGTATCTCCTAATATGGTTTTATGGGGTTTTTGGGAGTTTTGCTTTTGAAAATCCTATAAATTTGTATTATCTTTTGTTTTCTTTTCAGTTTTATGTAATGACTCGTAGGTTAGGAGATTACAATCTGATAGACTCAGTAATATATCCTATTCATTTTATGTTCTTTATTGCGGTTTTGATATATTCTTCGATAAAAACTTTTCTTTTTAAATCAGTCTCATGGAAGGGGAGAAAAATAAATGTGGGATAAAGTTATAATTATTTTTTTGCAATTTCTTTCAGGATCCATTATGTATTCCTATCTTATTGCAAAACTTTTAAACATAGATTTGAGAAAAGTAAGGGATGGAAATCCGGGAGCTTACAACTTATGGATTTCTACTAACTGGAAAATAGGTTTGATAGGAGCACTTCTTGATTATTTTAAAGGTATTTATCCTCTTCTTTGGTTTGTGAGATATAAGGATATAAAAGATAAATGGCTTATTACAGTATCTGCTCTTGCAGGAATATTTGGCCATGTATTTTCTCCTTTTATGGGAGGGAAAGGCGGAAAAGGGGTTGCAGTTTCTTTTGGGGCATGGACGGTAGTAACAGGGCTTGAGGGACCCCTTTTTTTAGGCCTTTCTATGTTCATATTTAATCTTGCTAAGATGCATGGTGCAACCCCAGAAGAGGATGCTTTGAAAGTTCTTTATGGATTTTTGTGTCTTATTCCTTATGTTGTATATAAAGTCTTTACAGGACATCTTTATATACTTCTTCTTTATCTTGGGAATTTTGGAATAATAGCATATTCTCATAGAAATGAACTTCTAAAAGTTTTTGCAAATGCATAAACCTTTGCAAAAGTGTTTAATAGGGTCTTATTTTTGTTTTATAGAGATTTGAGAATAAAAGACAATACTGCATTTATCAAGGCTTGTGAGGATTCTAAAGAAATTGTTCCCTTGTATATTTTAGAAAGACATAACTTTAATAAATATAGTTTTGAATTTGTAATATCTGCATTAGGTTATGTAAATTTTGAGCTAAATAAGTTAGGCTCTTTTTTGTACTTAGTTGAGAGGGGCTTTAACGAGGAGACTTTTGAGTTTTTAAGGGAGAAGATTGGATTTGATGCAATTTATCTTAGTAAAGATTACTTATGGAGTTTTGAAGAGAAAGAAAAGCTTTTAAGAAATTTCTGTAGAGAAAAGGGAATTGAACTGAGGTTTTTTGAGGGTAATTTTTTAGTCTCTCCTAATTTAATCTCACAGACTAAAGTTTTTACTCCTTTTTTTAAAAAGTGGTCAGCTTACTTGGGTGAGATAAGAAGAAAAGATTTTAATTTTTCAAAGTTGAATACTCCTATTTTAGAATTGAATAAATTTGAAGATTTTGAATTTTCTAAAAAAGTAAGATTAGATTTAATAGAGTGGGGATTTAAGAGGTTAGAGAGTTTTGATTTTGATGTTTATGATGAGAAAAGAGATTTGTTGTACTGTGACGGAACCTCAAAACTTTCAGCTTATATAAACTATGGGGTTATTTCTATCTATGATGTTTACGAGAAGGTTAAAAATTCTAAGAGTTCTCAATTTCTAAGGGAGCTTGCTTTTCGTGAGTTTTGGTATCACATTAGAATGCATTTTCCAGAGACAAGAAATTTAGAGTTTCAAGAAAAAACAAGAAATATAGAGTGGTTATATCGAGAAGATTGGATTAGGAAATTTGAGAATGCTGAGACAGGATATCCTATAGTAGATGCAGGTATTAGGTGCCTTAAGACTGAGGGTTGGTTACATAATAGGTTAAGAATGATCTTAGCTTCTTTCTTTACAAAAACTCTTCTTCATGATTGGAGAATAGGAGAGGAGTTTTTTAAGGATTATCTGGTAGATTATGATGAGGTTCTTAATATTCAAAATTGGCAGTGGTCTGCTTCGGTAGGTGCAGATCCAAGACCTCTGAGGATTTTTAATCCTATGATACAATCCTCAAAATTTGATCCTTATTGTGAATTTATTAAAAAATATCTTCCTGAATTAAAGGATGAAGATTGTAGAAAAATACATGATCCTTTGAAGTACAAGCTGAAATATTATACTCCCATGGTTGATTTTTATGCTCAAAAAGAATTAGCAATAAGAAAGTACAAAAAATTTTTTGATATAATTTTTTTTTAAATGAGAATTATTTTATTTTTATTTTCTTGGCTTATAGGTTGGATATATTACAGAAATCTGAGATTTCTCAAGAGGGAAGGGGAAATTTCAGGGGATTATAAAATTTCGGTGATAATTCCAGCGAGGAATGAAGAGGAGAATTTAGGTAAATTACTTTCTTTATTAAAAAAGCAGACTTATAAGCCTTATGAGGTGATAGTAGTGAATGACAATTCGGAAGATGATACAGAGGGAGTAGGTGAGAGGAATGGAGCGAGGGTGATATCGTTATATGAGGAACCACCTGAGGGGTGGGTAGGAAAGAACTGGGCGATATGGAATGGATATTTAGAGTCGAGAGGGGACATTTTATTATTTTTAGATGCTGATGTAGAGCCGAGTAGTGAGTTTATAGAGGTAATGCTAAGTAGTTATGAGAGGTATGGGGGTTTAATTTCCTGTTGGCCTTATCAGAGATTTGAAAAATTCTACGAACATCTAAATTTTGCTTTCAATTTAGTCTCTGTATTTTCTATGGCGTTTTTAGGTAAAAAAGAGGGAGCTTTTGGTCCAGCCATGATGATTTCGAGAAAGGATTATGAAAGGGTAGGAGGACATAAGGAAGTTAGGAATAAGATAGTAGAGGATATGGAGTTTGCTAAAAAATGTTTAGAAGAGGGTATTTCTGTAAACAATTTTTTGGGAGGAGAATACATTAAGTTTCGAATGTATCCTCATGGGATTAAAGATCTATTTCAAGGATTTAGCAAAAATATGGCAAAGGGTGCTTTTTCTATCAATATTATTAATTTTCTTCTAATTTTTCTTTACATGACTGGAGTATATGGAAGTATTTTTTATTTTAGAAACACGATTTTTAATTTTTTATATATTCTCTACGCTATACAATTTTCGGTCATTCAGAGAAGACTTGGAGACTATAAGTGGTATGATTTTCTTTTTTCTCCATTACATTTTTTGTTTTTTCTCTTAGTATTTACTTATTCAATTTTAAGAGTATTTTTTGTTAGGACTGTAGTATGGAAGGGGAGAAAAATTCGTGTGGGTTAATCTTTTAGTGATATTATTACAATTTCTCTCAGGCTCCATCATGTACTCTTACATTATAGCAAGGATAATGAAGGTAGATCTTTCACAGGTACGAGATGGAAATCCAGGGGCTTCTAATTTATGGAGAGCATTAGGTTGGAAGTATGGAGTTTTGGCGCTACTACTTGACTATCTTAAAGGAGTTTTTCCTCTTGCGATTTTTATATCCTTGGGAATTGTCAAAGATAATTTGATTATTGCTTTATCTGCTCTTTCTGGAGTTATGGGGCATGCTTTCTCTCCCATGTTGGGATTTAAAGGTGGTAAAGCAGTAGCTGTTTCTTTTGGAGCTTGGTCTGTTCTTACTAAGTGGGAGGCTCCAACAATCCTTGGAACTGTTTTTACTATTTTTACTCTCATAAAACCAAAAGGTACCACCGTGGGAGAAGATGCCTATAGGGTTTTTCTTGGATATATTTTTCTCTTACCTTATGTGCTTTACAAAATCTTTTTATCAGGTTTTAAAGATCTTCATCTTCTTCTTTTTTATATAGGAAATTTTGCTATTATCTTATACAAACACTATAAGGATTTATGGGGATATTTTAGGGAAAGAGAAAGTAATAAGTTATGAGGTTTTTGAGGTTAAGGCAGTCCTGATACCAACATACATCAGGACTGCCTTTAGTTTACTCTAAGCTGATTTTAAGATTTACGGGATTTCTTATTATATCGGAGACAGGACATCTTCTTTCTACTTCTTTCATTAGTTCTTCAATCTTTTCTCTCTCTACAGGAGCGTTGATTTTAACTTTTGCCCTTACCTCTTGATATCCTGCTCTAACTGTAGGATCTCCCATAAATCCTCTTGGATCTAGATCTCCTTCGGTTTCAATCTCTATACTGTTTAAGGGTATGTTCTTTTCTTTTGCTACCACTGGTATTACAATTCCAAGACATCCAATTAATGCGGCAAGAACAACTTCCACAGGATTGGGAGCAGTATCTTCACCTCCAAGAGAGGGTGGCTCATCCATATTGATTGTGAACTTATTTCTGATATTTACCTCTACTTTGAGATTGCCTTTCCATTGCCCCTTTGCTTTAAAGGTTACCAGATTTGCCATTTTTTAAACCTCCTTTTCCCATCTTTGTTTTATTTCAGCTATTCATTATATAATTTAATACTAAAAAAGTAAAGATTGAGAGTGAAATTTCTGTTTTTTAAATGTTATAATAATTAAAGAAAGATTTTAAAGGGGGAACATATTGAATTATGAAAAATATGAGAAATGGGTTAAAAGGCTTAAGTTTTATAGAGGTTTTAATAACCGTTTTCATAATCGGGATAATTATCCTTGGGTTAGTCAATGTTTTATAACTATATACCGATGTTTTTTTCTTTAAAACCGATGAAAGAGAATCTATCTCAAATCTTGATATGATAATGGATAGACTTGCTCGAGATATAAGGCAGGGAAGAAGGGTTTTAGCAATAAGTACTTATACCCTTACTATAGAACTTAGTACTGGGGTAACCCATACTTATTCATTAATAACAGGAAATGATGGGAAGAAATATTTTGGGGTTGATGGACAAATTCTTGCAGGCCCAATAAATGAAATTGTATTCTCTGGTAGGAAAGATGATCTTACCTATACTACTAATGCCTATGATGTAAGGGTAGTAACTTTTACTATAACCATGGCTGATGGAAGAAATATGTCAAGTATGATAGCTTTAAGAGCAGAAATTCCTAAGGTGGCAGGAGGAGTGGTTATAACGGAGATAATGTATTATCCTTGTATTTATGATAAGAGAGGCACAAAAGTTGCTGATGTGAGGGACATGGAATTTATGGTAATTTATAATGGAAGTAATAGTACTATAAATTTAAGAAATTGGAGAGTAAATGGTACTACAAAAATACAAGATGCAGTTATTCCTAAGAATGATTTTAATTTGCCTCCAGGAAAATATGCAATAATAGGTGGAAGTAACTCTGATTTTGAGAACACGTATAATTTGCCAGGAGATTTTTATTATTACAAGACTCAGCAAAGAGGGTTGTATAAATCAAATTCAGAGCTTCCTAATGATGAGGGAGATATAAGTTTAGAGGATTCTAATCAGAATTTAATAGATAGATTTCATTATTATTCCTCCTGGGGTGGAACTCCTGTAGAAAATAAGTATTATTCTTTAGTAAGAATAAATCTGAATGCCTCTTCTGATAATCCAAATAATTGGAGAAATAGCACTTGTTTGAATTATGGAGTATCAGTTAATGCTTCTTATTATTATTCTTATTGTCTAAGGCCTGTGGTAGTTATAAATGAGATTATGTATAGACCTGGAGGTATTGTTTTGAGTGATACAAATTATGAATTTGTTGAGATTTATAATACATCAGGTAAAATATTAAATTTAAGTGGTTGGAGAATAAATGGTAATATTTTTAGCTCTGCAAATACATGGACTTTACCACCTGGAGGTTATGCTGTAATAGGTGGAAGGGACTCTGCTTTAAATAGTTGGTATAATTTCCCTGCAAATTATGTTTATATAAAAACTTCCCTTTCAGGCCTTGGTGATTCAGGTGTTTCCCTTAGAAATTCGAGTGATCAGATTGTAATAATGGATAGTAATGGTGTTGTATTGGATTTTGTGAATTATTCAAGTTCTTGGGGTGGTTATGGAGAAGATGGAATTTTAGATTTTTATAGGTATTCTTTAGAGAGAAAAAGGCCTTTAGATCTTTCGCAAAGCTCAGAAAATTGGTCTCAGAGTACCTCATTTAATATTAGCTATAGATTATTGATACTTTTTCGATATAATTATTACTGCACTCCTGGAACTAAAAATTCTGTTTCACCATAACTAAATCTTTTTATATAATCTTAATATTATTAATCTTTTTGAGGTGATGTCAGTTTGACAGAAAGGGCTAAGGTTTTGCTTAAAAAGGGTGTACATACAAAGATAGTTAGGGGAAATCCCTGGATTTATGACAATGAGATATTAAAGGTTGAGGGGGATTTTTCTCCAGGGGATGTGGTGGATATTTATGATTCTAGTAAGAGTTTTATAGGAAGAGGCTTTATAAATCCTAATTCAAAGATTAGAGTAAGGGTGGTTACAAGAAAGGAAGAAGAAATAAACAAAGATTTCTTTAGAGAAAGAATCCTTAAGGCTTGGGAATATAGAAAAAAGGTTGTAGATGTAGATTCTTGTAGAGTAGTTTTTGCAGAGGCAGATTTTCTTCCGGGACTTATCGTAGATAAGTTTTCTGATGTGCTTGTGATTCAGACTTTGGCTCTTGGTATAGATAGATTCAAAGAGGTTATTGTGGAGGTATTAGATGAGATTTTTAATCCTATAGGGATATATGAGAGAAATGATGTTTCGGTAAGAGAATTAGAAGGACTTCCTCAGGTTAAGGGTTTTTTGAAGGGAAAATTTGATACGAAGGTAGAGATATTAGAGAATGGGATAAAGATGATTGTGGATGTGGAAAATGGGCAAAAGACAGGATATTTCTTGGATCAGAGAGAAAATAGAGCGAGTTTAAAAGGATTGGTGGATGGAGCAGAGGTTCTTGATGTTTTTTGTTATACAGGAGGATTTTCTCTTCATGCATTAAAATATGGGGCGAGTAAAGTTATAGCAGTAGATTCTTCTAGTACTGCTTTAGAAATGGCAAAGGAGAATGCTAAAATTAATGGATTTATTGATAAAATAGAGTTTATTGAAGAGAATGCTTTTGATCTTTTAAGGAGATTTCATAAAGAGGGAAAAACCTTTGATGTGGTTATTCTTGATCCTCCTGCTTTTGCCAAATCCTCCAAAAATCTTGATGGTGCTTTGAGAGGTTATAAGGAGATAAATTTAAGGGCTATGAAGATAATTAGAGATGGTGGATTTTTGATTACTTGTTCTTGTTCTCAGCATGTTACTAGGGAGCTTTTTGAAAAGGTTATAGAGTCTGCGAGTTTTGATGCTAATAGGCTTCTTCGTTTGGTAGAGTTTCGATATCAAGCAAAAGATCATCCTATTCTTTTATCTCATCCTGAGTCTTTGTATCTTAAATGTGGTATTTATCAAGTTTTTAAGAAGTTATAATCTTATGACTGATTTTAGTTCTTCTCGGTTTTCGTAAAGAACCCCAAAAATTTCTTTGTCAATATAGCCTTCTCTTGCAAGTTTTCTCATATAATTTATGGCTCTTGCTTCAGAGATTCCTTTTCTATAAGGTCTATCCTCTAAAAGAGCAGAGTATATATCTGCAATAGCTACAACTCTTGCTTCAGTAGGAATTTCATTTCCCTTTAATCTAAAGGGATATCCTTTTCCGTTTAATTTTTCATGATGGTAGGAAGACCATATTATTATGTCTTCAAAGGGCACAGATTTTTTAAGAGTTACAAAGGTTTTAAAGGGATGTACTTTTATGTATTCAATCTCTCTTCTTGTTAATTTGTCATCTTTAAGTAGAATTTCTGAAGATAAAGCTACTTTTCCAATATCATGTAAATACCCTGATATTCTTATTCTTTTTATTTTTTCATCATTAAAACCTAAATTTCCTGCCAAAAAGGATGCTATATTTGCTACATTCCTTGAATGTCTTACCTGAATTTTACTTCTGTAATCCACAATTCTTGCAATGGCTTTAGAGAGGAGCAAAAAGGAATCTATATCAAGCTTTATATCACATGAGAAGTTTTGGGGAGTTATGTCGTCATAATTTATCTCAAACCAGAAGGATTCTTTTTGGGAAAGATCATAGAAGGCATTGAGTACATCAGGGTTAAATATTTTCTCTCCTTTTTCTTTAATTTTTTTGATTATTTTATTTTTCTCCTTAAGTATATATTTACTTTTGTCATAACTTTCATCTATATGTTCTGCAAGATTTAATATCTGGCTTTCAATGGGAATCTTCTCGTCCTGATAAAATTCACCTTTTCCTAAATTCCAAGGAAAATGATGATATTTTATTATGGTAGAGGCTCTTTCTAAGAATGGTATGTCCGATAAAAACAGACTACTTTTTAAAGCGTGATCAGAAATTTCTTTGTGGTTATTATTGTTATTATGGTTTTTATTTCCATTGCCTGCATCATGTAAAAGAGCAGATATAGCGAGGTCATATTTTGATTTTTCAGAAAGATTTAAATAGTTCGCTATAGCGAGGGATATGTTGGCTACCCGAGAGGAATGTCTCCGATTTTCAGGCAGCTGACTATCCAGATGTTCAGAAAATGCAAGTAAAAAACCAAGTACCGACACAGTTTTCTCCATTTTTTCGGCTAATTTTAACACAAAGTATTTTTTTTGTCAAAAATAATAAACCTTACTATTAAATTATTCTACCCTAAAAGCTATACAATTATTCTTTAATCAATGTAAATAACTTTACCTTTCTCAGGGTAAATGATCTTACAAATATCTTTAAATTTTTCAAAAAAATCAGCCTTTTCGCTATGTACAGGTATCAATATTTCGGGTTTTGCATTAGAAATTAATTCTGAAAGGCCATCTCCGTGAATATGTCCACTGGCATGGAGAGGTGACTCTTCTCTTTTTTCTACAAGGTTGCCTCTTATTTCTAAGTTAAAGTATTTCAGCCAATTTTCTATCTTTTGTTGATCTATTTTCATCTCTTCGTTAAAGGCTTCACTTGAGGAGAAAATATATACTCCCATGTCAGGTAATATGTCCAAAAGAAGATGAAAATCGTAATAGGAGATACATAAGATGTAATCTTGTGGATTTTTTCTTATATCTTTAGAGTTTACAGCCTTTCCAGGAATATCTTTGTATCTCTCTAATAGATTTTTCTCCCAAGGGTCATAGTTTCCTTTTGGTTTTTCATAGAAGGTTATGAATTCATCCCTTTTAGGATCTGGATATCCTATAAAAGATAGGCTTTCAAGGAGATATATGTCTTTTAGGGTTAAAACCAATCTTCTTCCTGTTTCTTTTCCTATCTCTAAGAAGCTCATTAATCTATCAATATTTCGAGGTCCAAAGTCCGCAATCACGTAGTGATGGCAAGATTTAACTATTTCTAATGCTTTTTCTTTTACATCATCTTCAGTGTAAATTTTTTCTATGTCAGGGTGAGTTCCTTCACATATGAGTACTTTTACATCGATATGTTTTAGTTTATTAATAAATTCTTTTGTGAGATGACCATTTCTTCCGTGGAGTCTTAGATCTCCTGTATATACAATCCACCCTGAGGAGGTTTTTATAGTAAAACTTCCAGCTCCTGGTATAGAATGGTCTACAGGGAAAAACATAATTTCAAAGGGATCAATCTTTAAATTTTGGTTTTTAACTTCTAATGGGTTTTCGTGAAGTTCGTTTATCCTTTTTCTCTCTATTCTTTTCCAGAATTCGAATACCTTATCACTATGGTTTTCTGAATATGTAATATATTTTCTCTGAAAAATAATATTTTCTTCTGCTTTTAAAATTCCATCCCTTTCATTTTTAAGTTTTACAAAGCATAGGTCAGAGAGATTTTTACTTGTGTCTTCTAAGCTTTTAATTATGAGGGCGGAAGTTAGAGAAGTTATCACCGGAACTTGGTGAGTTATATATGGTAGATAGCCTAAATGGTCAAGATGGGCATGAGATATTAATATAGCAATGGGTTCTACTTTTCTGTAAAGAAAATGCCCCTCAAAATTATCCCATATATTGGGAAGTTCTAAATCCTCTCTGTAAAGACCTCTCAAGGGAGGAAGAAGATTTAAGTGTAAGAGATCATAAATTCCAAATATTTGTCTTGGTCTTAGAAATTCATCGAAATATTTGTTTTCTTCATTAAAATTAATACCAAAATCCAAAAATATAGCATATTCTCCATCTTCTAAGAGTATTTTATTTCCCCCTATGCAGTTTACCCCATCATAAAAGGTAAGCTTTACAGTCATATCTTATTTTATCATGTGTTAGAATATAAAAGAAATTAATCTTTAGAGGTGAGCAGGCAAGATGAATGAGACTATAAAGACTATTAAATCTCGAGTTAGTGTAAGGAAGTATTTGGATAAGGAGGTTCCTAAGGAGATTTTAGAGGATCTTATTGATTGTGGAAGGCTTGCTCCATCGGGATATAATAAACAGCCATGGGTTTTTGTGGTAGTAACAGATAAGGAGTTAAAAAATAAGCTTGCGGAGGTTACTCCTTGGGGAAGATTTTTGAGGGAGGCTGGAGCAGGCATTCTTATATTTTGTGAAAAAGATGCAGAGACTGCTCTTGAGGATGCTTGTGCAGCAGCAGAAAATATAATCATTGCAGCCCAATCTTATGGTCTCGGAACTTGTTGGATTAATTCTTACAAGAAGGCCCATTCAGAAGAAGTGAAAAGACTTGTAAAATGTCCAGAGAATATGGAACTTATGGTTATGCTTGCTGTAGGTTACCCCGCAGAAATTCCTCAAAGGCCTCCTAAGAAGTCTCTTTCTGAGGTATTGAGGTGGCAGACTTTCTAAACCTTGAAGTGATATATGAAGATAATCATCTTCTTGTGGTAAACAAACCAGCTGGTATATTAGTTCAGGGTGATATCACAAAGAGTACTACTCTTCTTGAAATCTCTAAGGCTTATATTAAAGAAAAGTACAAAAAGCCTGGTAATGTTTTTCTTGCTATAGTACATAGATTGGATAAACCAGTTTCTGGGGTTGTAGTTTTTGCGAGAAATTCAAAATCTGCAGGAAGACTTTCTGAGGCTTTTAGAGAAAGAAAGGTGGAAAAAGAGTATATAGCTTTGTGTAAGGGAATTTTTAAGGTAAAGAAAGGAACTATAAGTGAAAGCCTTCTATGGGTGGAAAAAGAGAGAAAAGCAAGAGTTTCTCAGGATGATAAAAGTAAAAATGCTATTACTCATTATGAGGTATTGGAGGAATTTAAAAATCTATCTCTTGTTAGGCTAATACCTGAGACAGGAAGGAAACATCAATTGAGAGCTCATCTTTCCTATATAGGTCATCCTATTTTAGGGGACGAAAAATATGGAGGAGGAAGAATATTTAAAGATAGAATTTTCCTGCATTGTAAAAAAATGGCTGTTCCTCATCCTGTAAGAAAAGATATAATGGAATTTGAAGCAAAAATTCCAGATTTCTGGAGTGAATTTCTTAAGGTTGAAATTTAGAAATATTTTGAGGTGTAAAGTAGGAGTTGGAGAAGGATTTAAAATTGACCATAGAACTTATACCTGAAAGTGCTTGGGGAGAGAATTTAAGGAAATATCTTCCTAAAAAGGTTTGGGACAGGATTAGAAAGGAGGTTTTTAAAAAGTCTGGTTATAAATGTGCTATATGTGGGAGTTCAGAAAAGCTTCAATGTCATGAGGTGTGGGAATTTGATGACGAGAATCATATATTAAAATTGAAGGATTTTATGGCTTTGTGTGAAAAGTGTCATTTGGTTAAGCATTTTGGTATGGCTGGAGTTTTGGCTTCTGAGGGGAAGATAAATTTAGAAGAACTTGTTAGGCATTTTATGAGGGTAAATAATTGTGATAGAAAAACTTTTGAAGAACATAAAAGAGAGGCTTTTAAAAAGTTTCATGAAAGATCAAGATATGAATGGCTATTAGATATCTCTGTATTGAAAACTTATAATAATTAAAAATGAAAAAGGGGGTTTAAATAAATGCTTGATCTCAGAATCTTACATCTTGCGATTATGGGTTTAGGGGCTATCTTTTATCTTGTTACTTCCTGTGTGGGGTTTTTTGATAAGGGAGATAAGAAAATAAATCTTCACGTGGGGTTAGGAACTATTACGGGGATTTTATTTATTATTGGTATATTTCATCTTATAATGGCTCAAGCTGTTTATCCATTCTTTACTCATTTTTACTTTGCTTTTTCCTTTTTTGTGATTCTTCTCATCTCTCTCATCTTAGGAATAATTTATAAGAATTCGAAAATTAAAAATAAGATCTTAATTAGAAGATTGCATAAATCAATTACCCTCATTGGACTTGTGGTTTTGATAGTGACAATAATTTTGGGAGTAAGAGTTGTATAAATTATCTATGAAGGATCTTAAAAAAAGACATCTAGAAGTTTGTTATTATCTTTTAGAGCATAACTTTCCTGTTTCTTTATCTAAAATTTCAAAAGAATTAGGTTATAGTGTTAACACTTTAAAGAAAGATTTACCCTTAATAGAAAGTCTATTACAGGAGAAGAATATAAAACTGATTAAAAAACCTCGTGTAGGTATAATTGTTAAGGCTGATTTAAAGGATATTGAATGTTTCAAAAAAGAGTTGAAAGAAAAAATAGGGATAATTCATGACAAAAATGAAAGATTTGTTAAAACCGCACTTATTTTTCTTTTTTCTAATGAACCTCCTACTATTGAGAAGCTTTCAGAAATGTTAGAGGTTTCTAGTGTTTCTGCTTATAACTATGTGAAAAAGGTTAAAGAATATCTTCAAAAATTTGGGATTATTTTAAGGGGGTATTCTAGGAGAGGATATTATCTATTAGGAGAAGAGGAAAAAATTAGAGAGATAGCTATAGACTTAATATTATCCTATTACTATAACGATTGGCTTAAGCTTTGGGAAGAAATTCTTGGAAATAACATTAATATACTGAGGGATCTATTAATAGATTTGGATATTAAGAAATTGATATCCATTTTGGAGAGAGTTGAGGAAATTTATAAATTTAAGCTTGACGATATGTATTTTGTAAAACTTCTTTTACGTTTTGTGGTAGCTTTACAGAGGATAAGGATGGGTAAAATTATTAAAGAAAAAGTTAAATTGAGTTTGAATAGAGAATTTAAAGAAGAGGTCAAAAAGATTGTTCTTGAAATTAAGAAAGAATTGGGAATTGATATACCGGAAAGTGAATATTCTTATTTATTTTACTCAATTTCTATGTTCATAAGGTATGGTAATTATGATGTTGATTTTAATAATATTATGAATATATTATTAAACTCTTTGGATAGGCACTTGTTGGATAATTTATATGAAAACTATCATTTGTTAGAAACTCTTGCATATCATTTATTGAGATCTATACAGAAAGTAAGATCAGGAGCGAAGATTGAAAATCCTCTTTTGGAGCTTATAAAAGAGACTTATGCTGATGAATTTAATGTGGGAAGGTATATAATTGGTCAAGTGAATAAGAAATTCTCAATAGAGCTTGACGAGAATGAGGTAGGTTATGTTACGTTATATATTAACATTCTTAAAGAGAATGCTAAAAGAAAGAAAATAGCAATAGTTTGTCCAATGGGGATTGCTACTTCTAATATGCTTTACTGGAAACTTAAGCAAGAGTTTCCAAATTTAGAGATAGTTGATGTTTTATCCTACAAAGATTTTATTAAGAAATATACTTTATTAAATGTAGACTTGATAGTATCCACAGCTCCTCTCCCCGTTAATGTGATTCCTTATGTTATAGTATCTCCTCTTTTAACTAAAAATGAGGTTGAAGTATTAAGAAAGATACTTTTGAGTTAGTCTCCATTTTTACTACTTTTTGACAAGTTTTAAATTTTTTTAAAATTTACCTCATTTATTTTGTCTTTTGGTGTATTTATTTAGTTGATAAAGTTTTATTTTTAATTTAATTTTAAATTACAAGTTTCAAGGAGGAAAAGAACATGGATTTAAAGGATATGATTTCAGTGAACAGAATAAAGGTTAACGTTGAGGTTAAGAATTGGGAGGAAAGTATAGAAAAGGTTGGAGAATTAATGGTTAAAGATTCTTGTGTATTTCCCTCCTACGTTGAGGCCATGAAGAAGGTTGCAGAGAGTTTGGGACCTTATATAGTAATTACTCCAGGAGTTGCTTTCCCTCATGCAAGACCAGAGGATGGAGTTATAAAACCCTGTTTTGCAATAATAACTCTTAAAGATCCTGTTAATTTTGGAAATCCTGAAAATGATCCTGTAAAGATGGTTATTGCTCTTGCAGCTGTGGATAACTCTCAACATGTTCAGGCTTTAAAAGTCCTTGCAGATATTCTCTCTGATAGGGAAGTTGTGGAGAAAATGATGTGTTCCTCTACAGAAGAAGAATTATATGAATATTTAATAAATTATCGACCAAGAGAGGTGTGATCTATGGATAAGAAAAGGATAAAAATTTTAGCTGTATGTGGTATGGGACTGGGCAGTTCTCTAGTGTTAAAGATGACTATTGAAAAGGCTTTAAAAGAGTTAGGTCTTGAAGGGGATGTTCAAACTGCTGATATAGTTACAGCAAAGGGCGCAGGGCTTGATGTAGATGTTATTATAACTTCAAAGGAACTTGCTGAGCAGCTTGGAGAGGTTAAAGTTCCAATTGTAACTGTAAAAAATTACGTAAATGTAAAAGAATTTGTAGAGGGGTTAAAAAGGGTTCTAAACCTCTAAAGATAAATTTTAAAAGGGGAGGTGTTTTTTTGTGGGTTTCTTAAAATTCATACAAGATATTCTTAGTGTTCCTGCTATTCTTGTAGGTGTTGTGGCTTTTGTAGGGTTAGTTGTGCAAAAGAAAAGTTTTTCTGAAGTAATCAGTGGGAGCTTCAAAAGTACTCTTGGTTTCTTAATTCTTTCAGCCGGTGCAGCTACATTAATAGGTTCTCTTAATGCTCTTGGTCCAATGCTTGAAAAAGGGTTTTCTATAAGAGGAGTTGTCCCCAATAATGAGGCAATTGTAGCTATAGCTCAGAAAACTCTTGGTAGAGAAACTGCTTTAATAATGGTTTTTGGTTTTTTAGTAAACATATTACTTGCTAGAATAACTCCTTTTAAGTTTATATGGTTAACAGGACATCATAGCTTCTATATGGCATGTTTAATTTCAGCTACCTTAGGAACTGTAGGACTTTCTGGAGTAGGGCTCATAATAGTAGGATCTATAATTCTTGGGTTAATGCAGGTATTGATGCCAGCTTGGATACATCCTTATATGAAGAAGGTTACAGGTACAGATGAGATAGCTTTAGGACATTTTGGAACTTTAGGATATTTTGTTTCGGGTTTTGTTGGAAGTCTTGTAGGTAAACCTGAAGATAATACTGAAAATTTATCCTTTCCTAAAAGCTTTGGCTTCTTAAGAGAATCTCTTGTAGCTACAGGATTTGTAATGATTATTGTGTTTATCATTGCTAGTTTGGCTGCTGGTCCAAGTTATGTAGAAAGCCAGCTTAGTGGAGGGCAGAATTTCTTAGTATATGCAATAGTTCAAGCATTGACTTTTGCAGCTGGTGTAGGAGTAGTAATTTATGGAGTAAGGATGATTGTGGCAGAAATTGTTCCTGCTTTTAAAGGTATATCAGATAAGATTGTTCCTGAAGCTAAACCAGCTTTAGATTGTCCTGTAACTTTTCCCTATGCTCCTAATGCAGTAATAATAGGTTTCATTTTTAGCTTCTTAGGTGGTATATTATCTATGCTAGTTATGCCACTTTTAGGTTTACCTGTCATAATTCCTGGATTGGTACCTCATTTCTTCGTAGGGGGTACTGCGGGAGTGATAGGTAACGCAACTGGTGGTAAAAAGGGAGCAATGCTTGGAGCATTTGTTAATGGAATAATCATAAGTTTTGGTGCTGCATTGCTACTACCAGCTCTTGGTAATTTAGGATTTGAGAATACTACATTTGGAGATTCAGATTTTCAATGGTTAGGTATATTGATTAGTTTAATTGGTAAGATTTTTAAGTAATATAATTTAAAATTCCTAAGGGGGGGGATTTTCGAATTCCCCCCTTTTGAGTTTAAGGAGGGATTATATGATTGTAGAAAAATTAACTATAAAGAATAAAACAGGACTTCATGCAAGGCCTGCTACTTTGTTTGTAGAGACTGCTAAAAAATTTAAATCAAAAATTTTAGTAGAAAAGGAAGGGAAAAAAGTAGATGCTAAAAGTTTAATAGGTATATTATCCTTAGGGGTGGAGCAAGGCCAAGATATAGTTATTCATGTGGAAGGACCTGACGAAAAAGAGGCTTTTGAAGAGCTCAAGAGAATGATAGATTCTGGCCTTGGTGAGGGAGAGTAGTTTTATGGGTATTGTTTTAAAAGGTATTGGAATAGGTAATAAAATCTCTATTGGAAAAGTTTTTTTATACAATAAAGAAAAAATAGAATTTTCACAAGAAAAAGACGAACTTCCTTTCGAGATAAAAATTAGACAATTAGAAGAATCAATAGAGGATGTTAGGAGAGAATTAGAAGAACTTTATAAGAGTATAAAAGAGACTTTTCCTAGAGAAGCAGAGATTTTCCTTTTTCATAAAGGTATATTAGAGGATGAGTATGTAATTGAAAAAATTAAATCTTATTTAGCTGAGGGTTACTCTTTAGTTTATTCTATAGAGAGGGCCTTTAATGAGATAAAGAGTGAGTTTGAAGGAATGGAACAAGAACTTTTTAGGGAGAGAGCTAAAGACATTGAAGATGTTGAGGAAAGATTGTTAAAAAAAATTCTAAATATAAACACTTCTAGTTTATCAAGTTTACCTTATCCTTGTATTGTTGTAGCTAAAGATCTGACTCCTTCGGATACAGCTAATTTAGATTTTATAAATCTTTTAGGATTTGTAACAGAGGAGGGAAGTATAACTTCCCATACGGCTATACTTGCTCAGGCTTTCAATATTCCTGCTGTTGTTGGAGTTAGAGGGATAATTGATCAGGTAAAAAAAGCCGAAGAAATTATAATTGATAGCGGTGAGGGTTTAGTAATATTAAATCCTACGGAAGAAGAAAAGCACTTTTATTCTATTAAAAAAGATGAAAAAGATAAAATTTCTCGAGAATTAATAAAATTTAGAGATCTTCCTGCAATTACATCTAAAGGTAGAAGGATTAAAGTTTTTGCGAATATTGGTAGTGAAAAAGAGGCAGAGATTGCTATAAATATGGGAGCTGAGGGTATTGGGCTTTTTAGGACCGAATTTATTTTTTTAGACAGAAATGATCCACCTTCCGAGGAAGAACAGTTTAGAATATATAAAAGAGTAGCTGAAATTTTTAAGGATAAACCTGTCATAATTAGAACTCTTGATATAGGAGGAGATAAAGAAATACCTTATTTGAAATTAGAAAAAGAGAAAAATCCCTTCTTAGGAGTAAGAGGACTTAGACTTTGTTTGTTAGAGAGAGAACTTTTTAAAGTTCAGTTGAGAGCTATATTAAGAGCATCAGTATTTGGCAATATTTGGATAATGTATCCGATGGTTGCTATAAAAGAGGAAGTAGAGGAAGCTAACAAGATATTAGAGGAAGTTAAACAAGAATTTGAAAATGAGGGTAAAACCTTTGTAAGGAATATTAAGGTAGGTATTATGGTAGAGATTCCTTCCATAGCTCTATCTCTTGAAGAGGTTATAGATATTATTGATTTTGTAAGTATTGGGTCTAATGATCTTATACAGTACACTTTTGCTGCCGATAGGACAAACGAAAAATTAAGATATTTATACATTCCCAATCATAGGGCAGTGGTTAGTTTAATTAAGAATGTTGTAGATGTTTGTCATAAGTTTGGTAAGGAGGTGGGGGTTTGCGGAGAAATTGCAGGGGATGAAGAATATGTTCCTCTCCTTGTTGATTTAGGGGTAGATGAGCTTAGTATGGCTCCTTCCAAGATACCTGTGATAAAAAAGAAGATAATAGAATTATAGTAATATAATAATGTTTTTTTACTATAAAAATTTAAGTTTTTTATATTCCTTGCTTTTTCTCCACTTTTTTATTATAATTTTTAACCGAACGACGTTCGTTCAAAAAATAGGGAGTGGTTGAGATGAGAATAAGTAAGGATCCTGAAGTAAGGAGACAAGAATTAGTTGAGACTGCATTAAAATTGTTCTTAACCAAAGGTTATGAGAACACTTCTGTAAGGGATATTTTGAGAGAGATAAAAGGTTCTCCTGGTATGTTTTATTATTACTTTTCCTCCAAAGAGGAGATCTTTGAGGAGGCTATAAAGTATTATGTAGAGAACTATATAAAAGAGCTTTCTCATATTTTTAAAGATGAAAATTTATCTCTCCAAGAGAAATATCAAAAAGTAGTCAATGCAGTGGTAAAGGCCTTTGAGGATATGAAATCTCTCTCTGATATTTATTATAGCCCTCAATATTTTCCTTTAAGGGTTAAGATATCTTTTAGAATTCTCGATAGTTTACAGGAATCATTTAGAGAGTTAATAGATAAGATTAAAAAAGATAAGAATCTTGATTCTCAAAGGGCTGCTACTTTTATTCTTTATGGAGTGTATGGATTATTGCATAAAGATGCAGAAAAGTTAGGAGAACCTAAAGTTATTCAAAATATAATGGATTTTATTCTTGATGTTACGAGTAAAGTTTTAGGATTGACAAAGGTTTAGGTGGGATGGTGATGGCACATGAAGAGGATTTATCTTTGGGCATTTAGGCATTCTAAGCTTGTTATTCTATTCTCCTTAGCTTTGTTTGCTTTTTCTCTGTATCTTACTTTAAATTTAAAAGTTAACTATGACTTATATTCTCTTCTTCCTCAGGATTTGTCATCGGTAAAAGCTTTAAATACTTTAAGAAATGTTTTCAAATTAGGTGAAGAAGGTTATATATTAATTCCTTTTAAGGATCCAAAAGAAGTAGACGAGTTTAAAAACAAAATTGCAAGAATAGAGGGAGTCTCTAAAGTTTCATGGATATCTGATTATCAAGATATTTTTCTTCCTGAATATTTTTGGAGCGAGAATTTAAAAGAAAAATTCATAAAAGATGGGTATACTTTTTTAAAGGTTGACTTCTTGGAATCTTCTCAAAGCCCTCTTACTAAGAAAGCCTCTCAAGAGATAAGAAAAATTCTTCCTAAGGGTGCCTATTTCACAGGAAACGTGGCTGTATCTGAGGATTTAAGTGATTTAACTCAGAGAGAGACTGCGAAGTATCTTTTAATTGGAAGTATATTTGTAATAATATTTTTGTTTTTTCTTTTGCCTTCTATGTATGTGCCTATTCTTATTTACTATAATATTTTCCTTGCCATTTTAGTGAACACTGCTATTTCTACTCTTATAGGGCAAGAGATAAGTTTTTTAACAAGGATGCTTGTTAGCATTCTTCAGATGGGTGTTACTATGGATTATGCTATTTTTCTATATCACAGATATGAAGAAGAAGCAAAGAATCATAGCAGAGAAGAGGCTGGTTGGATTGCTGTAAAGACTACTGCTACAAGTATTATTGCAAGTGCAGGGACAACTATAGCAGGATTTCTTGCTATGACTCAGATGAAGTTTGGCCTTGGAAGAGATATGGGATTTATTCTTGCAAGAGGAGTTTTAATATCTCTTATTTTTTCTCTAACTATTTTACCTGTTCTCTTTTATCATTTTTATAATAAGTGGGCAAATGCTAAGAGATGGGTTTTAAGACTTTCTGGAGAAAGGCTTTTTAATTTTATAGTAAAGGCAAGACCAGTAATTTTTGCCATGTTTATTGTTGGTGTATTAGCCATTCTTTTAGCTCCTAATTTTCCTATGGATTATAAGCTTTTGAGAGGTTTTCCAGAAAATGTCTCCTCTATGGTAGGCCAGAGAAAAATGGAAGAAATATTTGAAAAGAAATCTACTATTTTCCTTGTGGGACAAGAAACTCCAAAGAATTGGCAAGAAATTTTAAAAATCTTAAAGAATGAAAATAATATTACAGGAATTATTGGATACTACGATATGGTAGATCCTCTTTTACCTGAATATATGGTGCCCGAAAATGTAGTTAAGAACTTTTTTAAGGATGGTTTGTCTTACATGGCTTTGGATACAAAGTTTGAATATGGCACTTCAGACTCTTACAAATTTGTAGAGGGTTTGAGGGAAAATATTGAGAAAAAATATAACGTGAAAATTACTGGAGTTCCTGTTTTAAATTATGATTTAAGAAATGTTACCACTAATGATCTTAACAGAGTAAACTTATTATCTATTTTGGCCATATTCCTTATAATTGCTCTATCCTTCTTATCTGTTCCTGTGCCTTTTCTTTTGGTGTTAGTTATTGAGATGGCTATTACTGTTAACCTTCTTATAGATTATCTTACCTATGGATTTGTGTTTTTCTCGTCCAATTTGTTTATAGGTGCAATTCAGCTTGGAGCTACCATAGATTATGCAGTACTACTTACTTCTAGATATCTTGAGGCAAAGAGTAAGGGTTTTGATAAGGCTTCAGCGGCACATTTTGCCTTTGAGGGTATAAACAGTATCTTAACCAGTGCAGGTACCATGTTCTTTATAGCACTACCTTTAGGAATTTTTTCAGAGATCTTTATGGCACAAAATCTTGCTATGCTTGTGAGTAGGGGTGCAATAATAAGTGTGCTTTTTGTTACAATGTTTATTATTCCCCTGCTTGTTACCTTTGATCCTATTATTGAAAAGTTAACCTTTATTAGGAAGGAGGGAAAATAATGAAAAGGATAGTTATTTTAGGACTTATATTTATAATGCTTTTAGGGCTTTCCTTTGGAAGTTCTTTAAAGGTTAAAAATGATGAGACTATTTATGTTCTTTTAGATTATGATGGAAAAGTAAAAAGGATGGATCTTGTTAATTGGATTGAAGTGCAAGGACAAGGAAATTTTAAAGTAGTAAAGGATGCAAAGTATATTAAAAATCCCGATCTCTATTCTGAAGGAGTAAAGATGGATTTTACAGGAGATAAACTAAGTTTTTATGGTAATGTCAAAGAAGTTAAAAATATTTATTACAAAGCAGAGGTTAATAAAAAGCTTCCTTTAGAATTTAAGATCACTTATAAGTATAATGGAAAAGTCTCAAATCCTAAAGAATTCTTAGGAAAATCAGGAAATTTAGACATTGAAGTATATATTAAGCCATTAGAGGATTTACCTTTTAGAATTGTAATGTCTACAGAATTTTCTTCTGATGATTTTATTTTAAGAAATCCTGAAGATTTTATGGTGATGGTGCTGGGTAAAACAGTAAGAGTTACAGGTTTTACCTATCCTATACCTGATGCAAAGATGACTTTATCTTTAAGAAGTAATAAATTGAAGGTTCCGGATATCACCTTTACTGCCCTTCCATCTCTTCCTCCTGTAGATCTTTCTATGGGACAAAAATTAAAGGAGTTTTACAATGGGTTAGATGGATTTCTCATGCTAAATCAGGCTCATCAGAAGATATTAAAGGGGATATTGGATGGTCTTGAGAAAAATACTCCATCTGTGCCTCAGGAATTTCTTACTCTTCCTTTTATTTTATTGTCTTACCAAAATAAGGCTTATTTTATCTCAGAGAATTTAAAGACTTATCCTAAGAGTTTTAATAATCTTTATGAGTTTATAAAGAGTAAAGCAGAAAATAGCAATGACGAAGATTGGAAGAAAGCCTTAGATCTCGCTAATGATGTAAAGAAAGAGGTAGAAGAAAATACTCTCTCTGAAGATATTAAAAAGATTGGAGATTTTATAGGAGATTTGAACTTCCAAAGTAGAAAAGCCATGGATCTTTTGAGTACATCTCTTGAAGGGTTACAAAAGATGGAAGATTTATTAAATACCATGCTTTATGGAGGAGAGATTGAGGGTAAGAAACTTCCAGGACTTGTAGATGTGGAAAAGGATATGAAAAAAGCAAAGGACACTTTAAAGAAAAATGTGGATGAATTAGAAAAAGGGGAAAAGAAGCTTAAGGATTGGGAAAATAAGTTAAAAGATTACACCTTTATAGGAAAAGTTGAGGGAGCAAGCTCTACTGTAAGATTTTACTTCAAACTAAAAGAGATGAAGTAAATTTATGTTAATATTGCTTTTGAGGAGAGGGTTAATATGGTTACAATAAGGGATGCTGTAAAAACACCAGAGATGATAGAAACAATGGCTTCTTTTAAGTTTAAACCTAAGACTCTTGCTAAAATTGCTCCTGTAAAGGCTCCTGTTCCAGGAAGGGGAATTGCTATGAAAACTGCAAGGGAAAATACAATTCCCAAGGAGTATAATTTTAATCTTTTAAGCTTGTTTTTTACAAATTTCTTATAATATTTATTTAATGGATCTTTGCTGAAAATGTATCTCCTAATTAAGTCAATAGTGTAATATATAATTATGCCCATTAAGGTGTTTCCAATAAAGCTTACAATAAAGCTTTCGGTAGGGGAAAGTCCATTGTAAATGCCATAAGGGATAGATACTCTACATTCTCCCACAGGAGTCATAGAAAGCAAAAATACTTTTAATAATAACTCTATTTTCATAGGGAATATTATATTAGTTAATTTAGATTAAATTCAAGCCATATTCCATAACTTACAGGAGAAGTTTTATTTTGAGCGACTAATAATATTTTTTCTTGTGGTAAGTATATTATGCTTTGTAGGGTGAGTCTTGTACTTACGCTTTGCAAAATTTCTTTTGCATCTTCTATACTTATCTCTTCTTTTGATAGAATCTTTTCTCTTATTATTTTTTCTCTTTCTTTGGTATTTATTTGGCGTACAAAAGTACCATCAATAGGAATAGGTAGCTCTTCAATTAATTTTTCTGCTTGCTCAGAGATCATCTCTGGATGTTGATAATGATTGGTTACAATTAAAAATCCTTCTTCATTAATATTCCTTAATTTTCTTCTCTTTGGACTAATTTCTAATACAACGGCATCTTTGTTGTCAGCTATTAGAATATTTAGCCCTTGGTAAGGAGATAAGGCATTTTCTATTGCCTCACTAATATTATCTGAATATTGAATTATTCTTCTTGTAAGAAGGCATTCGGGAGCTCCTGTCTCAGTTTTATGGCTTTGGGAGACGTTTATGGAGAGGTAAATATTTTTAGATATGGCAGTGTAAGCTCCTACAAGACCAGGGAAGGAGACAGAAATAAAAGAGTTTCCTTTTTGGGGATAATATTTGAATATTACCGGGCAAAGAGGTAATTCGTCTACAAATACTCCGTAGTCAAGATTTCTCCCTATTATTAAATTTCCATCTTTGTTTCTAAAAACAAAGGCAGAGCATCCGCTAATGGGAAGCTTCCAGTAATGTTGGAGTACTATTTCGTCCATAAGGTTAAAAAGAAGAATGTTCTCATAAGGTACATCTGCTCCCTTAGAGATTCCCTTCATCTCTTCTACAAGATCTTTAAATTCTGGGTAGGTATTTAGAATCTTCTCCTCTAATTCTTTTGCTGTCTTTATTAGTGATTTATATAATATAATTCTTTCAATTTTATGACTGAAATACTGAATTTCTTCTTTTAGCATTTTTCCGTGTTGATACCCTATCTCATAGGGAGTACCTCTAAGCTCTATGATCCTTATGCCACTATTTTTAGGAAAAGTTGGCTCAGGTTTTGAGCAACCCTGAAGGAATATTAGACTAAGAAGTATAATAAGAAAAAGTTTCTTCTTCATACTGTAATTTTAAAATTTTTAACCTTCTTTTTTCAATCTTTTAACAAAATAATGTTATAATGAATCCTGAAAAATGGGTATTATCTTTAGGAGGGGATATGAAAAGATTTTTAAAAATTTTTTTGATCATCTTTTTCCTCTTATCTCTTACCTATGCTAAGGAATATGGAATAAGAGAGGCTAATCTCACTTATGATATATTACCTACAGGCGAAATAGAGGTAAAGAATCAACTTACTTACGATTTCTCTGGATCTTTCTCCCGAGCTTGGATGACCATCCCTAAGGGAGGGTATAGTATTAGAGAGATTTCTGTGGGAGAGATCATTGATGAAGTTTATTTGGGTTATACTTATCATCGTGAAACTTCCGAAAAAATTCCTCAAACTTTCGACGTAGTAGAAGATAATAATCAGTACAAAATAACCTGGTTTTATAGGGCTAATGATACTAATAAGACTTTTGTAATAAAGTATAAATTAGTAAAGGCCTTAAAGGTTTACAATGATGTGGCTGAATTTTATTGGAAGGTATGGGGAGGAGATTGGGATATAGGCCTTCCTGCTTTATGGGTAGAGGTAAATTTGCCATCCTCGATTGAATCTACCGAGGATGTTTTATATTGGCTTCATCCTAAAATTGATGGGAAAATAGGTATAAGGAAAGATTATAAAGGGATTGTAGCCTTTGCAGGTAATATTCCACCCCATCAGTGGGTGGAGGTAAGAGTAGTGTTCCCAAAAAGTTATTTGTCAAATCTTGATCCTTCTAAAGTGGAATTAATACCTAAGGATGGAAAAGCGCTTATTTTAGACGAGGAGCAGAAGTGGCAGAGGGAAGAATTAGCAAGACAAGAGAGAGTAAATCTTTTTATAAAAGTTTTATCAATATTGGCTATTTTATTAGCTATTTTATTACTCTTTTTGGGGATATTCTTACCTCTGCGGATATATTTTAAATATGGAAGAGAGCCAAAGGTAGAATATTACAGGGATTATGAACAAGAACCTCCAGCGGATATACCTCCTGCTTGGGTTGAGGCTCTGGTGAATCAATCTTCAAGCCTTTCTGCTAATTCTATAGTGGCTTCAACTCTTGAGTTAGCAAGAAGGGGGTATATAAAAATTCAAGAAGAAGAGAAGAAAGGATTATTAGGTATAAAGTATAAGGAATATAAAATAATAATTCTTGATAAGGAGCTTGAGAATGATCTTTCGGAAGAATTAAGACTCCTTCTTGAGGAGTTAAAGAGTTTTGGCGAAGAGTTTTATATTTCCGAGTTGAAAAAGAAAGATCTTAGGGGATTTAAGAGAAAATTTGATAGGATTGTTAAGAATTATGTGTTTAAGGAGAAAAAATGGATTAACGAAGAAGGCAAGTATAAACTTTATGGGATAATTGCTCTTTGGATTGTAGTTGGAATTTTGTTATTTATGGTATTTTCCTTCTCATCTTTTTTGAAAAATGAGCTTTCTTTCCTTATGGTGTTTTTCTGGTTTATTTTGGTTATAAATATTGTGATCTCTGCAATATTTATTCACCCTGTGCAAAGATACTCTCCAGAAGGGAAACTTTTAGCTCTCCGATGGAAGGCATTTAAGAGATATCTTAAAGATTTTTCTTTATTATCTGAACGTCCTCCTTCATCCTTAGTTTTATGGGAGAAATATTTGGTTTATGCAACAGTGCTTGGAGTAGCGAAGGAAGTTTTGAGGGTGATGCAAATGCTTAATGTGCCTGTAGACCAAATTACTTGGTATGTTCCTGCTTCAACTATCTCTTCTATGAATATAGCAGAATCTATTCAGAGTTTTAGTTCGTCTCTTGAAAGTTTTAGTAATGCCTTCACAAGTAGTGTCGCATCTTCTACCTCTTCTGGCTCCTCCTCAGGAGGAGGTGGGGGAGGAGGCGGAGGTGGTGGAGGTGCTGGTTAAAATAAATATCTTAAAGAAAGGGGTGAACTTAATATGTTAGAAAAGTTAAATGATTATTGGAAGGCTTGTTGTTATCTTGCTGCAGGTATGATTTATCTTTGGGATAATCCTCTTTTAAAAGAACCTTTAAAGCCAGAGCATATTAAGGAGAGGCTTCTTGGACATTGGGGAGCTAGTCCTGGACTTTCTTTTGTCTATGTTCATGGAAATAGGGTAATAAATAAATATGATTTAAACTGTATATTTATAGCAGGTCCTGGACATGGTGCTCCTGGTGTAATTGCACCAGCCTACTTAGAGGGAACCATAAGTGAGCTTTATTCTCAATTTAGCCAAGATGAAGAAGGAATGAAAAATCTATTTAAGGCATTCTCATTTCCTGGAGGTCTTGGTAGCCATTGTACCCCAGAGCTTCCAGGATCTATTCAAGAAGGTGGAGAACTTGGATATAGTTTAGCTCATGCCTTTGGAGCGGTGTTTGATCATAAAGATCTTATTGCCATAACTGTGGTTGGAGATGGAGAGGCAGAGACAGGACCTCTTGCAACCTGTTGGCATTCTAATAAATTTTTAAATCCCGTAAGAGACGGAGCAGTACTTCCTGTATTACTCCTTAATGGCTATAAGATAAACAATCCTACCATTCTCTCTAGGATAGAAAATGAAGAACTAATAAGTCTTTTTAAAGGTTATGGATATGAGCCTTATATAGTAGAGGGTGAGGAATCTCTTGAAGTACATGAAAAAATGGCCAGTGCTATGGATTCCGCTGTGGAGAAAATTATAAGTATATGGGAGGAAGCAAGGTCAAAAAATAAGCCCTTTAGACCCTATTGGCCTATGATCATATTGAGAACTCCAAAAGGATGGACTGCTCCAAGAAAAGTTGGGAATCATTATGTAGAAGGTTATTGGAGAGCTCATCAGGTACCCTTCTCTGATGCAAAAGAAAACCCTAAGTCTCTTGAAGTCCTTGAAGCATGGCTTAGAAGTTATGAGCCTCAAAAACTTTTTACACCAGAAGGTAAATTGAGAGAGGATCTGAGAGATCTTGCTCCAAAGGGCGAGAAGAGAATGAGTGCTACCCATTATGCTAATGGAGGACTTTTGAGGAGAGAGTTAAAGCTTCCTGATTTGAAAAGCTTCGCAGTTTCAGTTAAAACTCCTATTCAAGATGAAGCAGAGAATACTCGCCCTCTTGGATTGTTTTTAAAAGAGATAATTAGATTGAATCCTGACAATTTTAGGGTTTTTGGTCCTGACGAGACAAAGTCCAATAGACTTGATGCAGTATTTGAATTTGGAAAAGCATGGATGGCAAAAGTACTTCCTGAAGATGAGGATGAAGGATATTTATCTCCTTTTGGGAGAACCATGGAGATGCTCTCAGAGCATACCCTCGAAGGTTGGCTTGAAGGCTATCTTCTTACAGGAAGACATGGATTTTTAAATACCTATGAGGGATTTGCTCCCATTATCTCTTCTATGGTAAACCAATTTGGAAAGTGGTTGGATATATCCTCAGATATTCCATGGAGAGCTCCCATATCTTCTTTAAACCTTCTTCTTACTTCTGTAGTGTGGAGGCAAGATCATAATGGCTTTACCCATCAGGATCCAGGATTTATTACCTCTATTGTAGATAAATGGCCTAATGTGGTGAGGGTATATTTCCCACCCGATGCTAATACACTTCTTTGCACTGCATGGCATTGCTTCCAAACCACCAATAGAATAAACATCATTGTGATAGATAAGCAGAAACATCCCCAATACTTGTCTATAGAAGATGCCTTTAAGCATGCCATGAAAGGTATAGGAATTTGGGACTTTGCAAGCAATCATCCTGAGCATGAACCTGATGTGGTCATAGCAAGCTGTGGAGATATACCTACTAAAGAAGCTATTTATGCTGTGAGAATGCTTAAGAAGTTGTTCCCTGAACTTAAGATAAGATTTGTTAATGTACTCAATCTATTTACTCTTACCCCTAATACAGAGCATCCCGATGGACTCTCTGATAGAGAATTTGATTCCTACTTTACCAAAGATAAGCCTGTAATATTTAACTTCCATGGCTATCCATGGCTAATTCATCGATTAACTTACAGAAGAAATAATCATAAAAATATTCATGTTAGAGGGTATAGAGAAAATAGAAAGATAGGAATTGATGCGGGATACTTAGCACCCTTCTTGAAAGGAAGAGGAGGAATAACTACTCCATTACAACTCGCAATTCTTAACCAGATAGATAGGTTCAGTATTGCTATGGATGTTATAGAAAGGGTTGAAGCGTTGCAGGATGAAGGTGGATATTACAAAGATCTTTTGAAAAATAAGCAGATTGAAGCCTTGGAATATGCTTACAATCATGGTGTTGATAAAGAATTTGATGAAACAGAACTTTAATTAGAAAGTAAATAATATCTAAAGCTTAATAAAAGGGGAAGGAATTGGCACCTTCCCCTTTTTATTTAATTTAAAAAATAATTTTTGAAGGGTACGATTTTGACCTTATCATAGTATTAATATTTTAGGAGGTGAGGAATATGTAAAATAAGGATTTAGGGGGGATATGAAATGAGAAAAGAAATTTTAGTAGTTTTTATGGTTCTTCTTTTAATTGTTTCCGGATGTGCTCCAAAGACTAATGTTACCCAAGCTCAAGTTACCATATTGACTCCAGTAAATGGCTCTTCTGTACCTGGCTCAGGACTTGTAGATATAATAGCAGAAGTAAATAATAGTGTTTCTGTAAGCAGGGTAAGATTTTATGTAGATGGAGAGTTTTTAGCTGAGAAAACTGTTACTCCATATAAGGCTACTTGGGATACTAGTTATTATAAACATGGTACAGCACACACTATAAAAGTAGAGGCGTTGGATGGTAGTGGAAAGGTTATTGGTTCCTCCTCCATAGTTTGTTATATAAATGTGGAATGGACAATTTTAATGTATCTTGATGGATATAATGATCTTGAAAAGTAATTCAACAAGATATTTCTTATATAAGTTCTTTTTCAAGAACCGATGGTGTAAATATAGTCATATTAGCTGGTCCTAAGCGATATGTTGCTGACTCTTACTTGTATTACTTTCATAATGGAAAATTAGATATCCTCGAATCTAGACCCTATAATTTTGGGAATGGTAATCTTTTGTATTACTTTTTAAAATATGGTGTAAGTAATTTTCCTGCTAAAAGATATTTGGTGGTTTTAGAAGATCATGGTAGTGGTTGGAGGGCTCCAGCAAGGGAAGATAGAGATATATGCGTTGATGACATATATAATAGAGATACTTTGACTATTCCTGAGCTGAGAGAAGGTTTGAGTTATTTTACCGATATAGGGAAAAAGATTGATCTTCTCTACCTTCATGCTTGTGTGATGGGAAATTTAGAAGTTGCCTATGAATTAAAAGAGTTGGCTAATTATTTAGTATTTTCTGAGGCTACAGCCTATGGCCCTACAAGATGGGATCAAATAATGAGTTATATTTTAAGTAATCCATCAACTACTCCAGAAAGCTTAGGAAAAAAGATTATAGATATATATTATAATAATTATTCTGTCAAACCTATTACCATGTCTTTAATTGACTTAAGTAAGATAAGTGCAATTTTAGGTGAACTTTATTACTTTTCCAATTATTTAATGAATACTTTGCCTGGTTCTGCAAGTGCAATAATGAATATAAGGTTGAATACTTTATCTTTTGAGCCTTACAGTGACTCAAATAAAGAATATATTGATATAAATGATTTTGCTTACAGAATTATTAATAATTCCAACTACAATGAGCTTACAAATTCTGCCTATAATTTAATCAATTATGTAAATAGTGCTGTTTTGTATCATAGATATAGTGGATTTAATTATACTTGTGGTCTTTCTATTTGGTTTCCTTGCTACTGCTGAAGATTTTTTAAAGGGTTACAATAAATATAAAGAGCTAAAATTCTATGACAGTTCAGGTGGATTTAGTTGGTGTTCCTTTCTCGTTAATGAATTGTATTATTATTTCCAAGTTTCGCTTCCTGGCTTTTGATTTATGCCTTTTTTTATGTTATAAATTTAAGCAAAAAATAAGAGAGGTAGGGGGGCATGAAAAAGTTAACATTCTTGCTGAGCTTCGTGGTTTTCTTTGTTTTCTTAAATGTTTTATCTTATGCAGATTATTCTGAACCTGATGCAAGTATTATTATTAGCCAAAATACATTGAATAAGTTTTTAGATGTAATAGGTGAAGTAAAAAAGACTGATAAATTTAATATTTCAGGGATTAGAGGAGAGTATACATGGATAGTTAGGAATCCAAGAATAATTTTGAGTAAGGACAAAGCAAGATTTCAAGCAGATGTTACTGTTTCTCTAAAGATGCCACCTTTAAGCTATTCTACACCTGCTTATGGGGAGGTATCAGTAAAGTATGATCATGGAAATAATAAAATAAACATTAAAGTAGAAAAAGTAGCTTTTGAAGTTGCCTTTAATATTCTGGGGAGAAAGATAGTTGTAGGTGAGGTGGATCTTTCTAAGATATATCAAATAGCCTTTACTTTTCCAGGACCTAAACCTTTTGAGAGCTTTACAGAGGTAAATATGCCTGATGGGAGTAAAAAGAAAATAAAGATTGATACTATTCCTGTTTTAATGCTTGATGAAGGGAAAATAGTGGTGGGAACACAATTAAATTATACCTACCTGGGAGATTAATAAAGGAGGTAGTTTAATTTTCTAATTATTTTTAAAATTAAGATTTTAGGGTTATAATATTATTAAATGCTTAATAAGGAAAAATGTATCTAAGAAATATTGGGGGAAAGAGTTAGTAAATGTACAAAATAAAATGGGATAAAGAAACCTCTGGTATTTTATTATCAGACTCCACAGAAGATACAATCATACCGCCTCGTCCTGTATATTTTGAAGAATTAGATCTTCTTGGTTTTGATAAATATTGGGATTATCCTAAGTGTGAAGAACCCATCCTTTGGAATATAGGGAGGAGATATTACTATAAAGGTGAACTTGTTGCAGAAGTAAGAGGGGGAAATATCTTTTAGGATCCTAAGGTAATATTGACAGATAGTGGAAAAGGACTAAGGCTTGAACCTATTAATATAGAGGGAATACTTGAAAAAAAATCAGGAAGCATTGAAAGTTTTAGAAAATGAGGCTATTGATTTTGTGAATAATATTTACAAGAAATACAAAGGCAAGGTTGATTATTTTATTGCTTTCCACGTGAGGGATGTGTCTGATATAGATAAAAGGGAATTTGAAAATTTTCTGTTTACAGCCTGCAATATTAAGAAGAGGAATAATTGGAAAACAACTACATATTATTGATCAAGAATACAAAGAAGAGTTGCCAGATATAAGGGTGAGATAAGAATGTCCGATTTTTTAATGGGAGCTTTTAAAGGAATTAGAGGCCAAAGAGGAAGCTGATTTAGAGAAAGCGTTGAGGAAGGGAGAGAAAAAAGATTATAGAGTAAGGATAAAGAAGTTTAAGTTTTCTCGTCGCTATACACCTTTAGAGGAATTGCATATAGAGGAGAGCGAAGAAGTTTCTGATCATTATGAGTACTTTGAGGAAGAAAATATTTATGCTATTCAGGATTTAATTGAGGATCCAAGAAGCATAGAAGAGACAATAGAGCAAATAGATATTAGAAGAGAGATTGAGAGGGCACTTGATGCCCTCTCAGAAAGGGAAAGAGAGATATTAAAATGGAGATATGGTTTTAAAGATGGGAAGCCAAGAACTTTAGAAGAAGTTGGTAAATTATTTAATATAACAAGGGAGAGAGTTAGACAAATTGAAGAGAGAGCCCTACGTAAGTTAAGACACATTTTACAGCAAAGAGATGTATGGTAAGAAAATTAACTATAAAACTTTTCTCTCATCTCATCCATATTTATTATTTTATTATTTAATCTTGCCTCCTCAGAGGCAAAAGCCATAAGATGACTTTCTATAGATTCTTCAATATTTGAAAGAGTTTCTTCTTTTTCTCCCTTGAGTACTTTTACAAATTCTTCCATTATTCCTTCGTCGCCTCCTGCATGCCCTACTAAGTCTTTAAAGGGTAGGCTAAGATTAATCAATTCTTCTCCCTTTCCAAACTTTTGGATATGAATTTTATTCTCGTCAAGATCTCCATAAATTTCTCCATGAGTTCCATAAAGATATATCTTTCTTGTAATTTTATTGGTAAAGGCAGTCATTATGAAAGAAGCATATACATTATTTTTAAATTTTATTGAAACTACTTGATGATCTACCACATTGTTATCCGAGTAATAAACACATCTTCCATAAGGACCCTCTCTTAGGGCTTTTAATCTCCCTTCTAAAGATAGGTCCTCAGAGATTACAGATACAGGCCATCCTGTATAATCTCCTAAATAGATTCTTTTTGCATCATAAGGGCAATCTATATTACAGTCAAGACATCTTTCCTTTGCTCCCTCTGGAGCATTTTCTTTTTTAAAGTATCGCAATTCTCCAAAGGATGATAAGGTTTGAGATTTCTCTCCTGTAAGGAAGGTTAAAATATCAAGATCATGACAACTTTTGGCAAGAATTGAAGGGGCAGATGTTTCTGAATTTCTCCAATTCCCCCTTACAAAGCTGTGGGCAAAATGGAAAAATCCAATATTTTCCACAAGGTTTATGCCAATAAGATCTCCTATCTCTTTTTTATCTAAAAGTTCTTTTAGCTTTTGGAAAAACATAGTGTATCTTAATACGTGAGCTATTGTTATATTTGCTTTATTTTCTTTTGCTACTTTGTATAATTCCTTTATTTCTTCAAGATTTACTCCCATAGGTTTTTCTAAGAGTATTTTATATCCTTTTTTAATGGCTGCAATAGCAGGTTTCACATGCATTCTATCCATGGTAGTTATGATTACTCCATCGGCAAATTTTTCTCTTTCAAAGACCTCTTCCCAAGTTTTAAACTGTCTTTCAGGAGGTATATTATGTTCTTTTGCAAATCTTTCTCTTTTTACATCATTAGGCTCTGCTACAGCAACTGCCTTTATATCAGGTCTCTTTAATATTATCTTTCCATAGGCTTCATACCCTCTATTTCCTGCACCAATAACTATAACTTCAACGGGTCTCATTATTTTTCCTCCTCCTTATAAATTTTTAAAAGTTTATTTATAAAATCTTCTCTCTTTTGGCTGTTATTTTCGTAATTTAGAAAAGCAAGAAGCACAGCACCGAGTACAGGGGAAAGTTTTGGGGGTTTTACCTCATATCCTCCTTTTGCCAATAGCTTTATAAACTCTTCTCTTACAATCTCATTTTTTTCTAAAACACTTCCGCTATAGGTTACAGTAATTGGTTTTTCGATTTTTAAAAATTTGTTTGCTGTGGTTACAGTAAGGGCTAACTCTTTTGCTGAGTCTTTTAATATCTTTAAAGCCTTTTTATCACCTATTTTAGCAATCTCGTAGGTAATCTTAGCTACAGAAGCAATATTTGATCTTCTATCTTTTTGAGGATCGTAGATAAATTCAATAAAATCTAAGTGATCTCTTAAATTTAGTTTTTTAAAGATTAGTTTTGTAAGATCTGTTCTTCTTTTCCTACCATCAAGTTCTCTGCTTACTTCATTCAGTGTCCTATAGCCTATATAATATGCGCTTCCTTCATCTCCAATGATACTACCCCATCCTGAAACTCTTATATCTTTATTCCCCTTTCTTCCGTAGGTTATAGTTCCTGTTCCTGCTACTACATGAATTCCATCTCTTGCTAAATTTCCTCCAGCCCATCCTATAACTACATCGTTTACAATGATATCTGCTTCTATATTCAATTCTTCTTTTATTATTTCTCTTAAAATTTTTACATCTTCTCTAAATTCTCCTACTGCAGGAAGCCCAAAGCAGGATTTAATATCTTTAGGATTTATATTCTTTGGTACAGGATAGAGAAGTTCTCTTAGATTTTTTCTAAAAACTTCTTCACCATTTTCTAATAAATTAGTAGGACCTGATGTATTTTTAAAGATAATATTGCCGTTTTCATCAAAAAGGTAACCAACGGTTTTTGTTCCTCCACCATCTACACCTAAAAAGTACATTTTAATCACTAAATTTTTTAATTTTTAGATTTAAAATCTAGAACTTTACTACCTTGGTCAGATTTCTTGGATTCTCTACATCTATGTTTTTACTCTTTGCGATGTTTAGTCCTAATATTTGACCCCATATAACCTTTAAAAATAGGCTTTCAGGAAGGTCAGATATATATAAATCTGTATCCTTTCCGCCTATGGTTATCACATCTGCCCCATAGTTTTTGAGTTCATTAACTAAGGGTTTTTCTTCCTCTATTCCCTTGGTATATAGGGAAACTAAAAAGCCTTCCTCAAGTAGGGATTTTGGACCATGCCTGTATTCAAAAGTAGAGTAAGCTTCTATTTTAGATAAGGACATTTCTTCTAATTTTAATGCAGATTCTCTGGCAATACCTTCTTCTGCTCCAAGTCCTAAGAACACATAATGTTTATAGGATGTATGGTTTAAGGATAAATCATTAGCACTGTTTATTATCCTTTCGGTTTCTTTTACTAAGTCTTTATATATATTTATATCTTCTCCTTTGATAAAGCTTGCTATTAACTGTAGGGTAAGAAGCATAGAAGAGAAGGACTTTGTCATAACAATAGCCTCTTCTTTTATTGGTAATACAATTGAACTTTGAGATATTTTAACTAATGAGCTGTTTTCTTCTAAGGTAATACCAAGAGTTGGAATTCCTATTTCTTTGAATTTTTCTCCCGCCTTAATCACTTCTGTAGATTCTCCTGAACGAGATATCAATATGGCAGATTTTTTTATATTTTTAGAAGTCCCTAAATTTTCATCTATAGCAAACCATATTTCTCCTCCTGGTAGAGCTTTAGTTTCTATTTGAGTTTTTTGGGTAAAGAATCTGCTTCCAGAAAGGCTTAGATATAAAGAAGTCCCACACCCTATAAAATAGATTATATCGGAGTTTAAAATGAATTTAGGAAGATTATTGTTTTTTAAATAATTTTCAATGTATGCAAAAACTTCAGGAAGTTCTGTAATTTGCTCTTTAATTTCTTTCTCTACAATATACATAATATTAACCTCCTACAAGATAAATTTTTGACTCCATTCAGGAATTTTTTTGAACTCTTCAGGTATAGAATCTGAGACTATATAATCTAAATCCTCTAAGTCACATACTTTAAAGGGTGCTGAATTGTTAAACTTTGAACTATCTACAATAAGTACTTTTTTCTCTGCTTTTGAGATTATTGTTTTTGCTACTTCCGCCTCTTCCATATCAAAGAAAGTGATGCCATTTTTTATATCTACACCATTAGCGCCAAAAAAATAATAGTCTATTTTTCCTATTTCCTGGAAAAATTTAATTACATGTCCTCCAATACATTCAAAGGATCTTTCCTTTGCTGTTCCTCCCGAGTGGATCAATCTAAAATTTTTTCTTAAATTTATTACTGCCCATGCAGTAGTGATGGAGTTAGTTAAAATGGTTAAATCAGTGATAGGACTTTGATCTAAGGCTTGTACCATGTAATATATAGTAGTTCCCCCACTCATGGCAATGACAGAATTGTCTTTTAAGAGAGATATGGCCTTTTTGCCTATTTCTTTTTTGATTTCTTTATTCTCTTCGAGTCTTAAGAAGAAAGAGTTTTCTGAAGATATACTCGTTGCTGTTGCCCCACCTCTTACTCTCTTTATTAATCCTTGCTTTTCTAAAAATTTTAAATCTCTTCTCACAGTTATTTCTGAGATGGAAAGTTCTTTTGCTATCTCTTGGATAGTAAGAAAGCCTCTTTCTCTTATTAGTTTTAAAATCTTTTCAAATCTATATTCTTTCATTTTTGTTCACCTTAGATCTATATATGAATTTTTTATTATTATAACAGATTATTATGGATTGTCAAACACCAGAATAGTCATGTAAATTTTTATTTTTCTTTATTGATCTAAGGCGATAATAGATTTATCTATTAAGAATCAAAATTAATCATATATAATCTACTTAATTGTAAATTTTGATTATAAATGATATAATACGTAAAAAAAGTAAGGGAGGTGTCTTAATTGAGAAGGATTTTTACTCTTTTAGCTATTTTCCTTTTAATTTTGCTTATGATTGCTTTGGGGCAGAAAACAGTAACTATCAGATATGGTGTATGGATGAGTGAACAGTTAGATGGTATAAAAGCTCAAATTGCTGCTTTTGAGAAGAAATATCCCAATATAAAGGTGAAACTTGAGCATGTGCCTTGGGAGGATTATTGGACGAAACTTCAGACATGATGGCTGGTGGAGATTGCTGGGATGTGTTTACAATGGATACAGGTTTTTATTTACCCGATTATGTGGCAAGGAATGCATTAGTTGATATTACGCCATATATAAATAGGGATAAGGTAGATTTAAGTGTATACCCAGCGGGTGTTTTAAAGTTACATAATTTTTAAGGGAAGTATTATTCTTTGCCAAGGGATTACGATACTATTGGGATGTTTTACAGCAAGAGAGCTTTTGATGAGTTGAAGTTAAAATATCCTGATGGGAATTGGACCTGGGAAGATTTAAAGAATGCAGTTGCCAAACTAACTAAGAAGGATGCAAAGGGTAATATATTAAGGTATGGAATTACTGTAGATGGTGGTCCTCTTTCAGTATCACAGGCTTTTCTATTTCCAATGATTTTATCTCTTGGAGGAGATTTAGTAAAGGATGGCAAAGTAGTTTTTGACTGTGCTCAAGCAAAGGAAGCATTAAGTTTTGCCAGGGAGTTAACTGAGAAGGGTTATGCTCCAAAGCCTGGAGTAACTAGTGGAGACTTATTTATAGCAGGGAAGAGTGCTATAAACTTTAGTGGTTCATGGATGATGGGTTACTATGCTGAGAATATTAAGTCTTTTGACTTTGGAGTTGTGATGATTCCAAAATCAAAAACAGGTAAGAGAGCAAATATTTCTGATTCCTTAGGTAATGTTATCTGGAGTAAGACGAAGAATTTAGATGCTGCATGGACTTTTGTTAAGTGGATGGCGAGCAAAGAGGCGGCAGAGATTCTTGGTAAATCTGGTACTGTGATTCCTGCATATAAGGGTACGGATAATTTGTGGGTACAAAGTTTCAAGAAGTTTAAGAAGGAGAAAGATGCACAAGTGTTTATAGACTCTGTGAAGTATACAAATCCATGGCCACAGACAAGAGGTGCTAGTGAGTGGTTTGATAGATGGGAGACCTACTACATAGTAGAGATCATAGCGGGAAGGTTAGGGGTAGATGAAGGGTTAAAGCAAGCTACAGAAGAGATAAATGGTATTATTGAGAAGGCATCACAATAAATTGATTTTAAAAGGGGAGAGATCAACTAATCTCTCCCCTTTTAAGATGGAGGTTTTAGAATTATGAGGGTTCTTGGAGGAATTCCAAAATATAGGCAGGCAATTTATTTTTTTGCCTTCTTATTATATTCCTTTTGGAATTTCTTTTAAGCTTGCTCTTTCTAAATATGATGCCGTTTCTGAGCCTCAATATATAGGTTTAGAAAATTTTAGAAAGATCTTTCAAGACAAGATTTTCTGGATTTCTTTAAAGAACTCTTTTTTATATGCTCTGTATGTGGTACCAACAGTAGTAATTTTAAGTTTTCTTATTGCGGTTGGACTAAATAAGGATACTAAGTTTTTTAGATTTTTAAGAGTTTTTTACTTTATTCCTACAGTAACTTCTTCTGTTGCTATTAACTTTGTATGGCTTTGGTTTTTTAATCCTGAATACGGACTTTTAAATACTATATTAGGATTTTTGGGGATTAAAAAGATATATTGGTTGACAGATCCTAAGATTGCTTTATTTTCTCTTGCTCTTGTAGGCATATGGGGAAGTTTGAGTTATAATATTATTCTTTTTCTGGCAGGGTTGCAAAATATTCCATCAACTTATTATGAGGCCGCATCTCTTGATGGTGCAACTAAGAAGGATATTCTATTTCATATTGCTCTTCCGCTTATGACTCCCATCATCTTTTTTGTACTTATCATGCAAATTATTAGCTCAGTGCAAATGTTTGAAAGTGTTTTTATTATGACAAGGGGAGGTCCTGGATATTCTACTTATACTCTAGTATATTACATCTATCGTAATGGTTTTAATTGGTTCCGCATGGGATATGGAACAGCCTTATCTTGGATCCTTTACTTTATTCTTTTAATCTTAACAATAATTCAGTTTAATCTTCAAAGGAGATGGGTCTATTATGAGTAATAAAATTATAGCCTTTTTACTTATAATTGGTGCTCTGATTATATTTCTTCCTTACTGGTTCATGTTAATTGTTTCTTTTGAGACTATTGAAGAGGCTTTTGCGGTACCCCCTCATTTTTTTCCCTTTAAATCCTATAATTAATAACTACAAAGAAATATTTGTAAAACTTGATTTTGGAAGGTATTTTTTAAATTCTTTAATTGTTACTTTGAGTCTTGTTTTTTCTCAAATTGTGCTTTGTTCTCTTGCAGGTTATGCCTTTGCAAGGCTTTATTTCCCATTTAAAAATGTAATTTTCTTAATTTTTCTATCGGTGATAATGCTTCCTGGAATTGTTCTATTAATTCCCAGATATTTAATTTTGAAGAATTTAGGTCTTGTAAATACTCTAACGGGAGTAATAATCCTGAAGATATTTAGTGAATTTAGTATTTTTCTTTATAGGCAACATTTTCTATCCATGCCTATTGAAATGGAAGAGGCTGCTATAGTAGCTGGTGCTAATATGTGGAATATATTTTGGAAAATTATGATGCCTCTCTTCAAGGACAATATTTTAGTAATTGGGGAGTAATTATGGCAGGTGGTGTTATCGCTTCGCTTCCTCCTATCATTCTTTTCCTCTTAACTCAAAAGAGTTTTGTGGAAGGTATAGCTTTTAGTGGACTTAAATAATACAGAAAAATAGAGGTGTTAGGAAATGAAGATTAGTTTTATTGGAGCTGGAAGTGTGGTTTTTACAAGAAATCTCTTAAAGGATTTGGCATTATTTCCTGAGTCTGAGGGAATAGAGATAGCTCTTATGGATATTGATCCTGAGAGATTAGAAGTAGCAAGAAAAATAGCCGAAGAGATAAATGAAAAGAAAAATAAGCATTGGAAGATTAAAGGTTATATGGATTTAAAATCTGCTATTGAAAACTCTAATTATGTGATAAATACTGTTCAGATAGGCGGGAAAGAGGCTACTTATGTAGACTTTGATATACCTGAAAAATATGGATTAAAACAGACCATTGGAGACACTCACGGAATTGGTGGTATAATGAGATTTTTAAGGACAGCCCCATTTTTAAAAGATTTTGTTAGGAATATAGAGGAATATGCTCCTTCAGCTTTACTTTTGAATTTTACAAATCCTATGTCTATGAATCAATGGTATATCAATGATATTTCTGAAATTGAAACCGTAGGTTTATGTCATTCTATTCCTTATACCATTGAGCAGATATCAAGTTATGTGGGGGTTCCTTCAAAGGAGGTAAACTACAAAGTAGCAGGCATCAATCATATGGCATGGGTTTTGACTTTTGAAAGAAATGGAGAGAATTTATATCCTCTTCTTTTTAAGGCTATGGAAAGAAAAGAAATATGGGAGAGAGATCCTGTAAGGTTTGAGATATTAAGAATGTTTCATTATTTTGTAACAGAATCTTCAGAACATAATGCGGAATATGTTCCATATTTTATTAAAGATGAGGAGCTAATTAAGAAGCTAAATATTCCTATTAGAGAATACATAAGAAGAGTAGAAGAGAATGAAAAAGTTTTTAATACTTTTAAAGACTATTATTTGAAAGGAAATAAAGAAGCTTATGAGATAGTAAAAGAACATTATGGAGAAGAGGAAGAAGACACTTCCAAGGAGTATGCTATCCAAATTATTCATGGTATGGAAACTAATGATTCAAGGCTTGTCTATAGTATTGTTAGAAATGAGGGGATCATAGATAATTTACCTATGGACTGTATGGTTGAAGTTCCATGTTATGTAGATAAGAATGGGGTTTCTCCTTTAAAAGTAGGGTATTTACCTGATCAGTTAGCAAGTTTAAATCTTCTTCATATAAATGTACAAAGACTTGCAGTAAGAGGTGCTGTAGAAAGGGATAAGGATTATATTTATTATGCTGCACTTTTAGATCCTTTAGCTTCCTCTATACTATCTCCAGAAAAAATACATATGATGGTAGATGAACTGCTAAAAGCTCATAAGGAATATTTAAAAGATCTCTTTATAAAGTAGGTGAGTGCTTATGTGGCTTAGTAAAGATTATTTGAGAAAAAAGGGAGTTTATTCTATATGTAGCTCTAATCCAGATGTGATTGAGGCAAGTATTGAATTTGCTAAGGAGAAGAATGATTATATTTTAATTGAAGCAACACCTCATCAGATAAACCAGTTTGGTGGATATTCAGGTATGACTCCTGAAGATTTTAAAAACTTTGTAATGGGAATAATAAAAGAAAAGGGAATAGAAGAGGATAGGGTGATTCTTGGAGGGGACCATTTAGGTCCTCTCCCTTGGCAAGATGAACCTTCTTCTTATGCGATGAAAAAGGCAAAAGACCTTATAAGAGCTTTTATAGAGAGTGGTTATAAGAAGATACACCTTGATTGTAGTATGCCTCTTTCTGATGATCCTAATGTGCTATCTCCTGAGAAGATAGCAGAAAGGGAGAGGGAGCTTCTTGAGGTTGCAGAGGAGACTGCTAGAAAATACAATTTTCAGCCTGTATATGTGGTGGGAACTGATGTACCGGTAGCTGGAGGAGGCGAAGAGGAAGGTATTACCTCAGTGGAGGATTTTAGAGTAGCAATCTCCTCTTTAAAAAAATATTTTGAGGATGTTCCAAGGATATGGGATAGGATAGTTGGGTTTGTGATAATGCTTGGTATAGGTTTTAATTATGAAAAAGTGTTTGAGTATGACAGGATTAAGGTGAGAAGAATTTGGGAGGAGGTAAAGAAAGAGAATCTGTTTGTTGAAGGTCACTCTACTGACTATCAGACAAGGTATGCATTAAAAAATATGGTAGAAGATGGTGTGAGAATTCTTAAGGTTGGTCCTGCTTTAACAGCAAGTTTTAGAAGGGGAGTATTTTTATTAAGTAACGTTGAGGATGAGCTTATATCGGAAGATAAAAGGTCTAATATTAAGAAAGTTGTGCTTGAGACTATGTTAAAAGATGATAAATATTGGAGAAAGTATTATAAGGATTCAGAAAGATTAGAATTAGATATTTGGTACAACTTATTTGATAGGATTAGATATTATTGGGAATATAAAGAGATAAAAATAGCTTTAAATAGGCTTTTTGAAAATTTTTTGGAAGGGGTTGATATTAGATACATCTATCAATATTTTTATGATTCGTATTTTGAAGTGAGAGAAGGAAAAATAAGAAATGATCCAAGGGAGCTAATAAAGAATGAAATAAAGAAGGTCTTGGAGGACTATCACTATGCTGTAAACTTATAAATTTTATTTAATAGTATTTTCCCACTTTTCTAATATGTTTTTATCAACCACACCCTCCATGGGCCCTCTTTTGGTTACACTCAGAGCTCCTATTATATTTGCTCTTTTTAATGCCCTTTAAATATCATAACCTTGTAAAATACTAGTTACAAATCCAGCATCGAAGCAATTCCTGCTCCGGTTGGATCAACCTCTTCTACTTTAATGGAATCAACTTTATATACTTTACCTTTATAATGTGTTTCTGCTCCATGTTTTCCTTTTTTTATCACGACTATCTTCTCTTCCATATCTATAGCTCCTTTAATAATTGATAGTTCCTTTTCTCCAGAGAGAATTATATTAGATTTTGAGACTATATTTTCAATAGTTTTTAAGTACTCCTTTGATAGTCCAAGCTCTACTCTTATATTTGGATCAAAACTTATTAATTTACCATACTCATAAGATAGAGCTACAGCTTTTTCTATTGCTTCTCTTACATTATCCTTTATAGCAAGAGAGCATCCCATCACATGTAAAGCTTTTATGTTTTTTATTAAATCATCGGTGATATCTTCTGGGTATATATTGCTTGCTGCAGAATGTGGTAAATGAAAGATAAATTTCCTTTCCCCATTAGAAAAATAAGTTACAAAGGCAATTCCAGTGATATATTGATTGGTTTTCTTTATTAAGCTAGTTTCTACGCCATCTCTTTTCAGTCTCTCAAATACATTTTTACCAAAGTCGTCCTCTCCTACGCACCCTAAGATTCCTCCTTTAAGTCCAAGTTTTACTACTTGGTCAATAAAGATTGCAGGAGCACCACTTGGATATGGTCCTAAAAATTCTCCAGGACTTAGGAAGTCTTGATCAATATTTTTTGCCATTATTTCTACAAGAATCTCACCTATAGTTAACACATCTATTTCCATTTTTCTACTCCCCTTTAATGTCAATTATCACTTTAAAATATTCTTCTTTGTACTTTAATATATCTTCAAAAGCCTCAGAGACTTTATCAAAAGGATATAGGTGGGTAATCAAAGCTTCATAATTTAATTGGTTTTTTCTTAATAGGTCAATAGCAATGAGATAATCATCTTTTGTATACATTAAGGATCCCTTTAGGTTCAATTCTCTATCCTGAATATAGATGAGTTTTGCTGTAGAAATCTCCCTTGGTACTCCCATAAGGATAATGTCAGTTCCTTTTCTTGCATATTCAATGGCCATATTTATGGTTTGATCTACCCCTACACATTCAAATACTAGGTCAGGTCCTTCTTGGGTAAAGAGGTTGGGATTTAGTTCTTCTGGTTTTATAGTAATTATTCCAGGGCATAAAGTTTTTGCAAGATGAAGCCTCTTATCAAGCACATCAACAAGGACTATTTTTTTAGCCGATGATAGATATAAAACTATGGTGGTAAGGAGACCTATGGGACCACTTCCTATTACCAGTACTTCATCCCCTGGTTTGAAGGATGATCTTCTTACTCCATGTACTGCAACTGCAAGAGGCTCAGTTAATACGGCTCTTTTTAAAGGAATATCATTTATTTTATAAACTTTGTGGGCTGGAATTTTTATATACTTCTGAAATCCGCCATTGGTTTTTGTACATCCTATTACATCAAGGTTTTTACATATGTTATATCTTCCGTGGGTACAGTTATAACAGGTCCCACAGGTTAAACTCGGCTCTACTACAACAAAATCATTTACTTCTACATTTTCCACATCTTTTCCCTTTTCAATTACTTTTCCTACAAACTCATGTCCTAAGACGATACCTGGTTTTACAAAAGGATGTTCTCCAAGATAGGCATGGAGGTCAGAGCCACAGATTCCTGCATAGATAACTTCAAGAAGAACCTCATTATCTTTAGGATGCTCTATAGGTGTTTCAATAAGTTCAAGTCTTCTTATATCTCTAAGAAGCCATCCCATATTTTTCATGGTAGATCCCCCTAAAGTTATTTATTAACGTTATTAGTTAAAGGTTATTACAATTAAAAACTTTTTGCAAGGTATGGAATCATTCTTATATTGATCTTGTGACTGATTAGTCATATAATAGGTTAGATTTTAAGAAAGGGGGAATATTATGTTTATTCAAATCAAAGATCTCTCTAAGAGTTATCAGGTAGGACTAACTAAAATTAATGCTCTTAAAAGAGTTTCTATGGATCTTGAAAAGGGTAAAATCTATGTAATACTTGGGCCTTCAGGCTCTGGAAAGACCACTCTTCTTAATATTCTTGGAGGAATTGATAAACCTGATGAAGGGAAAGTTATAGTTGAGGAAGAAGATATAACTAATTACGGTGATAAAGAGTTAACTAACTATCGTAGAAGGAAACTTGGTTTTATCTTTCAATTTTATAATCTTGTGAATTCTCTAACGGTCTTAGAAAATGTACTTTCTACAAAATATCTCTCAGAGGATGGTTTAGATCCTAAAGAAGTACTTGAGATTGTGGGAATGTGGGAACATAAGGATAAATTTCCCTTTGAGCTTTCTGGAGGTGAACAGCAAAGAGTAGCTATAGCAAGGGCAGTAGTGAAAAATCCGGCTATAATTCTTTGTGATGAGCCCACTGGTGCTCTTGATTTTGAAAATGCGAAAAGAGTACTTAAACTCCTTGAGGATATAAATAAAAGATATGGTACCACAATTATAATTGCTACTCATAATACTGCTATTGCTAAGATGTCTCACAAGATTATAAGGCTAAGAAGTGGTGAGTTAGTTGAATATCAAGATAATCCATCTCCTGTACCTGCTGAGGAGGTGGTTTGGTAATGCTTAAGAAAATTCCCCTCAGAATAATGTGGAGGGATAAGTCTCATTTTTTAGGGATAATTTTTCTTGTGCTTTTTGCTTCTTTTGGCTATGCCCTATTTAGTATTCTTATTACAAATATTGATACCAATTATCAAAATTTTGTTGAAAAGTATAATCAAGAGAATTTCCACTTTACAACCTTCTTTCCTATAGATATAGAGGCTCTTGAGAAAAAATATAATGTGCTTATTGAGGAGAAGTTTACATGGGATTTTCAATATGGTGATAAAGTAATAAGGTTTTTTAATGTAACAGAGAAAGTAAATAAGCCTTTGATTCTTGAGGGAAGCCTTCCTAAGATAGGAGAAATTGCTGTAGATCCTAATTTCGCAAAGACCAATAAACTAAAGATAGGTGATGTAATCAACATAAATGGTATGGATTTTCATATTTCAGGATATGTAGCTCTTCCCGATTACATATATATAACTAAAAATGAAACTGATCTTCTTCCTGATCCCTTGCATTTTGGAATTGGAATAATGAATTTTGAAGATATGAAAAAGTTTTTGAGCAGTGTTGCCTATAGATATTACATGGTAAGAGGAAGTATTTCTGATCTTGATTCTTTTAAGACAGAGTTAAATTCTAAGTATACTCTTCTTTCTTTTGTGGAGAAGGATGAAAACTTTAGAATTATAGTTACAGAGATGAAAATGAAGAGTGCAAGACCTATGTCCTTTGTTATTGCTGGTACTATTTTGATTATTTCCTCAATTCTTCTTTTTATTGTTTTGAGAAGGCTTATAAACTCAATGCATGCTGAGATTGGTACTCTTTATGCCTTGGGATACAGTAGTAAAGAGATTGTAAGTGTATATATTCTTTTCCCCATATATATCTGGCTAATGGGAGCCATTCCAGGAAGTGCTCTTGGTTATGCCCTTTCTGGTCCTTTTACAGATTTCTATGTGTCCTTTATAAGTGTACCTGTAGTAGAAAAGTTTATCCCTGTGAAAGATCTTTTTATTGCTCTTTTTGTACCTGCTCTTTTTATGATTCCTTCTGGATACATAGCTATTAGAGACCTTCTTAAGAAAAGAGTTGTGGAGATAATAAGAGGAGAGTCGGAAAAGAGTTTTAAAACAAGATTTCGTATGAAATTTCTTGATAGATTTTCTTTTAAGAGAAGAATAATGTTAAAACAGGGACTTTTGCATCCTTCAAGGGAACTTGTTTTGATAGTAGGAGTTGCTTTTGCTACTTTGATTATTCTCTATGGAGTCGTAGCAAAATCTGCCTTATCTTACCTTGTGGAAGATACATTCAAAAATATTTTTAAATATAACTACATGTACATCTTTAATTATTACGAAAAAGAGAATAAATATCTTAATGCAGAACCTTTTAATATGTTATCTTTCTATCTTAAGGGTACTAAATCGAAGGTAGTAATCTATGGAATTTTAAAAGACTCTCAGATGATAATTCTGAAAGATAATAAAGGAAATAAGATAAATTTAGAGGGTCTTGTAATTTCCCAATCTTTAGCAGATAAATTTAACCTCAAGGTTGGAGATGTTTTGAACCTGGTAAACAACATTAATGGTAAGGAATATAGTTTGAAGATTATAGGTATTGCAGATCTTTATGTAGGAAATAGTGGCTATATGAATTTAGAAGAGTTTAATAAGACTTTTGATTTAGAAGAAGGCTCTTTTATAGGGCTTTACTCTCTCGATAAACTTGATGTTCCAAAGGAAAATCTTGTTACTTACATGAGTAAAGAGGATGCAATAAAGGTATTTAGGGATTCTGCACAAAGTATAGACCAAATGCTTCAGGTGATGTATCTTATATCCTTCTTCCTTGCTTTTACCATAATTTATGTTCTTGCCTCTCTTGTGATTACAGAAAATAGAAAACCTCTTGCTATCTTTAAGATTCTTGGATTTAGAGATGGAGAATTGAGTTCTATGTTTCTTGGTTTTAATAATTTCTCTTTTATGATTGGTTTTCTTTTAGGAATTCCTCTTTATAACATGCTTATAGGTTATCTTATAAAAGAAGTATTAAGAGATGTGGATTTCTCTTTTAAAATGCAAGCTCAATTTAAGGATGTAATCTTTTCCTTTGTATATCTTTTTGCAGCCTTTTTACTTTCAAGATATCTTGGGAGAAGAAAAATAAAGTCTATTTCTCCAGCCGTAATATTGAAAGAGCAATCCGAATAAAACATGGGCTCCCCTTCGGGAGCCCCAATTTAATTAATTTGTATAAGTTGGAGTATAGCTTTCTCCATATCTTTGTAGAACTTTTATAAAAGCTTCCCTATGATTTTGGGATCCTTTTAATAAATTTGTATAAACTCTTATTATGTCGGCTTTATTGGTTCTATTTATTGCCTCCTGTAAATCTTTTATGTCAAGTTCTTCAATTAAAATTCCAACTTTTAAGGCTTCAATTACTGACTTTTTGCCTCTTTCTATTAAATTATTGTAAAGTTCTGTGAATTTAGGATCTGAGAATTTTCCGACACTATCATCTGTTATTGGATCCTTTAGATTGTAGTAATTAATTAAAGTCTTTACAGCGTTCATATGAGTTTGTTCTGATTTTGATATGTTATAAAAAGTAGGAATTTTGTAAAGGTTGTATAAAGTTGTATATACATCTCTTGCTAATTTTTCTTCCTCCCTCATATGAAGTATATCTTTAATTTCTTGGGAACTAAGATTTACTGCAGAAATTCCTAAATTACTAAATAGAGTGAAGGACATAAGAAGAATTCCTAACATCAATACAAATCTTTTCATTTCTGGTCACCTCCAAGTTAAATTTTTATTTGCTTTAAATTATAGTCTTTGATACTTAAAGTTTTTTAAGAATTAGCTTAATTTTTACTTAAAAATTTTATTTTTTTAGTTATGGGGAATGTGGTGATATGGATTACCTATAACTCATTCTTCAAATCTTAGGGAGTCTGCCAAGAGAAATAGCAGACCTCTTTTTTGTGGTATAATATTAAAATCTTAAAAATTCTTGTATCGGAGGTGAAGGGGATTGAAGAAGTTCATTTTTGTGCTTTTGGTTGTTTTATTATCTTTTTCCATCACTTATGCTGGTAATTTTGGAGTTGGCGTAGTTATAGGAGAACCTACAGGACTGTCTTTTAGGCTTTGGCAGGGTAAAGCTCAGGCTTTTGATTTTGGCGTAGCTTGGAGTTTGAATGCTAATGTTCTTCATCTTTTTGCTGATATGGTGACTCATAATTATGGAATATTTAAACCTAGCTCAGGTTCAATGCCCTTTTACTATGGGGTAGGAGTAAGAATATTAGCAGCTGATAATACAAATTTTGGAATTAGAATTCCTCTTGGGGTTGTTTACATTCCTAAAGGAATGAATTTAGACTTTTTCTTTGAACTTGTTCCAACATTAGAATTGGTTCCTCAAACCAGTATTGACGTAGATGGAGCTTTTGGTTTTAGATATTATTTCTAACCTATGATTTTATAACGCCACAGGCTTTCTGAAAAATAACATTGCCTGTGGCGTTACATTTCTCTTATCACTTTTAATTTGATACTTCCTATTTCAATTCTTTTTACTTTGTCCATCTCTTTTAAAGGGGTAAAAATTAGCAAGTTTCTCTTTTCTAAATTTACCTCCTGAATTATTCCAAGTTCTAATAGGTTTTCTTTTTCATCAATTAGCCCTACAAGTCTTCCTGTATAGTCCTCTTTTTGAAAGTCTATATACTTGTCTATAGAATGTACCAAGTATATAGGAAAAAGTAACGTTTTTGCATTTTGAAAGTACATCTCATATCTTTTTTCCCTAAACTCTCTTCTCTCTTCAGGAGGTCTTTCTCTTGCAAGAATGCTTTTGGGTATTTTATACACATTTTTAGAAAGTCTTCCTATGATTTTTAAAAGAGGGTCAAGTTCATTATCAGTCTGTATAGCAACTATATGGTCAGGATTTATTACAAAGGTTTTATAATATTTTAAGATTTTTCCTAATCTACCCTTTACAAGGCCACAGGTGTTTATGATTACTATGTCAGCCATTTTTTTAGCTTCATCAAGAAGTCTTCTTACTCCCGTAATTACTTGTAGAAATCTTCCTGTAGGAGTTATCTCTCCAATAAAATACCAGCTTTTTATAGGTAGGTTTTCAAAAGAGAAAAGTTCATTTTCTAAAAGGCTTAAAGATATGGTTCCTGGTACACCAATATCTGCCTGTCCTAAGTCAGAATTAATGATGGCTACTTTTAGATTGTTTTTTACTCCATAACTTGCAAGAAATTTTACAAAGGTACTTTTTCCAGAATTGGGCAATCCTATAACAATAACGACTCCCTTTTTAAGCAGAATATCGTCTGCTGTTTGTTGCCATAAAGGAGGTATATCTATCATTTTTTAAAATTCAGTTATTTTAGGAACATTCTCGTAGAGAGATTCTATGTCGTAAAATTCTCTTGCCCTTGGTGAGAAGATATGCACTATTAGATCATAGTAATCAAGTAAAGTCCATCCAGTGCCTTCTCTTCCCTCGATACCTCTTGGAGTAAAACCTAATTTTTCCATTTCCTCTTCCACACTTCTTTGGATTGCTTTTCTTTGAGTGTTAGTAAGTCCTGTGCATATAACAAGGTAATCGGTAAGTCCTGATATTTGGGATACATCAATTATTATTACATTTTCTGCTTTCTTCTCCAACACAATACGGGCAACTCTTATGGCTTTTTCTCTACTCTCCAAGAAATTCATCACCCCTCCTTTATATTATTAGGTTTAAAATATTGCTCTAAAATGTCTTTTAATTTACTTTCATCAGGAATAACATAGCTTATGCCATTTATAGTCTCAGGAGTGCCTGGCATTATAAAAGTATGTATATCCTCTTCACTTATATCCATAAACTTTGAAGCTATTACAATACCTTCCATAAGGGATACATTGGTTTCAAAAATAGAGCCAGCCAAAGATATGTATTGGGGCATGTTTAGAAGATTTATTTTTTCTTTCATTTGCTTAAAAAGAGCCATAAGGAATTTTTGCTGTCTTTCTACTCTTGCTAAATCTCCCATTGGATCATGTCTAAATCTCACATAACCAAGAGCTTCCCTACCGTTTAAATGATGTACCCCTGGGGTAAGATCTACAAGAAATTTATCAGTTTTGTCTCTATAATACATTCTCCTTTCTACTTCTATGTCTACACCTCCGATGGCATCAATAAACTTTTCAAATTGTTGAAAATTTACTTTTACATAGTAGTGTATAGGAATGTTTAAAAAACTTTCTAAAGTTTTTAGTGAAAGAGGCACTCCTCCATAGGCATAAGCATGATTTATTTTGGTAAAACCATGGTCTTGTATATATACCCTTGTGTCTCTCGGAATAGAGAGAATATTGACCTTTTTATTTTTAACATCTAAGGAGATAATTATAATAGTATCACTTCTTCCCGGATCCGTCTTTCGCTCGTCTACTCCTAAGAGAGCAACGTTTATTTTTTCGATTTTATTAAAGGCTACATCTAAAAGCTCTACTTTTTCTAAAACAGGATAATTCTTTGTAGGAGTGTAATTGAAGCTATTTTGGATGTAGTAATATCCTCCTACTCCTACAGCTATTAAGACTATAAGGAGTACTAAAATTCCTATTACAACTGCCTTCCATTTTTTCATTTTTTTCTTCTTTTGCCTCCTTTAGTTTCATTTTTACTAATTTTATTATATTACCAAACAAAGAGGCCCCTCAAATTCAAAGGGGCCTCTTTTTATTCTCTAAATTTAATTTATTTTTGATTTCATAAATTAACCACGGTTTCTTCTCTCACGTGGTCTTTCTTCCCTTGGTTTTGCCTCGTTAACGATTATTCTTCTTCCCTTAACCTCTGTGTTATTAAGAGCAGAGATCATTTTCTCAGCTTCGCTTTCATCTACCTCTACGAAGCCAAATCCTTTAGATCTTCCTGTATTTCTGTCAGATATGATTCTTGCAGAATATACAGTACCGTGGCTTGCGAAGATATTTTTTAGTTCCTCTTCTGTTGTTGACCAAGGTAAATTACCTACATACAAAGTCTTGCTCATTTTTTCACCTCATGGAAATTTTTAGAATTTCTGGGGAAGCTTTTGGGGAGCATTCCGGAACCCTTGAAAAAAGAACAATCTTAGGATACTCTCGGTACACTTCACCTCTCTTTCTGGGAAAATAAAAATACTTGAGAGCTCTTTTAGGGGATTCCCAAGGAGTCTCAAGTATTTTCTTAACGAACTCAAAATTTCTTTTTAAAAACTCAAACATACTCAAACAACCTTTTAGTGAAAGTTATCATATCACAAAAGATTAGAGTTGTAAATATGGTAATTTAGAAATTTTTGGTCTTGCTGATTCTTATAAGGATTGATATAATCTATCCATAGGGGGAAATTAAAGTGTATTTATTTTTCAAAGACAATATTTTTAAGGACAGGTTAAATTTTTTATGGTTATAAAAGAAATAAATTGTAAGACGGCTATTTCTAAGTGTAAATTCCCTGATGGTGGATGGGCAATAAATCCATATATTGGGTGCTCTCATGGATGTATTTATTGTTATGCAAGGTTTATGAAAAAATTTACAAAACATACTGAGAGATGGGGAGATTTTGTAGATGTAAAAATAAATATGCCTGAAATTCTCAGCAAAGAGATTAAAAAAGAAAGATACAAAAATGGTAACATCTATGTAGGTACAGTTACGGATCCATATCAACCATTAGAGGAAAAGTATGAGATTACTAGAAAGGTTCTTGAGATTTTGTCAGAGTATCCTTATCCTGTAAGCATACTTACAAAATCTGATCTTGTATTAAGGGATATTGATATTCTTAAGAGGTTTAAAAATGTTGATGTAAATTTCACATTAAATACCCTTGATGAAGATTGGAAAAATTTGGTAGAGCCAAACTCTCCTCCTATAGAAAATAGAATTTTAGCTATAAGTAAATTAAAAGAAGAGAATATAAAAGTATATGCAATGATGGGACCTTTTTGGCCCTTCTTTTCGGATGCAGAGGAATTAATTAAAACCTTTAAAGTTCTTGGAATAGAAGAAATATACACAGAAAGCTTCAATACTATTGGTGGGACTTTTACCGAAGTAGAAGATAGGATGGCTCAGTATTATCCCAATATTCTTCCAAGAATGAAGGAGATTCTTTTTAATAAGGATAACTTTAATAATTTTTATTCTCTCATAAGAGAAAACTTATTTGAACTGTCAAAGCAGTATGGAATAAAAATAAACATATATTTTGGCAGAGGTCACAGTAAATTTAAAGAAACTACATTTACCTCATCTTCTTATGATGTTTAAATGAATTCTTGATGAACTTATTTGTGTGAATTTGGGGATGGCTTAATATTATATATTTAAAAAGCATACTTTGAAACCTCGTTAGACTCATATTATAACTTCCTGCATTCAATCGCTTAATTATTATATATTTATCTTTTCCAGGTTTATTAATTCCCTTGTTAGTAGTATAGAAAACTTCGTATCCTAGTTCTTTAGCGATCTCTAACACAGTAGAATTATAAGCTCCATATGGGAAACAAAGATCTTTTACTTCAATATTTAAGTTCTTTTCAAGAAGATATTTTGAGTACCATAAATCTCCAGAGATTCTTGATTTATATTCTTCATCACTTTCTCTGTAGAAAAGAGGTTTATAGATATGTCCTACAAGGGCTGGGGCTTGACTAAAGAGTCCTGTTCTCACAAGATGATGGGAATCATAAGTATGAGATCCAAAGTATATAAGATTGCTTTTTAGCATTTCTTTCATTTCATTCCAGGTAAGATGAGGAAAAGCACCAACTTTGCCTACCATGGATACAATAATAAAGTTTATTGCAGGTACTCTATATTTTTCCAGAATAGGGTAAGCAAGTTTATAAAAACTTTCATATCCGTCATCTAAAGTTATGAGTACTGCATTGTCAGGGATATCTGTTTTTCCTTCCATAAACTCTCTTAAAGTCTCTGGAGTTATTGGATGAAATCCCGCATTTTTTAAATATCTTATATGCTCTTCAAAAAGTTGAGGAGAAATACTAATAGGGCCTTTTACTTTTTTATCTAGTACATGATAAGTTAAAACTAAGACCTCATTGGAATAATAGGGAATAAAACCAGGATTAATCTCATTATGAGAATTAATATCAGCTCTCAACTCTACATAAGGATAACTATAGGAAATGGAAAAGAAAATTAAGATTATAATAAAAATCATTTTATTAATAATATTTAATCTTTTCATATTCCTCATTTTTTAATTACTCCTTATATTAATTTCTCCTCTTTTATTGTCTTTGTTTTAAGCCGTACTAAGTTTACAATTCAAAAATTTTTAAGTCAATTGATATCCAAGAAACTGTTTGAAGTTAATTATGGATAGAGATGACGCTACTGAGGAATAAAGAAATCTTCATTAATGAAGTAAGAATAATTTTTAAGGAGAGCTTTAAGTTTTTCTGTTTATATATTCTTCATAATTGGTACCTATCTCCATACCTATGTTTTAAATAATTCATTTTATTCTTGACAGATATATTTTTTAGGTGTATATATGTAATAGACATATATATGGAGGTGGATGGATTGAGAGGATTTGGTAGATGGCAAAAAGGTATGGGATTTGCTCCAGGTTTTTGGCTTAGAGCTTTTGTGCTTGTTGCTCTTTCTAAAAAAGAGCTTCATGGATATGAGCTTTTAAATATGATTGATGAATATTTTCCAGAATTCTGTTTTTGTAAAGGTCTTTCTGGAATGGGTACTGGTTATAGGATTTTAAGAATGCTTGAAATGGAAGGACTAATAAAATCTCGTTGGGAGACTGGAGAGGGTCCGGCAAAGAGAGTTTACTCTTTAACTCCCGAGGGAGAGAGAGCTAAAGAAGAGATATTGGAATATGTGAAGGAAATGAGGAATAGAATTGAAAGATTTTTAGAATTTGCAGAAGGAAAGGAGGTGTAAAAAGATGAGATGGTGGCATAGAGGATATGGATGGGGTTTTAGAGGATTTGGAGGTTATGGTGCTCCTTGGTGCCCATGGTCTTTTTGGAGACGTAGATGGTGGAGGGGTAGATTATATCCCTACTATGGAATTACAAAAGAGGAAGAAAAAGAAATTCTTGAAGCTTGGAAAAATGATCTTGAAGCTGAGCTAGAAGAGATAAAGAAGAGATTAGAAGAGCTTAAGTAAAGAAGTGGGGTGGATAAAAATCCACCCCGCATAAATACTTTTTTTTATTTTAATAAAGGTTTGATCAAAAGGAGGATTGTATTAAAATGCATGTTCATCATAATCATGAACATAGTGGTTTAGGCCCTGAAGGTTATTGTATATGTCCTAAATGTGGATATAGAAAATTACATACACCAGGTATTCCTTGTAAAGAAGAAAGATGTCCTAATTGTGGATCTGCTTTGATAAGAGAGGGATCTTATCATCACAAATTAATAGAGGAAAGGAAGAAGAAAGATGAGAAATGAGGATATTATTAAGCAGAGAGATAAAATTAAGGAAAGGATGAGCAAGATAAAAAATAAAATTGTGGTAATGAGTGGTAAAGGTGGAGTTGGGAAAAGTACTGTTGCAGTAAATCTTGCTCTTTCTTTTAACCTAAAGGGATATAAAGTAGGGCTTCTTGATGCAGATATAACAGGTTATAGTGTGCCAAAACTTTTAAATTTAAGTTCTGAAAAGCTTTATAATACTGACGAAGGAATACTTCCTGCAGAGACTACTATGGGAATTAAAGTGGCTTCAGCAGGTTTTCTCACTGAAAGTGAGGAAACTCCTATTATATGGCGTGGTCCCTTAAAGGCTTCTTTAATAAAGGAATTTCTATCGAGCATTATTTGGGGAGATCTTGACTATCTTATAATTGATCTTCCTCCTGGAACAGGAGATGAGCCGTTAAGTATAGCGCAAGATATACCTGATATAAGTGGGGCTGTTATTGTGACTATACCTTCAGATCTTTCTCAGAGAGTGGTAAGAAGAGCTGTAAATTTTGCAAGATTATTAAACATGCCGATTATAGGAATAATCGAAAATATGAGTGGATTTGTTTGTCCTCATTGCGGTGCAAGGGTTGACATATTTAATAGTGGCGGAGGAGAAAAGATTGCAAAAGATTTAAATGTACCTCTTCTTGGGAAAATTCCTTTAGATCCAAGGGTAGCAGAAAGTGGAGATAATGGAATTCCTTTTATTCTTGCCCATAAGGATTCTGAGGTATCAAAATCATTTATGGAGATTGTGGAAAAAATTGAAAATTTCTTAAAAGGAGGTAAGTAAAAATGAAAGTTGCTGTTGCTTCAGATGATGGAAAGGTAATCTCTTCTCACTTTGGGAGATCAAGAGGTTTTGTTATTTTTGAAATTGAAGATGGAGAGATAAAAAGTAGGGAATATATTTTAAATACTTTTACGGGACATGCAAGAGGACTACATCATACAGGACATCACCATTATGATAGTCATGCTACGATTATTGAAAATCTAAGGGACTGTAAAGCAGTAATTTCTCATGGAATGGGAAGAAGACTTTATGAAGATTTAACCTCTGCAGGTATTGAAGTATATGTTACCGATGAAACCGATGTAGATAAGGCTATAGAACTTTACATCAAGGGAGAATTGAGGAATGTCTCAGAGCTACTTGACTAATATCACGATACTTTGTGATGATAGGCTTTCCTTTCCTCTTTTTTCAGAGCATGGATTTTCGGTTCTTATTGAAAGAAGGGGAGAGGAAGCTTTACTCTTTGATACTGGAGGTAGTGATGTATTTATAAAAAATGCAAAAATTTTAGGAAAAGATTTAACAAAGGTTGAAAATATAGTTATAAGTCATGGACACTATGATCATGCGGGAGGTTTAAAGTACTTAGCTAAATTTGATAAAAAGTATAAAGTATATCTTAGGAGAGAGGCACTTTTACCTAAGTATAGTGGAGATAGGTTTACAGGTATAGATTGGGATAGTATAAAAAAAGACTTTGATTTTATATTTGTTGAGAAAGACATAGAAGAGATTGAAAAAGGGATTTATATTTTTGGTCCTTCACCTTTAAGGAGCGAATTTAACAGCATTGATCCTAATTTTTGCGTAATAAATGAGAAAGGAGAGAAGGTAAAAGATAAATTTGAAGATGAGCTAAGTCTTGTTATAGATGAGGGCGAGGGAATAATACTAATTACAGGTTGTGCTCACAGAGGTATTGTAAATATTGTGGATGATGCTCTGAACAAATTTAACAAGAGGATAAATCTTCTTATTGGAGGATTCCATTTATATAAATCTTCTGAGGAGAAAGTAAAGAAGGTAGTTGATAGCTTAAAGGGCTTTAATATAGGGAAAATATTACCTTACCATTGTACGGGAGAGATAGCAATTAAACTTTTGGATTTACATAATTAAAAATTAACAGTTATAATAAGATGGAAAAACTAATAATTGGGAAGAGATATTGTGAAGGGAGTAATTTTAGCAGGGGGAACAGGTTCTCGACTTAGGCCACTTACAAAGGTAACTAATAAACATCTTCTACCAGTAGGAAGATATCCTATGATTTTTTATCCCATATATAAACTTAAGCAGGCTGGTATATATGAGATATTAGTAGTTACAGGAAGAGAGCACATGGGAGATGTGATTGAGCTTCTTGGAAGTGGGAGAGATTTTGGAGTGGAATTTACCTATAAAGTGCAAGATGAAGCGGGAGGAATAGCTCAGGCTTTAGGACTTGCAAGGCATTTTGTAGGAGACGATAAGTGCGTAGTAATACTTGGAGATAATATTTTTGAAGATGATATAACTCCATACGTAAAGAAATTTGAAGAACAAAAAGAAGGGGCTAAGATTTTACTCAAAGAAGTTCCCGATCCTCAAAGATTTGGAGTTCCCGTATTTGAGAATGGAAGAATAATTGCTATAGAAGAGAAGCCAAAAGAGCCAAAAAGTAATTTTGCGGTAACAGGAATATATATGTATGATTCTTATGTTTTTGAGATTATAAAGACATTAAAGCCATCGGCAAGGGGAGAGCTGGAAATAACTGATGTAAACAATACATACTTAAAGATGGGGAAATTAACCTATGATATTTTAAAGGGATGGTGGACCGATGCAGGAACTCCTGAATCTCTCTTTAGGGCGAACGAGCTTGCAAGAAATATAATTCTTGATTTTGAATAAAATATGGGAAAATTTAAAATTATAGAGACACCGATAAAAGATTTAGTTCTCATAGAGACAAAGATATTTAGAGACAATCGTGGATTTTTTATGGAGACATACAATCAAAAAGAATTTGAGGAGATAGGATTAAAACTTAACTTTGTACAAGACAATCTTTCACTTTCAAAGAAGGGAGTATTAAGAGGGCTTCATTTCCAATTCAAATATCCTCAAGGTAAATTAATAAGAGTTATAAAAGGTAAAGTTTATGATGTGGCCGTTGATCTCAGGATAAACTCTCCTACCTTTGGTAAATGGTATGGAGTAGAACTTACAGGAGAGAATGGCCTTGCCTTTTATATCCCTGAAGGATTTGCTCACGGTTTTCTCACTCTCGAAGATGATACCTATTTCTTCTACAAATGTACTGAGATTTATTATCCAGAGTATGACAGTGGAATAATATGGAACGATCCTGATATAGATATAAAATGGCCTTTAGAAAAAGTAGAAGAATTAATAATTTCAGAGAAGGATAAAAACCTTCCCAAATTGAAGGATATTATAGACAAACTAAAAGAAGAGGGAAATTGGATAAAGATATGAAAATAGTAATTCTTGGAGGAAAAGGCCAATTAGGTACTGAAATTTATGAATACTTAAAAGATAAAGAAGAGATATATTCTTTTTCTCATCAAGAATTAGATATATTAAATTATGACCTTTTAGAGAAGAAGCTTCAAGAGATTAAACCAGATGTGGTGATAAATTGTTCAGCCTATACAAAGGCGGACAAGGCAGAAGAAGAAAAAGATGAATGCATAAAAGTAAACACTATTGGTGCAAAATATGTCTCCTTTTTAGCCTATAAAGTAGGGGCTAAAATAGTATATTTTAGTACAGATTATATATTTGATGGTGAAAAGAGTACTCCATACACAGAATTTGATGATCCAAATCCATTATCAGTTTATGGACTTTCTAAGCTTTATGGGGAAAAATTAACAATAGGGCATAATCCTAATCACTTAATATTAAGAATATCATGGCTTTATGGCATATATGGAAGAAATTTTGTAAAAACAATATTAAATCTTGCAAGAGAAAGGAAAAAACTAACTATTGTAAACGATCAGAGGGGATCTCCTACTTATACTTTAGATGTAGCAAAACAAGTATATGAGCTTATAAAAAAAGATAAAGTAGGGATTTATCATTCCTCCAATCAAGGAGAAACTACATGGTATGATTTTGCGAAAAGAATTATTGAGATATTAAAAATAAAAGATGTAGAAGTTCTACCAATCAAGACAGAAGAATATCCAAGTATTGCAAAAAGGCCTAAATATTCTGTTCTTGATAATTTCCTTTTAAAGCTTGAAGGAATAAATATAATGAGAGATTGGGAAATTGCCCTTGAAGATTTTTTGAATACATACAAAGATATACTTTTAGGTGAAAAAGAATGAAAAAGATAATACTCATTACAGGCGGTGCAGGTTTTATAGGCTCAAACTTTATTCACTACATGCTCAATAAATATCCAGAATATGAGATAGTCAATCTCGACAAACTAACTTATGCAGGAAATTTAGAAAACCTAAAAGAGGTTGAGAACAATAAAAATTATCACTTTGTTAAAGGAGATATCACAAACAGAGAGCTAGTAGAGCATATATTTGAAGAATTCAATCCCCAATATGTAGTAAATTTTGCAGCAGAATCTCACGTAGATAGAAGCATTGAGGGGCCTGAAATTTTTGTAAAGACCAATGTATATGGAACTCATGTGCTTCTTGATGTGGCAAAAGAATACTGGGAAAAGAAAAAAATGGAAGATGTAAGATTTATACAGATAAGTACTGATGAGGTATACGGATCATTACCTTTAGAAAGTAAAGAGAAATTTACAGAGGAATCTCCCTTAAGGCCTAACAGTCCTTACTCAGCGACAAAAGCAGGGGCAGACTTAATATGTAGATCATATTTTATTACCTATAACTTTCCAGTAATAATTACAAGATCCTCAAATAATTTTGGTCCAAGACAATATCCAGAGAAATTAATACCTTTAACCATAAAAAGAGCCTTAGAAGGGAAGCCTATACCAGTTTATGGAGATGGACAAAATGTAAGGGATTGGCTTTATGTAGAGGACAATTGCAAGGGTATAGACCTAGTACTTCACAAAGGAAGGATAGGAGAGATCTATAATATAGGTGGAGGAAATGAATGGAAGAACATTGATCTTGTAAACCTAATATGTGGGATAATAGCGGAAATAAAAGGAGAAGATGCAGAGAGATATAAAAGATTAATTACTTTTGTAAAGGATAGGCCGGGACATGACAGGAGATATGCATTAAGTATTGAGAAGATAAAGAGTGAGCTTGGTTGGAAGCCTGAGAGTGATTTTTTAGAGGCTTTGAAATTTACTGTTAGGTGGTATATGGAAAGGTGGGAGGGGATAATTTGAGTAAATTTTATGAAGAAAAAAAGCAGAATATTTTTTGGGAGTTCGTAAAGATATTATAGACTTGGTGAAAAAACTTAACTTAGAAGAGCCTCTCTCTATTCTTGAGATAGGGGCAGGAGGTGGAAATACATTAATTGAATTAAAAAGGTTAGGTGTGGCAAAAGAAGTTGTGGGGGTAGATATTGTAAGGTTAATAAGTAGTTATCAAGATGATCCTTTAATGGATAATTTTATTGTAGGAAATATTGAAAAAATTGAGCTTCCTTATCCAGAGAATTATTTTGATCTTATAATATGTGCCGATGTTTTAGAACATTTGTATGATCCTTGGAATGCTGTGAAAAAGCTATATGAATATTTAAAGCAAAATGGATATTTTATTGCAAGTATTCCTAACATTGGTCATTTCTCTGTCTTAAAAAAATTTTTATGGATAAGGATTTTAGGTATGATAATGCTGAAATTCTTGATAAAACTCATATAAGATTTTTCTGTCGAAAGAATATTATTGATTTATTTGAAGCAAAAAAATATGGTTAAGGAAAAAGTTGCAATAGTAATATTAAATTATAACGGTTGGCAAGACACTATAGAGTGTTTGGAGTCGGTCTATCAGATTGACTATCCCAATTATGATGTTATATTGGTTGATAATGCATCATCTGAGGATTCTATAGTAAAGATAAAAGAGTATTGTGATGGAAAGATAAAAGTAGAATCAAAATTTTTTGAATACAATCCCAATAATAAACCTATAATGGTAGCAGAATACGAAAAGAACGAGCTTGAGGATTGTTCTATAGATCCTGATTTTAGAAATTTACCTTCTAATAGAAAGTTGATTTTAATTAAAAACGATAGGAATTACGGATTTGCTGGAGGTAATAATATTGGTGTAAGGTTTGCAATGAAATATTTAAAGCCTGAATTCATTTTATTTTTAAACAATGATACGGTCGTAGATGAGAAATTTTTAATGAGTCTTGTAGGAAAGATCAAGGATAATTCAATTATAGGAAGTGCGCAGTCTTTGCTTTTAAGAAAAGATTGTGAAACTATAGACTCTTTAGGACAAGAATTGAAAATGAGGGGCCTTCAAATTAGTGATAAAGCTATGGGAGAAAAAATAAGTAATTACAAGGATATTAAAGATGCCGAAATTTTTGGTCCTTGCTGTGCGGCAGCTATTTATAGATCAGAGGTCCTAAATAAAATAGGATTTTTTGATGAGGACTTTTTTTATATATATGAGGATGTTGATTTATCATTTAGAAATAGATTAGCAGGTTTTAAATCATATTTAATTGTAGATTCTATGGTATTTCACAAAAGAGGAATTTCTGGAGGAAAAGATAAGACGATATCAATGAAGTCTTACTTTTCGTTGAGAAATTACTTGTCTATTTTGATAAGATACTATCCTTCTAATCTCATAATTAGAAACTTACCTAAAATTCTATATATTATTTCTAGACTTTTTGTTAGTAGTTTATATTTTAAAAAGTTAAATGAAACTATCATGTTTTTTTATAAATCTCTAAGATACAGATATTCGATAGAGGATAAATTAAAACTAAGGATGATAATAAAGGAATGGGTTAGATGAAAAATAACAAAGTTTACATCATTATTATTCATTATAAAGGTCTTGAAGATACTTTTAGTCTTCTTGATAATCTCTTATCATTAGACTATCAAGATTTTCAAGTGATTCTTGTAAATAATAATCCTGAAGAAAATTTATTTGGAAATTTGAAAAGTTTTATAATCACAAGGGGTTGGAATTTGCTTACCGAACAGGTAGAAGATAACTATATAACGTTAAGTATTGATAAGTTTAAATATCCTGTAGTTTTAATTAACCAAGAAAGAAACCTAGGGTATGCAGGTGGGGTTAATACTGGAATTAGATATACTTTAAAATATAATGATTTTTCTTATTTATGGATTTTAAATAATGATCTTATTCTTGCTCCAGATTCATTAAGAGAGTTAATAAATTTTGCAGAAAAGCTAAAAAGTGAAGGTAAAAGGGTTGGTATAATTGGATCGAAACTTCTTTATTATCATTCTCCTCAGATCTTACAAGGAGTAGGAGGAAAATATAACAAGTATTTTGCACTTACTAAACATATAGGAGGCTTTGAAGAAGATAAAGGTCAATATGATAGAGAAAATATAGAAATCGATTATGTAATAGGAGCATCAATGTTTGTGCCAAAAGAGTTTATTGAGGATGTGGGACTTATGGATGAAAGATATTTTCTGTATTTTGAGGATGTGGATTGGTCTGAAAGGGCGAGGAGAAAAGGATATGTAATTACCTGTTGTTATAAAAGTAAGGTTTATCATAAGGAAGGGGCAAGTATAGGCTCAAGCTCTAAAGGGGAGAAAAAAAGTGAGCTTGCAGATTACTATGGAATAAGAAATAGAATTGTATTTACTAAAAAATTTTATCCTCAGTATTTATTCACAGTATATCTAAGCCTTTTGGGGGTTATTTTAAATAGAGTAAAGAGAAGACAGTTTAATAGGATAAAATTAGTTTTTGAGGCAATAAAAGATATACCAAAGGAGAATTAACCAGAATAGTTATTTCTTAATATACTTTGATATAAAGAAATATGCTCTTCTGCAATTTTATCCCAAGTAAATTTTTCTGCGTATTTTCTACTTTTCTCTGAGAGGTATTTTATTAGATTATAATCATTCAATATTTTTTTAATAACCTCAAAAGCATCTTGCGGGTTGTTAGCAATTAAGACTGTATCTTTTATCTCTTCAGTGGTGTGTCTTCCTTCAGTTGTTATTGTAACTACGCCATTTCCAAGGGTTGCAAGTAGTGTACCTCTTCTTTCTGAAGCACCGTCGGGAAAAGGAAGATAGGCAAATAATGTTTCTGAAAGGATTTCACATACTTCCTTCTCATTTAGATTTATGTTCCAAATAATATTTAGATCTTTTGAAATGTACTTTAACTCTTGATAGTACTTATTATCTTTTATCTTTCCGATTATTCTTAAATTTAAACTTAAGTTAGAGTTTTTAATTAAGCTTGCAAGTTTTATAAAATCTTCTAAGTTCTTATTAGGGGCAATGAGACCAAAGTAAACAATTTCTTTTCTTCTTTCTTTGCTTTTATCGCAAAAAGGAATATTACTTCCAATAGGTATCACATAGGTTTTGCTTTTTATGTATGGGTAAAATTTTTCAAAATATTCTTTTTCGTATTTAGAGGTAAAGATTAACTTTTGAGAGTTTATAGTAAATGCAAAAAGAGAAATAAATCTTAGAATATGAGCTTGACTTGCTTCGTGTAAGGTGATCACCATAGGTTTTATGAGACTCAGAAAGTGAGGACCAATACTGTATCCATACCCTAAGGTAGGATATTGCATGTGAGTAATAGAGTAGTTTTTAAGCTCTTTATAGAGGTGGTAAATATCTTTTGGTTTCCATTTTTTGGGACATAAAACTGTTACATTTAATCCTTTTTTAATTAAGGCATTACTGAGGTTGTAGGTGTAATCTCCTACACCGCAAGGTTCGGGTGGTAATGAGCCTGTAATTAAAGCTATTTTCATAGTCTTTTTTTCATTTTATTCTAACATATTGAGGTGAATTGATGGACAGAAATAAAAGTTTATTTTGTTTATTTATTTTAAACTAATTATTTTTAAGATCTTTTGATATAATGTTAATAAGTCGAAAAATATATAAGAAAGTACTCAGATGGGGAGAGATAAAAGGGGAAATAAAATTAATAGTCCTTCTGTCCTAGCTAAACTTTATAAACTCTATCTTCTTATAGAAAATGGTAGTTATCCTTCTATCTCTTATCTTCAAAAGAGTCTTGAGCTAAGTGAGAAAACTATAGACAGATATATATCTTTATTAAGAGACTTCTTTAATATTCCAATAGAATACGATAGGGTAAAAAAGGGATATTATTTAGCTGAAAAGGTAAGTTTTCCCATTCCAAAGCTTTCGGAAGGAGAATTATTATCCCTTTTAATATCTGCAAAGTTGGTAGAGGAATTTAGAAATACTCCTTTAGAAGATTCTTTAAAAAAACTTGCTAAAAAGTTAGAAGCTCTTTTCCCTGAGGAGGTCACAATAGGAGGAAAAGAGTTGGAGATGATGCTTTCAGTCTCTCTTTCTCCTATAAAGATGAGGGTTGATATTAAAGATACCTTTGAGAAAATATTCTCTGCTATAAAGAATAGAAAAAGGATCATAATAAAATACTACTCCATAGAAAGGGATGAATTAACTGAGAGAAAGGTAGATCCATATCATATATACAACTACGAAGGAGTATGGTATTTTTGTGGATTTTGCCATCTAAGAAAAGAGCTCAGAGATTTTGCTTTAGATAGAATTCAGAGCATAGATATCACCTCGGAGAAGTTTGAATTTCCCAAGGACTTCAATCCTAAAGAATATCTCTCTAAGCCTTTTAGGATATATAAGGGAAGTTTTATTAAAATGAAGGTCCTTTTTGATTCTTATCAAGCAAGATGGATAAAAGAGAGAATTTGGCATCCCAATCAAAAAGTAGAAGAACTAGAAACAGGTGAGGTTATTCTGGAGATAGAAGGTAATTCTGAGGAGCTAAAACGTTGGATATTGAGCTATGGAAAGCATGCAAAGGTTTTAGAGCCTGAAGAGTTTAGAGAGGAGCTAAAAAAAGAATTGAAAGAGGTTTTAAAAAATTATGAATAAAAATTTTGTAGGGTCTTATTTTGACCCTACCAACTTGTATGCTAAGAGTAGGAGATAAAAAGGGGTGAATAAATGAGGATAAAAATAGTTTACGAAACCCTAGATGGTAAAGATATAATTCTTCCATGCCATTATAATTATGCTATTCAGGGGTTGATATATCAGACCTTCTCTCCTGAGATAGCTAAATGGCTACATGATGTAGGCTTTTTATTGGGAAAAAGAAAATTTAAACTGTTTACTTTTTCCAGAATTCTTGAAAAAGGAAAGATTATTGTTAAGGATAATGATAACAAATACTTAAATTTTGGAAGGAAGATAACCTTTTATTTTTCTTCCCCCATAGATGATATTGTAGGAAATTTAGGAGAAAGATCCTTTAGGGAAAGAGAATTTTCCATAGGTAAAAATAAAGTTTATATATCTCAATTAGAAATTCTTCTTCCTCCTAAGATTGAGGAGAAGGTTTATATAAAAATGTTATCCCCCCTTACTATATACAGCACATTCTTAAAAAATGGATCACGGATTGTTCATTTTTATAGACCTTATGAAAACGAGTTTTCTAAGCTAATAGAAGAAAATGCAAAGAAGAAATTGAAGATTGTTCACCAGAATTCTCATGATGGGGGTTCTTTGTCCATTAAACCTTATAAATTCTCTTTGGAGAAGAATAGAAAGGTGGTAATTTTCAAAAATACTCCTATAGAGGGGTGGACAGGTGTGTTTGAACTTTCAGGAGATCCTGCCTTAATAGCTATAACTTATGAGGCAGGCTTAGGAAATAAAAACTCAGAAGGGTTTGGAATGTGGGAGATCTGGAGAGAAAAGGAGGAGAGTAAAGATGCTGACTAATATTAAAGAAATAGGTAAAATGGTGAGAACCACTTCAGCGGAGGATTTTGTCTCTAATCTTGTGGAATACGATGAGGACTTGATGGTTGATGAGAAGGAAAATAGAAAGTTCTTAGTTATAATGGATTTTGACTTAGAAAGTGAAAAGATAAACCTTTATAGGAGAGAGGTAGATAGGCAAGTATTAGAGGAATATCTTTGGGTAGGAAATGCAAAGGGAAATAATCCTCAGGATAGGTTAACAACAAATAATGTAAGCTATCTGATCTGTAGCGCTGGAGCTGGAAATGGCTCCTCTATTGTAAATCTTCTCAATAATCTGAAAGGTGGTACTCTGAAAAATCTTTTGGAAGAAGTAAAAAATAAGTTTTTTATGAGTTTGCCTTTAGAGAAAGTAAGATATTGTTTGGATTTGAGCAAGATTGGGAATGGTGAAATTATAGACATTAAACCCCCTGAGAGTAGTGATGAGAAGAAATATCTAAAGGATATTGAAAACCTATGGAAGAAAAAATTTTTGGAAATTATTGAAGAAAAATTAGGCTTAAAAGAGAAGGAAATTTCTCTCTTTACAGTGACAATAAATGGAATGAAGCCTTCGGAGTTTAAAGATTACAAAGAATATATTGAGAATTCCCTTATAGAGGAAAGTTTTGAAGAAAGTTTTGAGGGCACATGTCATGTTTGTGGAGAGAGAAGCGAAATAACATATGACACTACAAAATTTCCTGTCAAGTTTTACATAACAAAGCTTATTACATTTTCTTCTGATTTTGAAGGAAAAGGCGTGAAAAAAGGTTTTTCTAAGAATTTTAGTTTATGTAGAGATTGTTATAAAGACATAATTTTGGGAATTAAATTTATACAGAATAATTTAGACACTCGCCTTGGGAATAATGACCTTTGGATTATTCCCGGACTATTCTTCAATCCTCTCGGAAAGGAATTAAAAGAGAGTTGGATTAGGACTTCTCGAGAGTTTGTAAAATCTACTTTCAATTTGCAGGAATTTTTAAGTTTTGAGGAACGGATTCAGAGAAACCTTGATGAATATAGAGAATTTGAAGAGATTGCTGATTATGGTACTGTGGATTTACTTTTTTATGAGAGAAGTAAGGAGGCTTTTAAGATTAAAGAATATATAAAAGATGTACATTTAAGACGGGTAGAGAAGATTAGAAATAGTATAAGGGAGGTGGAGAATTTAGGACGAGAAATATTTGGAGAGGGAGAAAATTGGTTCTTAGGTTTGGAAGATATTTACTTTTTGATTCCAATAAGAAGGGGAAAGGTTTCGGAATACAAAAAGATGCTTGATCTTTATGAGGATATTTTCTTAGAGCATAGAATTGATAAGGATATCCTTATAGACTACTTTGTTGATCTTGCAAAAGTTTATAGGTTTGAAAAGTTTTCTCAATACAACATAAAGATGGTTAAGAATACGGATATGGGGATGTCTCTTTCTATACTCAAAACTAACCTTCTCTTAAAACTCTTTGAGAAATTAAACCTTATTACAGGAGGTGATAGAATGCCTGAATTTGCAGATGATGTTCTAGACAAAGATCTACAGGAATATATTTCAAAAATGCAATACAGCGAAGAAGAAGCTGCACTCTTTCTCTTAGGTTATCTTATTGGGGAGATTGGTTATGAACAAATAAGAGGTGCAGATTTAAGTGCCAAGAAGCCTATCCTTAATAAGATCAATTTTAATGGTATAAGTGCTAAAAACCTTATAAATCTTGCCAATGAAGTATTTGAAAAATTAGATCAATACAAAATAAGAGGATACAATGAGAAGATATTCTCGGTGATGAAATCCCTAATGGACAAACACATAAAGTCTTGGAAATTGAGTGAACAAGAGAATGTATATTATATCCTCTCAGGTTATGCTTTTAATACATATAAAAGAGTTAAAAGTGTAAAAGGAAAGGAGGATCAATAAATGGGAGTCTATTCTAAAAATTCTGAAATCTTATTCCTTTATGATGCTAAATTAACAAATCCTAATGGGGATCCTGATGATGAAAATAAACCAAGAATAGACTATGAAAAAGAGATAAACTTAGTAAGTGACGTAAGGTTAAAGAGATATATAAGAGATTACTTAGAAAGTATTGGATATGAAATTTTTGTGGCTAAGGTAGATGGGGAAATTGTTGATGCAACGGAAAGGTTAAGAAGATTCTTTGAGAAAGAGAATAAAAAAGTGAATTTGAATAAGCTAACCAAAGAAGATGTAGACTTTATACTTTCTAAACTAATAGATGTGAGGCTTTTTGGAGCCACAATGCCTATTAAAGCTGGAGAAGAAGGAAAAGGAGCGAGTTCTAACTTTACAGGCCCTGTCCAATTTACTTGGGGTTATTCTTTGAATAAAGTAGAGCTTGTTACCTCTAATTCTATAACATCTACTTTTGCAGGAAGAGACGAAGCAGGAAAAGGGCAATATGGAACCTTTGGAAAAGATTGGAGACTCTATTATTCACTTATTGCTTTCTATGGTATAGTGAGTGGTTATAGGGCTAAATATACAAATCTTTCTGAAGAGGATGTTGCTCTTCTTGACAAAGCATTGTTAGAAGCTATTCCTCAGATGGCATCTACAAGAAGTAAGATTGGACAGAAGCCTCGTCTGTTACTAAGAATAGAATATTCAAAGCCCTATTTCTTAGGTGATCTCAGAAACAAAGTAAAAATAGATAAAGAGGAAGGGCTTAGGGATATTACTGATTATGAATTAGATATAACTAATCTTAAAGAAGTATTAGAGCAAAATAAAGATAGAATTGATAAAGTATATGTCTTTCAAGATCCCGAACTTAGAATTAAGGGAGGAAAACTTTTTGACCAATTGAAAGAGGTATTGGGGAATAAGGTTGTAGAACTTACTGTTTAGAAAGAATGGTGATAATATGAGAGTGATAGTATTTGATTTATTGGGAAAGATGGCGCACTTTAGGAAGTTTTATACAAACTCCTCTTCTCTCTCTTATCATTTTCCTCCTCGAACTACCATAGTTGGGTTGATTGCAGGGCTTCTTGGGTATGAAAGAGATACCTATTATGAAATTTTTTCTACAGATAAGGCAAAAATAACCATAGGGGTCAAAAGTCCATTGAGAAAAATATTACAAGTAGTGAATTATGTGTGGGCAGAAAATGTTAAACAATTAAATCAAAGCAGAGGCCAGCATACTCAAATTCCACTGGAGATCATATTTCCTCAAGATATGAAGGAGGATATTTGTTATAGAATATTTTTCCACCATAAAGATGAGAAGATTATGGAAGATCTTAAAAATAAGCTTGTAAATTTTGATTTCTGCTTTCCTCCGTATTTAGGAATTACAGAATTTGTAGGAAAAGTAGATTTTATTGGGGAGGGAATGGCAGAAATAAGTAGGGCAGATAAGGTATTAATTGATTCAGTGGTAAGCGTAGATTACATAAAGAAGAATTCCTTAATCTTGGAGCCTCAAGTGGGGGCTCAATATGTAAAAGAGAAAATGCCACTTTCCTTCAACAAGGATAGATTGTTAGAAGATCCACCCAAAGAATTTATTGGAGAAATAAAGATTGGAAAAATTTCTTTAAAGGGGAATGTTGAATATTATAAAGTGGAAGTAAAAGATTTGGTTCAGAACGTTATCTTTATGGAGGATTAGTATGGACAGGTTCTACTCCCATTTGGAGAGAAGAGGAGAAGAGGTTGATCTTGAAAGATCCATTTTGTTAAAAAATCACCTACGAGAGGTAGGTCTCAAAACAATAGAATATTTCTTCTTTGAGGGAGGAGATTTAAAAAATATAGGATATTACATTGGTATTACTCATGACTTTGGAAAATATACTACTTACTTTCAGAAGAGACTTTTCGAAATTGAGCATTGTGGTGATCTTGCTAATCATGGTTTTATCTCCTCCCTATACTCTGCCTATTTGATTTCAAGGAAATTGGAAGAATTTAAAAATGTAGAAGATATAAAGGAATTTCTACCTCTCGTGGCATTCTTTGTTGTCTATCATCATCATTTAGATCTTTCTTCTCTTTCTAAATTGAAATCTAATCTTGAGAGTTCTGACAAAAAGGAGCTCATATTAAAACAAATTGAGGACATGAAATCTAATTCTGAGATAATAAATAGAGACTTAAAAGAATTAGAACTCCCACTGTTAGAGGAATTCGAAAGAGATTTAGATGATGTTATTAATCTACTACGGAAGAGAATTTATCAATTTGAAAATAAATTAGAAGAAAAGATAAAAGAGAAGATAGCAATATTTTGCTTAGTATTATTTTCTGCCCTTATAGATGCAGATAAAAAATCAGCAGGAAAGGTAAGGGATGTGGAGAGGAGAGATATTCCAGAGGATATAGTAGAGGTTTATAAGAGAGAAACATTTAAAGATAACTCCGATGAGATAAACCTTTTGAGAGAAGAGATATTTCAAAAGGTTATTAATAAGCTTAAAGAAATAGATATAAGTAAGAATAAGATCTTCACCCTTACTTCTCCTACAGGATCGGGAAAAACTCTCACTGGTTTTGCTTTTGCCGTAAAACTTAGAAAAAGGATTGAAAAGGAATTTGGTTACACTCCAAGAATAATATATTCTCTTCCTTTTATCTCAATAATTAATCAAAATTATGATGTGTTAAGAAATGTGCTGTCTAAACTGCCAGATTTTGAAGGAAACTCTTCTGCTTATATCATAAGCCATCATCATTTATCTAAGGTAGAATATGAAGAGGGAGACGAATTAAGAGAAGTGGATGAATCTTTAGCTCTTATCGAATCGTGGGAGTCGGAGGTTATTGTTACAACTTTTGTTCAACTTCTCCACACCATTATAGGTTTTAAAAATAGCTTTCTTAAGAAATATCATAACATTGCAAGAAGCATTATTATTCTTGACGAGGTTCAGAATATTCCTGCAGAATATTGGAAATTAACCGAGAGAATATTCAAACTCATGAGCCAATATTTAAACTGTTACATAATTCTTATGACTGCCACAAAACCCTTGATCTTCTCTGATGGGGATACTTTAGAAATTCTCGATAACAATGAGGTATATTTTGAAAAATTAAATAGAGTAGTACTTTATAGTAATGTAAAGGAGCAGAAGGGGCTTAACTCACTCCTTTCTTGGTTTATTGATATATATGATCCCCAAAAATCTTATATGATAGTGCTAAATACCATAAAGTCCTCTATAGAATTTTATCGAATGTTAAAAGAACAATTATCCTTAAAAGAAAAAAGCATATACTACCTTTCTGCTAATATTATTCCTAAAGAAAGATTAGATAGGATACATAGAATAAAGCAAGATTTAGGGAACAATAAAAAACCAATTCTTGTTTCAACTCAAGTTGTGGAGGCTGGCGTAGATTTGGATTTTGATGTGGTGATAAGGGATTTAGGACCTTTGGATTCTGTAGTGCAGGTTGCTGGAAGATGTAATAGAAATTTCAAAAAAGAAAATGGCGAAATTTTTGTCTTCTTTTTGAAAGACGATAAAGGGAGATCTTATGCTAATATGGTTTATCAAAAGCTTACTCCAAGAATAACTTTTGAACTCTTTAGTGAGTTAGAGAGTGTAAAAGAAAGTGAATTTATAAAAATAATAAACAAATATTTCGAAAGATTAAGATTTGAAAAATCTCAGGAAGAGTCAGAGTTGATAATATCTGCATTGAATAATTTAAGATTTTATGAGGGTAAAGAGATCATATCAGTTAGCTCTTTTGAACTCATCAAAGAGAAGGGAATTGTCTATCCAGTATTTATAGAAGTTGACAAACCAGCTATGGAAACTTGGAGCAAATTTAAGAGCATCATTTCCGATGACTCTATAGATAGGTGGGAAAAGAAAAAACTGCTTCTTAATATAAAGTCTCAACTTGAAGAATATATTATAAACGTTAGGGTAAATAAAAACGAACCATGGATTTTTGATATAGCTTTCGACCAAAATATTGGGTACGTGGCTAATAAAGATATTCCTGAATATTATGATTCAGAAACAGGTTTTAAGAAAACTGAATTAAGCTCAGTAATTTTCTAATATTTGAGAGGGGAAAATGTCTTTTATAAATGGTACTTTAATAGCAAGTTATTTTATATGCAAAAGGGAGCTTTGGTTAATGGCTCATGAGTTGATTCCTGATCAGGAAAACTCATTTTTAGAGATGGGAAGATTTATAGAAGAGGAAGCTTATAAGGATGAGGAAAAAGGATTTTTAATTGGGGAGATGAAAATAGATATAGTAAAACAAGGAGACGAAAATATCATTATCGGAGAAATTAAAAAATCAAGTAGATCTGAATTGTCTGGAATAATGCAACTCTCATATTATCTAATGAGGTTGAAAGAATATGGCATTGTAGCTAAAGGAGAAGTGTTAATCCCTAAGGAGAGAAAAAAGATTCCTGTTGAAATCAATGAGGAAATTGAGGAAAGGCTAATTGAAGCTATAAAAGATATAAATATGATCATTTCAGAGCCTTATCCTCCAAAACCTGAAAAGATAAAGTATTGTAATCATTGTGCATATAAGGAGTTTTGTTGGGCATGAGCGAGAGTATTTACATATTTTCTAGTGGAGAATTGAAAAGAAAGCATAATACAGTATACTTTGAGACTTCAGATGGAGAACAGAAGTATCTTCCTATAGAAAACATAAGAGATATACATTTCTTTGGACAGGTTACTCTGAATAAGGAATTTTTAGAATTTGTTTCTCAGAAAAATGTAATACTGCATTTTTATAACTACTATGACTATTATGTAGGAAGTTATTATCCACGGGAGCACTATAACTCAGGGTATATGATACTAAAACAAGCAGAACATTATTTAGATTACGAGAAAAGACTTTTGCTTGCAAGAAAATTCGTGGTAGGAGCAATAGAAAATATCAAGAAAGTTTTAGGATATTATATTTCAAGAGGAAAAGAAAGCTTAAAAGAAAAGTTAGAAAGAATAGAGTTTTTAGAAGAAAGTGCGTATGCCGAGGATCAGGTAGAAGGTTTAATGGGTATAGAGGGAAATGTGAGAGATATTTATTATTCATGCTTTAATGAAATAACCGAAAGGGAAGAATTTTTCATAGATGAAAGGACAAAGAAACCTCCTTCCAACAATATGAATGCCTTAATAAGCTTTGGAAATTCTCTACTTTATACTGCTGTACTTTCAGAAATCTATAAAACCCATTTGGATCCGAGGATTGGTTATTTGCATACTACAAATTTTCGAAGGTTCACTTTAAATTTGGATATAGCTGAAATCTTTAAACCAGTAATTGTGGACAGAGTTATCTTTTCTTTAGTGAATAAAGGAGCAATAACCCCAAGAGATTTCGAAGAAAAACTTGGAGGCATCTATTTGAAGGAAAAAGGAAGAAAATTATTTGTCCAAAATTTTGAAGAAAGAATGAAGGTTACTATTCAATACAAGAATTTAGGTAAAGTCTCTTATAGAAGGTTAATAAGACTGGAACTTTATAAACTTGAAAAACATTTAATGGGAGAAGAAGAATACCAGCCTTATATTTCCCAGTGGTAGAATGTATGTGATTATGGTTTATGATGTTAATCAGAAAAGAGTAGCAAAGGTACTAAACATAGCAAGAAAATATTTGGAATGGATTCAAAATTCAGTGTTAGAAGGAGAGTTAACCGAAGCTAAATTTGAGCGTTTAAAAAGGGAAGTTGAACTTGTTATTGATGAAGAAGAGGATTCAGTCATCTTTTACATAATGAGAACTATTAAATATAGTGAGAGACAAATACTTGGTATAGAAAAAAATAAGAGAGAACAGATACTGTAGTTTTTTATTCCTCCTCATTTTACCCACCTCATTTTGTTACAATTGAAATCTATTAAATGCTGTATTTTACTATATTTTTTGAGGTCGACAGAAAATGTAACAAAAATTTTAAGGAAAAAACGAATAAAATGTAGGTAAATACTATTTTTCATTTAATTTTAACCCCTAAAATGTCATAAATTGTGTTGATATCTAACTTAGACTTTATTTTATCTTATTCTTAAAAGTTTATTTTTCTGTCGACCTCCAATAACTCCAAAACCCCGGGGGATCGACAGAAAGGTAATTTTTGGCATGAAATCCTCTTTACTACTTAATTTTTTTGTGATATATTATCCTTAAAATTGTAGCTTTCCTATGAGGGTATTAAAACAAATTTTGTAGCGTTTATGTAGTGTTAACGGGTTTGTAGCGTGCCTATAAGGGATTGAAACTCCCTCCAGAATCTCGGAGGCTTAGTTGTAGGCTCGTTTGTAGCGTGCCTATAAGGGATTGAAACCAGAACGTGAGTTTGAGATATTGAATATGAGACTGAGGTTTGTAGCGTGCCTATAAGGGATTGAAACAATCTTCGTAAAGAAATCAAAGACCTCAACAAACTCGTTTGTAGCGTGCCTATAAGGGATTGAAACTTTCCCCGAGGAGGAGAAAGAAAAGCTACTAAGAGCAGTTTGTAGCGTGCCTATAAGGGATTGAAACTTGCGGAAATAAGGGCATTCCACACAAGTGCAAATCCGTTTGTAGCGTGCCTATAAGGGATTGAAACACTTTTAACCCAATTGACAGAAACCACTGGATCTATGTTTGTAGCGTGCCTATAAGGGATTGAAACAGCTCGGTGATTTTCCTCTTGATTGCTTCTCGCTCCGTTTGTAGCGTGCCTATAAGGGATTGAAACTGTATATAGTAAATATAGGTTCGCTTCCAAGTGGTTGTTTGTAGCGTGCCTATAAGGGATTGAAACACAACCAAAAGTATTTATCAAAGATAAATGAGGTCTAGTTTGTAGCGTGCCTATAAGGGATTGAAACTGTTGCAAACCGACAATTCTATATTTTTCAAGATATGTTTGTAGCGTGCCTATAAGGGATTGAAACTCGATTAAAAGTTCCCGAGACACCGCAGCTTGCACAGTTTGTAGCGTGCCTATAAGGGATTGAAACCTGTATGTTTTAGCTATATTCCTGTGTTTATCCCTTGTTTGTAGCGTGCCTATAAGGGATTGAAACAAACTAAAAATCTTTGGGAAACGTGAATTCTTCTAAGTTTGTAGCGTGCCTATAAGGGATTGAAACTGGAGAGTTAGGAGAAAACGAAATAGCACTCAAGAAGAGTTTGTAGCGTGCCTATAAGGGATTGAAACACTAAGTTAGGTCCAATGTTGAGTGCAGTAACTAGCCAGTTTGTAGCGTGCCTATAAGGGATTGAAACGCTGAAGAGCTTGAAGCTCTTCAGCTAATAAAGAACGGTTTGTAGCGTGCCTATAAGGGATTGAAACTTTGCAGTTTCCCCGACATACTCCAAGGCGTCAAACCGTTTGTAGCGTGCCTATAAGGGATTGAAACATTCTTTGAAATTGGGTATTGCATAGTAGAGGTTCTTGTTTGTAGCGTGCCTATAAGGGATTGAAACCCACTATAACCGTTCCTGTATATCCTGCTAAAAGTTCGTTTGTAGCGTGCCTATAAGGGATTGAAACTTGCTCTTCTAATTAGTGGCGGCTTGTATACGAATTGTTTGTAGCGTGCCTATAAGGGATTGAAACAAGTATTTCCAGAGAGGGTAGATGACTCATTAGAATGTTTGTAGCGTGCCTATAAGGGATTGAAACCTGATAGGATACGCTAAAATAGGGGAGGCTGAAGTAGTTTGTAGCGTGCCTATAAGGGATTGAAACAAAGAGCTTGAACATCTAAAAGAGCTTAAAAAAGTAGTTTGTAGCGTGCCTATAAGGGATTGAAACGCTGAAGAGCTTGAAGCTCTTCAGCTAATAAAGAAGTTTGTAGCGTGCCTATAAGGGATTGAAACAACTATATAATGATGGCAAAATCGCGTTCTATTTCTGTTTGTAGCGTGCCTATAAGGGATTGAAACAGTGAAATCATCCTAAACTTAAATGTACCCTCTTTGGTTTGTAGCGTGCCTATAAGGGATTGAAACAAAATTCTGGAAAATGTAGAACTACCTCCCTTCCCAAGTTTGTAGCGTGCCTATAAGGGATTGAAACAAGCTTTTATTTCGAAACTCCCCCAGTACTTGTTTATTGTTTGTAGCGTGCCTATAAGGGATTGAAACCTGGTTTCGTACCAAGGATTTGGCAAAGCTTTGATAGTTTGTAGCGTGCCTATAAGGGATTGAAACGAGGGAAACCTCTGGAACGAACGCTTGATCTTAGAAATCGTTTGTAGCGTGCCTATAAGGGATTGAAACTACTCTTTTGAAAAGGATTTTGCTTTTTCCTTAAACGTTTGTAGCGTGCCTATAAGGGATTGAAACTTGTTTCGTAATCTTCTAACTTCCATTTTGAGAAAAGTTTGTAGCGTGCCTATAAGGGATTGAAACAATATTATGCAAGAGGAAACGTGGGTAGAACAGAGCGTTTGTAGCGTGCCTATAAGGGATTGAAACCATGGAATGTGTACAATGAGGGCTATGGTACTATCGGAGTTTGTAGCGTGCCTATAAGGGATTGAAACCTTCTTGCCTTACAATTAAACTACCATTAGCATCTGTGTTTGTAGCGTGCCTATAAGGGATTGAAAGAGATAAGATAAGCGTCTAGG